>VYKP01000456.1_pt1 | contig 17446 bp, 19 predicted proteins | sample 5114551 | NCBI WGS metagenome assembly VYKP01 (sample SAMN12291777, study PRJNA351875) | freshwater metagenome | isolation source: freshwater lake | place: USA: Michigan, Baseline Lake | collected 2013-08-09
GCAAAGCTAAATAATTGATAAGCGATCGGGGCATAACAAATCATTGGAGCGGACAGAATTGTGATATTTCGGTGATGAGCAAAGAGCTAGGTCTGCCGCTCAATTCAGCCGTTATACAGCCGCAACCCTAAGGGAATGTATATAATTTTTCTTAAGCAAATTTAAGCAGTCTTTATTAATCATGATTGTCACAGGATCAAAGCCAATAGAAACAACTAAACAAGCTTTATTGACTTTGTTTTTGATTTCTTGTCCTTTTTTGTTCGCACATAGTGTGGTCCTAGGTCAACAACCTACTCCTAGTCAAACCCCTTCGCCAACATTTAATCCTACTCCTATTCCTACTTTAAGCCCTTCCATTGAAGAACGAATCAAAACATTAGAGCAAAAATTAAAGCAAAATGAAAGTAACCCTAAACCAAAAGATGTTTGGGATAAACTCAACGCTGTCTCTGGTTTAATATCGGGGGGAGTAGTAGCTATTATAGGGATACTAGCAACTTATATTTACAATGAGCGCCAGAGAAAGAATGCTGAAAAGCAGAATCAAAATGAAATAAACATTCTTCAAGTACAGACAGTTCAGGGATTTATGTCATTTTTGAGTTCGGAAAACCCTAGAACAGTAGAGGTTGCTATTCTCTCAATAGAGGCTCTTGGAAATTCAGCACTTGCAATAAAAATTGCAAGTCTATATAGAACTGAAGGTGCTTTATCAGCATTATCTAAAATTTCAGCTAGTACCGATAAAGAAGCTGCCGAGCGTGCTCGAAAGTCACTTTCTGATATTTTTAAGTCTTTAAGAGAGTCTGTCGTTGAGATTAGAAATGATGATCATTTAGTTGGCTCTGGTTTCATAGTTAAAGATGACGGATATATTGTCACGGCAAATTTTGTGATTCGTGATTTGGATCCATCAAGTATAAAGATTTTTTCTGGCGAGAAAATGTACCAAGCTCGAAGGATAAAAGAAAATTCAGATTCAAATCTCGCCTTGCTTAAAATTGATAATGCGACCTTTCCCAGCTTAGAAATTGTTGAAGATCCTAAAGCCGACCCTCTTGATGAAATATACATTCTTGGACCACGACAGGATTTGAAGGATTGGATGATAATCACAGGAAAAATTATTGGTAAAGGTAAGGGTGACATCATCAATACTAGTGCGGAGATCTATCCAGGGGTTGCAGGCTCTCCAGCAGTTAACCAGTATGGGCAAGTGATTGGAATGGCTTTTGCAACAAGCAGCGGTAGATTAATGGGTGGAAAGTCATCTCTCCTTATCCCCGCTTCTCATATTTCAAAATTAATTGCAGTAAACAGTACATAAGCTGTATAACAATTGCGGTGCAGCGGATTGAAGGAAGCTAATGGTGCTTAGTTCAAAGGAATCGGCAACCGCTGACCGCAACCGTTGGATAGACAAAGTTTTGAGAATTTCAAAGTAGTCCATCGTACACCCTGAGTTCTGCTACAGTCTGGGCTAGACCTTGCCTTTCATAAGCTGCAAGTAACTCATCAACACTTTGCGGTGGATTTTTTAAACTCATTCGTTGTTGCTTAGCAGATTCACAGATCACTGAAGGAGCTAAATCAATCAGATGAATAATAAACTCATCGGGATGCTGAGCCTCGATACCATATTGATCAAGAGTTGTAGCCGGAAAATCTGACAGATTGTATGTAACAATCACATCGGCTCCTGCACAAATGGCAGCTGCTAGTACATGACGGTCATTGGCATCTGGTAAGTTTAGCGATGGAATTAGATCTTTATAACCCTGAACGAGACAGTCACGCACATTACTGTTCATCAGAGCTTTTGTGCGGTGAAGACGCTCCTCCGTGAGATCAGGTCTATTCTTCAAAAGATTGCGAATCCACTCATCATGAATTTCATCAGTCCATTTGGCACGGAACAAATCTGTCAATGCTAAACGCATCAAAAAATCCCGTAGAGGAGCTGCATATAAAACACACGCGTCGAATAATGCAGTGAAGTTGCTCACAATCAATAGCCTATGTCCAACTCTTGTGCTTCGCGTGTGAGTTCTTCAAGAGTTTGTAATCTTTTCTGGTCTATGTCATGCTTATACGTCATGAGGTCGTCAAATCGAATCCGGCGATGAGTTCCCACTTTTCGGTATGGAATCTTGCCATCATCAATCAGACTGATCAGGAATGGACGTGATGCATTCAAGAGGTCTGCTGCTTGTTGTGTCGTTAACTCAGCATATACAGGCATCAAAGTAACTGCATTGCCACGAGCCATTTGCGTCAGAATATCAGTTAAAAGGCGAAATGCAGACATCGGAATAACAACCACTTCTTCTGGCTCATTATCCGCCTGCACACGCAGTCTGAAGTCAGGCAAGTGGTTTCCAACAGGGCGTTTGCTTAGAAATCTTGAAAGCTGACGGCTTGACTCACGCGCAAGCTCTTTATCTGCCGCAGTCGGTGCAATTGTCTCTTGAAAATCAGCGATTCCAGTAGCCATTGTCTTGTCCCGCTCATACTGTTGATTGAACTCTTGTCCAGAGTACCACGGCCTAGTGTAGCCCAGATACGAAATAAACGCAACAAACGCAACAAACGAAAAGTATGTTTTTGTCACAACTTGCTCACCAGCCGTAGGGTGCGTTCCCTAATGTCAGCAATTCTCATTTTAAGGTTTCATGACATTAAAACCCTTGCACCCAGAGGGGTTAATAATTCTTAACGAATCTCTAGATCGCTGAAACAACGCAAAATCGTTTCAAAACTGCTCTTGTAGGGTGCGTTCCCTAATGTGGCTCCTACTGCTCCAGCGATCGATTTTAGGGAACGCACCATGCAGATTGATTGCAGCTGTGGGTTTAAGTGCGATGGCGCACCTAAAAATGAGCGAATTTCTTGACAAATGAAGTTAAATATGGTAGTCAATCTCCCCAATTCGCTCCCGGTATGGCATCGTTTCTCATGAAGTATAACTTAATTTTGTATCGGCGACCCTATGGGATTTTCAAAACATGAGAGTGCCTATAATAATTCGGCATAACACGGTCAAGTAAAGGGGGGTGTTAGATATGTGTAATTAATTTTGCTTAGATACTTATAACCCTGAACGAGACAGTCACGTACATTACTGTTCATCAGAGCTTTTGTGCGGTGAAGACGCTCCTCCGTGAGATCAGGTGTATTCTTCAAAAGATTGCGAATCCACTCATCATGAATTTCATCAGTCCATTTGGCACAGAACAAATCTGTCAATGCTAAACGCATCAAAAAATCCAGGGCGTTGTCAGATAAAAAGATGAGAAGGCAACGCCAGGATTTTAGATTTATTCAGCAAACCCTAACCAGGATAACATCAAGGTTCCAGCTTATTGCCATAGGTTTAGCGCGGGGTAATAGTTACTAAAACCTGATAGGAGTTTGGCGGACTTGTCAATACCAATAAAACTTGGTTGTTATTAAGACTGTTGATGTTTGGAGGTAAATTGGTGCTATTAGAGGTATATGCCCTTACGGTTTGATTCATGTTGACCGAATCCCATAAGAAATTAGACATATCATTCACCTCAATCTTAATGCTATCTCCAGCATTTGCCTGAACAGTTGAAGGGATAGCTTGTCCTTGTCCTGGCATACCCCAATCAAGAACATTATCTAGGGAACCTGTAGCAACTAAACAGGAGGAACAATTGACTCCTTGAATAACTTCAGCCTTAACATTTGCTGCCACGGTAAGGATGGGTATAGTTCCGTCCACAGACCCACCCACAACCGGCAGATCATAAGGAGGAGTCGAGGTGGGAGTCGAGGTGGGAGTCGAGGTGGGAGTCGAGGTGGGAGTCGAGGTGGGAGTCGAGGTGGGAGTCGAGGTGGGAGTCGAGGTGGGAGTCGAGGTGGGAGTCGGAGGTGGGAGTCGAGGTGGGAGTCGAGGTGGGAGTCGAGGTGGGAGGAGTCGCGCTAACGATGCAAAAATATTCTCCACATCCGTCGTATCCTGTAGCTCTCGGAAAAACTCTGGTGCTGACAGAGTAGTTAACTTCCTCATTGGTAGTCATCTTTACCTGAGCATTGGCATTCAAAATCACTTGTTTACCATCGTTGTGAACGCAGGCAGAAAAACCAGGATCAGCGGCGATGAGGTTAAAACCCGCAGGACAATTGGTGTTATTAGCAGTCTCTGCTAACATATCGGTGACGGGGGAATTTTGCCAAGTATTAATATCATAGTTGCCATTTTCGTCCAAGCTTGGACCATAGCGCCACAAGACTCGCGGACCGGTCAAGCTATCTTTATCTTCAGGGACTTGGGTATAGTAAACGATCTGTTCACCAAGCGGAGCCTGACTGGGACTGTTGGGATTAGGAATTTGGAAGGCAAGAACTGCTTGCGCTCCCGGGGGTACGTTATCACTCGTGATCGCAGCTGCAGTCTTAACGATAATTCTTGCCCGTCTCAGGTCATCTGAAACAAACTCTAGAGTACGATTAAGATTATTTCGGATTTCACTATCAGCATTAGCTCGATAATTGCTTCTGAGCAGGTTAATTACGCCATTTCCCGCCACCACGACGACAATCAGCATCATTAAACCTGCTAGTAAAACTTCTGTAATCGTGAAACCCGCTTGTCGAACCGGTTGGTGAGCTTGTCGAAATGGTTGGTGAGCTTGTCGAAATGGTTGGTGAGCTTGTCGAACCAACTGAGCGGATTTTTTCTGCAAACGACCTAAGTGATTGATATACTCTAAATAAAAACGCATAACCTTAACCCATCCTAATTACTATTCTATACACTTCTGACGCACCTGATATTTATTGTAGTCGTAGAAATTTTATTAAACTATAAGGTCAGTCAAGTCGAAAGGGGTTTTCTGAAACCACTAAAAACTTGCTACTATCCACTCCCTTCACAATTCCCCTAGAAAACTCTCGATCGAGAATGTCTTGACCTAACTAGCTTTACCACTAATTACATCATAGCCCAAGAACTGAACTTCCCCGTTGACAAAAAGCCATAACCTGTGCCGTAGAAGGGATTAAGAGAATTTCCAGCACCCTGTTACTGGGTACAAATCAGGGAAACTCTCAATAAATCTCACGCCTGTTGTTGCAGTTGGGTCAGTCGAGTTATATTAAGTAGTCGTGCAAAATTAATTTCCTAGTAAAGATAGGCAAAAGGCAAGAGGCAAAAGGCAAGAGGGGGTTAGATATGTGTAATTAATTTTGCTTAGGTACTTATAACCGACATTCCGCACATTTTCATATATGTTTATATATTTTTACATTCCCCAAGATGTTTTTACGAAAACCTGTCATTGTAGAAACTACTATTAAGAACTATTTTAAATAATTGATTTTTTCTGAGAAAACAAATTACAATTGTTTACCTTGATAAAATCCAGCATTGTAGATATAGTACTCCTAAAATAAATTGTGAAAAGGCCTCGTATTTTTTTAAATTTAGGAAAATTAAAGAATTAAAATTTAGCGAAAACCTCTAACAGTTTACTGATTTCTTTATTCTTTTTTTTGACCTCTTCTAGCTCTTTTTTTGGGGTTATTTGTTCCACTTTTTACCAGCTAATTCTCACTTTTTTTAGCAATTGGTAGTAGCTATACCTCGATTTAAACAGAATCTCATAAGCCTATAGTACATAAGTTTTTATCTTCCAAATATCCAAGTGACTCTGGTTGATAATCCATGGCATTTAGATAGAGTTTTGAACCTTTATACTTCAAGATAATGGCTCTTCGTTACTTTCTATGGTTCTATAGGGGAGCATAAATCGACTAAATCCTTATCTGGCAAGAGACTTAATTGATTAGTTCGCTCTAGACAAAAATAATTCACAAAAATCGCTAAATGCCTTTCTATACAAGGTTTACATCCTCTATAACCCCCGTTCATTGCATAACATAAACCGAAGAGCCAAGATAATCCTCTCAATTCCTGTTGAAATAAATTCCTTTTTCCGTTTAGCAATTAATCCGGGGGTCACTCCAATAATTTCTTGAATTGCTCTATAACCGTATCCCGACAAAGCCAGCTTAACTGCTAAGTATCTTTTCAGTTCTCGGTAGTCGGGATTAGTTTTGATGAACTCTTCGAGAATTTGAAGTTCTGCTTCCATTTGATTCTGCAAACACTTATATTTATCCTCCTTTTATTCTAAAATATTTCGGGATTGTTGTCGGCATTCTAGTTTACATATTATTCAGGCGCACTATATATACATGGCTATCATTTTAGCAAATGGAGAGAATTCTTGTTTATTAAAAAATATTACAAAATACATGGGTATATCAAGAAGGGTTAACGGGTATATCCATTGATGGATAAGAGTTTTCGGCTTTTGTAGTAGATATGTACGGGAAAAGTTCAGATATTTATCTGGCGATAAAGTTTTTGTTGGTAAATCTAATTTTTTGTTAAAATGATAACGATTATCATTCCAGAGGAGGCAAAGTTGCAAACAAATGAACTACTTGACAAAATAAACTAATTGCGTGTTGAAACTCTACCCTAAATTAACTAGGGAGATACTCAAGACTTTTTCGGTGACTAGGAAAATCAATTTTTCCAGATTTCCGCACCGGAGATAAACCCAAAGACGAGGGAATAACCCGATAGCTTTCATTAGTTATCGTCTAGATGCCCAGAAAAATAAATACTCTAGCAAAGGGTATTTATTGACATTGGTAAAATTAGAAAACTTGGCCGATCAATTAACTATTGGAGTCCATAAAAATATCTATGACCTTAGCTAAGTCCAAAGCAATTTTCGACAATGATGACTACAATCACTTTCCTGAAGTGATTACCGAACCTAAATCGCCAGTATCGGAAGCTGAGATGATGCAAGCGGTACGAACACTGCTGTTAGGATTAGGAGAAGATCCCGATCGCGAAGGTTTACGAGACACTCCTAAACGAGTAGTAAAAGCCCTAAAATTTCTCACTTCTGGTTATCAGCAATCCCTGGATGAATTGCTGAATGGGGCAGTTTTTCACGAGAATGCTAACGAGATGGTTTTAATCCGAGACATCGATATTTTTAGCTCCTGTGAACACCATATTTTACCGATTATCGGCCGCGCTCATGTTGCCTATATTCCTAACGGAAAAGTGATCGGTTTATCGAAGATTGCCCGCATCTGTGAAATGTACGCCAGACGACTGCAAGTACAGGAACGTTTAACCGCACAAATTGCCGATGCTTTGCAAGGATTATTACAACCTCAAGGGGTAGCTGTGGTGATTGAAGCGACTCATATGTGTATGGTAATGCGCGGGGTTGAAAAATCCGGTTCTTGGACTTCTACGAGTGCCGTGCGCGGTATTTTTGCCGATTCTGCTAAGACTCGTCAAGAGTTTATGAGTTTGATTCGTCATAGTCCCGATTTTCACTAATTACTCAGGGGGATCGGGATTATTTGATCGTCCTATCCCCAGTTTTTTCCTAGGTAAAAAACCAGAGCAAAACCAGCTATTTACTGTTTACTTTTTATTTTTAACTCGCTGTTATCATGCTGATTCGTCCCCGTCGTCTTCGTTATACTCCAGAGATTCGCCGTCTTGTTCGTGAAACTGAATTAACCGTTAATGACTTGATTTATCCGCTCTTTATCATGGAGGGAGAAAATCAAAAGGTAACTATTCCTTCTATGCCCGATTGTTATCGTTATTCCCTCGATTTATTGCTCAAAGAAGTGGTTAATGCCTATAATTTAGGCATTAATGCCATCGCTCTTTTCCCCCTGATTGCCGAAGATAAAAAAGATAATTTCGGCAGAGAAAGTTATAATCCCGATGGTTTAGTGCCAAGGACAGTGAAAGCGATCAAAAAAGAAGTTCCTGAAATAATTATTATTACCGATGTTGCCCTCGATCCTTTTTCAATTTATGGTCATGATGGTATTGTGGAGGACGGTAAAATTCTCAATGATGAAACCCTAGAAGTTTTAGTGAAAATGTCGCTCTCACAAGCGGCAGCCGGGGCTAATTTCGTCGCTCCTTCCGATATGATGGATGGTAGGGTTGGGGCGATCCGTCGAGCTTTAGATGCGGCTGGCTATTTGGATGTGGGAATTCTCGCTTATACGGCTAAATATGCCTCTGCTTATTATGGTCCGTTCCGAGATGCCTTAGAATCAGCGCCAAAATTTGGTGATAAGAAAACCTATCAAATGGATGGGGCTAATAGTCGGGAAGCGTTACGGGAAGCCAGTTTAGACATAACAGAAGGGGCAGATATTATTATGGTTAAGCCCGCTCTCGCCTACCTCGATATTATCCGTCGTCTGCGCGATAGTAGCCATCTTCCCGTCGCCGCTTACAACGTCAGTGGTGAATACGCAATGATTAAAGCGGCGGCAAAACAGGGCTGGATTGACGAAAAAAGCCTGATTTTGGAAACTTTAATCAGTATGAAACGAGCGGGGGCCGATTTGATTTTGACCTATTTTGCTGCCGATGTGGCATTAATGAAACAAGAAAGCCGATTTTAGGGTTTTTGCCAGCGAAATTGATAGAAATTATCCTGCGCTCCCCATACCTGCTGCCCAAGACTATCATAACCTCGATCGCTGGTATCCATGCCCTGGGAATGTAGAATAATTGTATTAGTTATTTTTACCGCACCTCTGGCATTCGTAGGACAACCCTGGGGGGGAGTTTCTCCCCGATATCCCCCCGCTATCGGTTTTAAAAATACAGTACAGACCGACTCGGCCAAATCTGATACATTTAATCTTCTTTCTGTCAAGTCTTTGTTACAAAAATTAATAAAGTTAGCGGCATTATTTAACTTATAAGCTTTTGATTCCACAGTGGAATTATCGGGGCTAGGTTGAATGACTAAAATTCTTTGACGATAGGGTTGGTTTAAGCGATCGATAATTGCCTGTTCTTGATAAAGATAAATATTATCCTGTTTGGGGGAAAAATCCACCGCACAGGTAGTCATTTGCACCTTAGCAATGCGGGGGTTAGTCTGCGCTTGTTGCGTCGTATCCATGACCCCAATTAAATGATTAGCCACCCCCTGCACTTGCGGATTAAGGGGCAAAGATTGAGTGAGAAAAAATCCTAGGGCGATCGAAGTTTTCAGCATGAGCAGAGGCTTGATTCCGGTTAGTCTCTAATTAGCTTAAACTAATAAGCAGCAAGAGCAAAAATACCCCTTTTCCCATGACTAATCATCTGGCTAAATCTGAAAGTCTTTACCTGCGAAAACACGCCGAAAACCCGATTGATTGGTGGTATTGGTGTGACAGCGCCCTAGAAATTGCCAGGAGAGAAGATAAACCGATCTTTCTGTCGATCGGTTATTCTAGCTGTCATTGGTGTACGGTTATGGAAGGAGAAGCTTTTTCCGATCGGGCCATTGCCGATTATCTCAATCAGTATTTTTTGCCGATCAAAGTTGATCGCGAGGAAAGACCGGACATCGATAGCATTTATATGCAAGCATTGCAGATGATGGTCGGTCAAGGGGGTTGGCCGCTGAATGTCTTCCTAACACCCGATAGTTTAATTCCCTTCTATGGTGGCACCTATTTTCCCGTGCAACCGCGCTTTAACCGGCCCGGTTTTCTGCAAGTGTTGCAATCGGTACGTAGCTATTATGACGAGGAAAAGGAGAAATTAAGCAAATTCACGGCCGAAATGCTGGGCGCACTGCGTCAATCAGTCATTTTACCCCGAGCAGAGACCAATTTAGCCGATATTTCCCTTTTAGCCACAGGAATCGAGACAAATACGGCGGTGATTCGGGTTAATCCCAATAACTACGGTCGGCCCAGTTTTCCGATGATTCCATATTCTCATCTGGCTTTGCAGGGCAGTCGCTTTGGTGACGATTTTGACGATTCCTTCCAGCAAGCAGCCTATCAAAGGGGGGAAGATCTGGCCTTGGGGGGAATCTATGACCATGTGGGGGGAGGATTCCATCGTTATACGGTGGATTCGACGTGGACAGTTCCCCATTTTGAAAAAATGCTCTACGATAACGGGCAAATTGTCGAATATTTAGCCAATTTGTGGAGTGCGGGTGATCGAGAGGCGGCCTTTGAGAGAGGGATTAAAGGCACGGTTAACTGGCTAAAACGGGAAATGACCGCCCCAGAAGGTTATTTTTATGCGGCCCAAGATGCCGATAGTTTTGAGAAGGCCACGGATAGGGAACCGGAGGAAGGGGCCTTTTATGTCTGGTCGGATGCGGAGTTAAGGGATTATCTCTCGACTGAGGAATTGGGGCTGCTGCAGGCTAATTTTACCGTTACTGCCGAGGGGAATTTTGAGGGTCGCAATGTGCTGCAACGTCGGCAAGGGGGAGAATTATCGAAGGAGATAGAAAATATCCTCGACAAGTTATTTATTCGGCGTTATGGCAGTTCTCAAGCCCAATTAGCTCTTTTTCCCCCGGCCAGAGACAATCAGGAGGCGAAAACCGTCTCTTGGCCGGGACGGATTCCGGCGGTAACGGATACGAAAATGATCGTCGCTTGGAATAGTTTGATGATTTCTGGTTTGGCCCGGGCTTTTGCCGTCTTTGGCGAACCTTTGTACTGGACAATGGCTACGGTCGCGGCCGAGTTTATTCTCAAGCATCAGTGGTTAGATGGCCGTTTTCAGCGCTTGAATTATCAGGGTCAGGCCTCGGTTTTGGCCCAATCGGAGGATTTTGCCTATTTTATTAAGGCTTTGCTCGACCTGCACACCGCTAAACCCCAAGAAACTCGCTGGTTAGAGGCGGCTATCGATCTACAGGGGGAATTCGATCGCTGGTTTTGGGCCGAGGATGAGGGGGGATATTTTAATACTGCGTCCGATCATAGTCTCGATCTGATCGTGCGAGAGCGAGGTTATACGGATAATGCCACCCCTTCGGCTAATGGAATTGCGATCGCTAATTTGGTGCGTCTGTCGCGATTGACGGAAAATCTAGAATATCTCGATCGAGCCGAAAAGGCCTTGCAATCTTTTAGTACCATCCTAGAACAGTCCCCCACCGCTTGCCCCAGTTTATTTGTCGCTCTCGATCAATATCGTCACGGTTTCTGTCTGCGCGCCCCGGAAAGCTCGATCGAGCCGCTGTTAGGTCGCTATTTGCCCACTGCGGTGTATCGAGTCGATGCCAGTTTGCCGCCTAGCACATTTGGGTTAATTTGTCAAGGGTTATGCTGCCTTGAACCGGCGGAAAATTTAGAACAGTTGGACCGACAAATTGCTGGGGTGATAGCAGGGGGGTCAATACTGCTCGGTTAACTTAAAGATGGTGCGTTCCCCATCATCATCTCTAATCCACTCTTAACTAGCTCCCTAATCATAGTTCATCATTCAATCATCCCAATCATAGTCGATGATTGGTGGTGGGTTACGACGGATTGTTAGCTTGAAGTTAAAGCGGAAATTTTGGCCGTCTAACGCACCCTACATTATCTGGATGTTGTTAAATTTTCTCTTGACAAAGGCGAGTTGACATGATATTGTATTCATAATGCAAAATCCGTGCGCCTACAGACCCTCTTTTCAAATGGTCTTAACTATGATTAGTTCATTCAATCAATCTTCATCTCTAATCCACTCTTAACTAGCTCCCTAGTCATAGTTCATCATTCAATCATTCCAATCATAGCTAAGATAGCATCCTCAGATAATTCTGATAAACGATTTGAGTATGGGGATGATTTTCCCCTAATCCTTCTCTGAAAATATTAATCGCTTCTAGATAGAGAGGTTCTGCTTCTGAGTACCTGCCTTAATAATAGTACAAGTGTTCTAAATTATTGAGGGAAGTTGCCACATCGGGATGATTGTCTCCTAGTAGTCGTTTTCTCAAATCTAATGTAACTCTATATTTTGAAATAAAATGAAAAATCCTTCTTGTGTAAAATGCTTATCGTGGGTAAGAATTTCATTTATATTCATTTGGCGCATTGTTTGCATGGATATACAATCTGTTAAGCTGTAATTTTTATCTGGACGATTTTGACATAAATCTAATCCTGATTGGAACGTCTGATGAGTTTGAGGTATAACTAAGATTTGGGGATTATTTTGTAAGCCTTTAATAACTTGTAAGGTTTTTCGTCTAACTGACATTCCATAAGCAGATAGATTGTTGAAAACTTCAATAAAGACTTCATCGGTTGTCACTATTGTTACCTGCTGGAGTTTTCTATAGCTTTCTCATGCCAATCATCACGATTGTTAATGAGAGCAACCCAATAAAATGTGTCTGCAAAGATGGTTTTCATTGCTATGATGCTATAAACTTTAGTTTCGGCTTTGCTTAGGATTTGGGAATTCCATAAAGATAATAATCATGTTGATTAGCAAGATCTATAGGCAACTTTTCTAAGTCGTCATTGTCTAATGGTATCTCTTCCAGAAGCTTTAATATTGCCTCCCCTACATTACTTTCAGATTTAGCATAACTAGATTGTGCTGAAAGGAGGAAGTTTAAAGTTTCTTCTATTAAAGAATCCGGCGCTTGTTCAATCTCTTGTAATAGTCTCTCTTTAGTATTCATGGTTTTATTCCTTTCTAATCAGTCATCAGTTATCAGTGATTAATCCAATTATAGTCCATCATTCAATCATTCCAATCATAGTCAATGGTGGTGGTGCGTTACGACGGATTGTTAGCTTGAAGTTAAAGCAGAAATTTTGGCCGTCTAACGCACCCTACGTTTGTCTGGAAAATCCGTGCGCCTACAGACCCTCTTTTCAAATGGTCTTAACTATGATTGGTTTATTCAATCAATCTTCATCTCTAATCCACTCTTAACTAGCTCCCTAGTCATAGTTCATCATTCAATCATTCCAATCATAGTTAAGACAGCATCCCCCTATAATTCCGATAAATTGAAAACTATATATAAGTATATTGTTGTCGATAGATGCGGAATTGTTCAATTACTGTGGGATTGCCTCGTAAAAAATAAGAGAGGATATTGGTATCAAGTAATGCTTGTTTCATAAGTCATTTATCCGTTTTAAATCGAGTTGACGATTAGCTTCTGCTTCTTCGACAATCTCTTGCATAGTATTTTCCATATCTGCTGCCATACCAGCAAATTCCATAAAGTCAATGTCTGGATGTTTTGTTTTTATAGATTGGACAAAATGCAGGATTTCCGGCAGCAGAGAAATGGGAGTTGTTTCAATTTCTTTAATAAGTTGTTCTTTGAGTGTCATAGATTTATCAGTTATCAGTGATTAATTCAATTATAGTCCTTCCATAATTATACTATACGGGCTACGTTCATCTTATATTTAATTACACCCATCTACTGAGAGGTTCAATAAGCATCTTTTCGATGAATACTACTCAATATGATAATAAGCATTTCCTTATCTTGAATTCTATAAATGATGCGATAATCCCCGATTCTAATTCGGTAGGTGTCATCATATCCTTTGAGTTTCTTGACTCCGCTAGGACGAGGTGTATCGGTAAGTAGTCTAATGGCAGTAATTAAGCGTTCGCGTTGTTGTTTGGGTAAGTTGTTTAGTTGTTTTTGAACTGGTTTCGGAATAATAACTCTGTAGTTCACCCTTGGGTTGCCTCATATTCTTCGAGGGTTAGATAGTCTCCTGCTTGATAAGCTGATTCAGAAGCGATTATGTTAGCTTGCTCTTCTTCTGTAATTTCTATTTCAGTATGTCGTTCTTTGATAAAGAGCAAAAAGTCAAGTAATTGAGTCAAAAGGGTGTCAGGTGTCTGCTCGATTTCTTTAATTAGTTGTTCTTTTAGTGTCATAGCTTTATCAGTTATCAGTGAGCAGTAATCAGTTATCAGTGATTAATTCAATCATAGTCAATGATTGGTGGTGGGTTACTGTCTCTCTTGGATTTGGTGGGTAAAATGTATTCTAAGATACAGTCCTGCTGGCGAGGGAATGGAAGGAACCACAAAGGCACAAAGGACACAAAGATCGATTATGTTGTAGGTTAAGCTTATCGCACAGAGTCTGGAAGATTCCTATAATAAGTCTAAGCTGTGATTTGAATGATTGAGTGAATGCTATGATTGTGTTGTATTTGGCAAGTCTTTATCAATGATCAATTATAGTCTATCCCATAATCCCATAAATCACAGTTAAGACTGTTTTCAGGGATGAGGGGGTTTTGGTTTCAACATCTCCACCACCTCATCGGGAAACCGTTGTCTTAATTCTGCTTCGGGTAATTGGGATAACATCTCCAGATAATTCTGATAAACGGTTTGGGTATTGGGATGATTTTCCCCTAATCTTTCCCTGAAAATATTAATCGCTTCTAGATAGAGAGGTTCCGCTTCTGTGTACCTGCCTTGAGAATCGTACAATGTTGCTAAATTGTTGAGGGAAGTTGCCACATGGGGATGATTATCTCCTAAGAGTCGTTTACACAAATCTAATGCTTCTAGATAGAGAGGTTCCGCTTCTGTGTACCTGCCTTGGGAATCGTACAAGTTTGCTAAATTGTTGAGGGAAGTTGCCACAGAGGGATGATTGTCTCCTAAGAGTCGTTTTGTCAAATCTAATGCTTCTAGATAGAGAGGTTCTGCTTCTGTGTACCTGCCTTGGGAACGGTACAATTCTGCTAAATTGTTGAGGGAAGTTGCCACAAGGGGATGATTGTCTCCTAAGAGTCGTTTTGTCAAATCTAATGCTTCTAGATAGAGAGGTTCCGCTTCTGTGTACCTGCCTTGGGATTTGTACAATAGTGCTAAATTGTTGAGGGAAGCTGCCACATGGGGATGATTGTCTCCTAAGTGGGTTCGAGTTGCGGTTAAACAATCTTGATAGTAAGGTTCAGCAATAGCATACAATCCTTGTCCTTTATAATACCAAGCTAAACCCGTATAGGACCAAAATAAATCCTCATCAGCGATATATTGGGGATATTCCCCGACAGATGTTTGTAGATGGAGAAGGAAAGGTTTAAATTCTTCAACGATTTCTACAGTTGTATCCTGTGGCATTTCTGCCGATTTTTTGGCCATAATCTCACAATAACGGCGTTTTGCGGGTTCTGCGTGGGGTGATGCTTCTAACTTATCCCGAAAATAGCGACGCAACAGGGGATGAATTTCGTGCCAACCATCACGATTATCCTGAACTAAGCTCAGGTGAACTAAGCTATCGGTTAACCATTCCTCCACTGTATCCCCATCTTCATCGGGAAATAAATCCAGAATCATTCCTTTGGGAAAGGGCGCAAGAGCGAATAAACTGAGGTAAAGTGCCAAAATTTGGGCTTCTGGTGCGCTGTTCAATTCGTCCCAACTGAGATTAAAGGCAGCTTTTAACCCTCTTTCCGCAGTCATTTCCCCATGAAACTTGGGATTTTTGTCTAAGATTGGCTCATCTAAGCCGTTTTCGGCTAATTTATCGCGTATTTTGCTAATTTTCCAATCCTGTCGTCGTTTTAGCAATCTTGCCACCAATTCTAACGCCAAGGGTAAATAACCTAAGTCTTGGCATAATAATTTAGCTGCTTCGATTTGTGTGTCAATTCTGTTATCTGCAAGGTAGGAACGCAATAAATCAAGTGCATCTTCTTCTTTTAGCACTTTTACCCGAAAAGTTGTAATTGTCGCTGATAAATATTCTTTGCGAGTGGTAATTAAAACCTGAAAGCGTTTCTCTTCTTGCGGTGGTAAATAATCTTTAATTTGCTGATATTCCTGTACATCATCAAAGATAATTAGGACATTTCCCGCTAACCAGTTTTGCCAGCAATAGCGAATTTTTTCCTCTAATTCTGCCTCGTCTGGTAAAGTTAATTTGAGATATAACCGCGCAAAATCTAAAATGGAAGTACCGATATCAACGGGTTGGCGAGTTGCCGCATTTAACCAACATATACCCCCGGGATAGGCTTTTTTCTGCCATTGTTGCCAGCCAAACTGTCGGGCTAGTTCGGTTTTACCTATGCCTCCCATTCCCGTTAAGGTAGATATAGCAAGCTTTTGGGATTGTTGTAATTGCTTTTTTAAGTCAATTAATTCCTTATCCCTACCAACAAATTTAGGGATATTGCTATTAGATAAATTGTGAGGATTGGGTTTAGGAGGCTCTTGGTTAGGCGGATAAATATTTTGCTGCTTAATATTGATATCGCGTTGAGCATAATTGACTGTTTTTTGATCCATATTGGTAACATAATGCTGTGATAAAAAAATATTTACTTATGCAATATTAACACATCAAAAGGGGAAGGGCGAACGCAATTCGCCCCTACAATAACATTTTTTCGGTTCCGTCGGGGTGCATTGCGCGCACCCAAGACATTACATGGTGATATTTTGTTCATTAATATTAATGTCCCTTTGAGAAAAATTAACAATTTTTTCAATGGTTTTGATATAGTTTTTTTGTCCAGAGGATTGAGATTGCAAAGCCTTAGCAATATTGTTAAGAATATCCTTTAAATTAGGTAAAGGTTCGGCTTCTACAATGTCAACCAACTCGGTTATAATTTGGCTTAATTCGGGACTGGTTTTAGCAGCAGATTCCACCTCCAGAATTGCTTGTCCATAATCTAAAGGTTGTTCGGGTGCTTTTTCAATTGCGGTGACAGTATCTGGGGAAGCTTGTTTCAGGGAAGTGAGAAATTTTTCTGTTTGTTGCCAAACCTTTTCTGCCACTTTTTCACCAGTTTTCTCTAGCGCTTTAGTGGCAATAATCGAACCAACTGCGATCGCTGCTCCTGTAAGAGGGTCCATAGATAAAATCGGGGTGATGAGGGTTGACTTTATTATATTATTGGGTTTTGATTTTTTGCCACAATATAGGGATTTTAGAGATTGCTTTAGTGGTAAATTCCTGTACTGCTAAAGTAAACTTGTGGTTAAGGGAGCATTCATGATTCAGTCCTCATTTTAGCTTTCATAATTTTATTCTGCCCTATTTTTCTTAATCACTGAGCAGTAAACAGTAGCCAATTCAAGTCTGAATTGCATCGCTGTCTGATCTACCTTCATAGAATACCTCATTAGGTTATACTTCACCTTGAAGAGAAGGGCTTGAAGTTTTATAAAAAACAAAAAACTCGTAAGATATTTGTACATATTTGTCAAGCTTTTTATATAATTCTTAATATTCATCTCGTTTTTGCTCTCCTCGGTTTTCTCGATCGAATCGCTAAAATAATTAGAGGTTTTTGTTTTTGATGTCAGTCCATGAGTGAACCCGTTACCCTTGAGGATATTTACCAGCTATTCCGCGCTTCGGCCGAGGAATTTGATCGCCGTTTAAGGGAAAGCGATCTTCGTCGAGCGGAAATGGAACGTATCTTTGCCGAAGCGAAATTAGAAAGCGATCGCCGTTCTGCTGAAGCCGAGCGCTCGATGGCAGAACTGAAACGCACCGTAGAACGAACCAGCAAAGCGGTAGATAGTCTCACCACTCGCTGGGGTCGATTTGTGGAAGAATTGGTAGAACCGGCGGTTTTACGG
>VYKP01000121.1_pt1 | contig 17387 bp, 12 predicted proteins | sample 5114551 | NCBI WGS metagenome assembly VYKP01 (sample SAMN12291777, study PRJNA351875) | freshwater metagenome | isolation source: freshwater lake | place: USA: Michigan, Baseline Lake | collected 2013-08-09
CGCGAGCGTCTTTATCAATTGTTGCAATCCTGGACTACCTTCAGTGATCCCGAGATTATCAAAGCGCTTATGGAGCGAGGGCTTGATGCTGAGGCGGCACAAACGCAACTGCAAGCAGCGCGAACCCTTTATTCGCGTTTACTTTCAAACCCCCATACCGTATCGATTGATACCTTTCATGGCTGGTTTGGGCGCTTACTGGCTGGGGCGCCAGTTTCCATGGGGGCCCAGTCTGGATTTGCGCTGCGAGAAGATGCGAAGCGTTTGCAAGAGGAGTGCTTGGAGGATTGGTGGGCCTCAATACCTAGCGACATTTTGCGACAGTATGAGTATTTGATTGATCAATTGGGTTCAGCACAGGCTAATCAATTTTTGTTTGGAACCCATGGGCTCGTGCAGCAAAAGGGTGCATGGGTATTTTTCAAGAAAGCTTGTGAAGCTCGCGGTGAATGTGTGACGCAGGCCTTACGCAAATGCTGTAACACGCTTTCTCAACCTAATCCTTTACTTACAAAACTTCAAGAAAGTACCGCAAGCCTTGAGCTTAGGATGCTGCACGACGCCTTTTCTCATGGCGGCGTTCGGGATCAGCAGGGACTTACGGAGTTAAGTGCAGCATTGGACGCCCTTGAGCAACAGCAATTGGATAAAGCACTTCATCTACTGATTCCTGTTTTTATGACGCGCGATGAGCTACCAAGGTCTCGCAAAGATAACGATGTTGCCTCGAAAGCGATTCAGACCTATTTAGAAGGACAGAACTACGATCCCAATCGATTTATTGCTATTCGGCAAGCGTGGGCTAGCGCATGTGAACAGTTTGTCGAATGGCAATCCCAGCAACAGGCCTTAGCACTGAATCAAGCGTGGTTTAGCATCGGCACAGCCATGCTAGAACACATTGAGCGTGCCAAGGAGCGTATGCGCGTTCGTGATTTTGATGACCTAGAACTTGGCGTCGCACAAATGATCTCTGATCCCCATGTTGCGGCCTATTGGCAAGCGCGTTTGGATGCACGCTATCGCCATATTTTGATTGACGAGTTTCAAGATACCAATCCCTTGCAATGGCAAATTTTGCGGGCTTGGCTTGCAGCCTACGGTGAGGATCATCAGAAGCCCAAGGTATTCATCGTCGGCGACCCCAAGCAATCAATTTATCGCTTTCGTCGTGCGGACCCCCGATTATTTACAGCCGCTACGCATTTTTTACAAAAGCACGATCAGGCTCACCTCGAACAGCAAAATACGACGCGTCGTAATGCGCCTGCGATTGTAGAAGCGGTCAACCGTATTTTTACCAGCGACCAAATTCCTAAAGCGTATCCATTTCAGATTCAGAAGACGCTGTGGCATGCCCCAGACATTCCCAGCCATGCAAACCTTGCTCATGGCGAGGCATACCGTTTGCCATTGATCCCAATTATTGATGAGCCGCAGGCCAATGCACGGGATAACGCCTTGGCGATGCCCCATCTCGATCGCCGCGAGACTGGAGCAAAACAGCAACGATTATTAGAAGGGCAGCGACTTGCGCAATTAATTGATACGGTGATGCGTACCCGCTTAGTGCTTGATGAAGTGGTTGACCCAAGTCATCACCAGCAACGCAACCATGTTTGGCGACCGGCTCGCCCCGGAGACTTCTTGGTTCTTGTCAAGCGCCGTCAATACCTCCCCGAGTATGAAGAAGCGTTGCGCCACGCCAATCTATTGTTTGAGAGTCCACGATTAGGCGGTTTACTCGAGACCCTGGAGGTTGATGACCTGATCGCCTTACTGACCATTCTGAGTAATCCAAATCATGATCTTGCCCTTGCGCAGATCTTGCGCAGCCCCTTGTATGGCATGAATGAAGCACAGATGCAAATGCTCTCGGAGTTGGTTCAAAGTAATCGCGGTTATCGCAATTGGTGGGAAGCCTTATCGCACGCCAACGATCACCCATATGCGGATGTCTTTTTAGGTATCGCGCAGCAACTGATGGCGTGGATGGAGTTAGCGAAACATCTCCCAGTGCATGATTTGCTCGATCACGTCTATTACTCCGGCGATATTCGTTGCAAATACGCCAGCGTTTGCCAGCCTCGAGACCGGGATCAGGTCTTAGCCAATTTAGATGCGTTTCTGGAACTTGCTCTAAATCTTGATGGCGGACGTTATCCCAGCTTAGGACGATTCATTAGTCAACTTAAACAGATGCGTCGTGGTGATCAAGATGAGACTCCTGATGAAGGTGAGATGCGCGGTGAAGTGCCTCTGGATGATGAGGGCGATGATGTGGATGAAGGGGATTTTGATCAAGACACCCACTCAATCGCCCACCGCCAACAACGGATTCGCTTAATGACTATTCATGGTGCGAAAGGATTGGAGGCTCCGTTTGTAATCATCCTAGATTGCAATCACACTGCCATCACAAATCCAGGGCGCGGCGTATTGCTGGACTGGGACCCTGATCACGAAGCGCCAAACCATCTATCCATGTTCACGAAACTGAGCTTATCCAAAGCCCGTGAAGAATTGGTAGAACAAGAGAAACAGATTGCTTTGCATGAGAACTGGAACCTTCTCTACGTGGCACTCACCCGAGCTAAGCAGGGACTGTGGTTGAGTGGAGTAGAGAGTGCGCGCCATCGGCAGCAGGGCGGTTTGGTGCCTGATAGTTGGTATGAGCGTTCATGCGAGGGGCAAGTCCCAGTCTTCACAGAACTCGATGAAACATCAAATACCCAAACGCATTCAATCGCCTCGGAACCGTTCACCGCAAGCGAGACCTCATTTGACTTCCCAGATCTGGTCTTGACGTGGCACGGCACACCAAGCACCTCTTTAGAAACCCATGCCCTAGGCATCGATGAGCAGCGACGGATGCAAGAGGGCGAGTGGTTTCATCAGATCCTTGAACGGATTACGCCGTCGCAATACCGCATGGCGGAGGCAATACCAGACCCTCAATCGCTTGCGAGTCGATTGGGTATCGACGAGGTCAGTGCGGAGCGAACCATCAAGCGCGCCCACTCGGTTTTTACTAGCCCTGAGTTAAGCTCACTCTTTAATCCTGAGAGCTATCGCAATGCCTGGAATGAGCTTGATGTGGTGAGCGAGGATGGGCGATGCTTACGGATTGATCGATTGGTTGAGTTTGATCACGAACTTGTTGTCCTTGATTACAAGCTTAGTATCCCAGAACAAGTGGATCCTCTGTATACCCAATATCAACAGCAGCTCGGACGCTATTGCCAAGCAGTACGAAAACTATTCCCCAACAAGCTTGTGCGCAGCCTTTTGATCGATTCACGGGGCCGCGGTGCTAATTTATTGAATTAGATCTCGACGATCATTTCAATTTCAACGCAAGCCCCCAATGGGATTTGCGCAACCCCAAACGCACTGCGGGCGTGCTTACCAATCTCACCAAATACCTCGACGATGAGTTCAGAACAGCCATTCATCACCAAATGCTGTTCAGTGAACTCAGAGCTTGAGTTAACAAGACCCATAACCTTAACAATCCGACGAACGCGATCGAGCGAACCGAGGTGAGCGTTGAGGGTTGAGAGTAAATCAATCGCGATGCTGCGCGCAGCCATCTGACCCGTGGCGGTATCCATATCAAAACCCAATTTACCCACCCATGGTTTGCCATCGCGTTTGGCAATATGGCCCGATAGAAATACCTGATGACCGCTTGTGACAGCCATCACGTAGGCGGCTGCAGGTGCACCAGGGCTGGCTAGGGTAATTCCTAGGTCGCTCAGTTTTTGGGAAATGACGCTCATGAAACTCCTTCAAGGAACGGGGTTAAATCCGAAATCATCGGACAAGCCTTTAGTATATGGAGATGACAAAAATACCTGACACAATTCGCTGTCCGCTATACTTCAGCCTACAAAATATTAACCATTTTGCAACACGATCACGCATATGAACAAAGCCATCGTTACTTCGCTCGGCGCTGCAGTATTCGCCAGCTTGTTTTCCCTCACTGCCCATGCCCAAGAGACTAAAGGTTCTGCGAAAGCAGGCGAAGCCAAAGTCTGGATCTGCGTAGGTTGCCATGCCATCAATGACTACCGTGCCGATTGGCCACAGGTCTACCGCGTTCCCAAGCTAGGCGGCCAAAATGCAGATTACATTGCCGCTTCCCTTAAAGCCTACAAATCGGGTGAGCGTAAACATCCGACGATGCGCGCGATTGCTGGAAGCTTGACCGATCAGGACATGGCTGACTTGGCCGCTGACTACTCGGCTCAAACCCCAACCTCTCCCCGTAATCCCTTAAAGTAATTGGAATCGAGAACATGATGAAATCCGCTCTGATCCTAACCTTGCTGAGTGCCTCAATTGGTACAGCCTTTGCCGGAAACGTTGCCAAGGGCAAAGAATTAGTAGAAAAAAATAATTGCGCTGCCTGCCATGGCGCTGGCCTCAAGGCTCCTGTTGCTGCGGCTTATCCAAAAATTGCTGGTCAATACGAAGACTATTTGTACTATGCCTTGAAGTCTTATAAGGTGGATGGCAGTTCCTTAGTGGGTCGCAATAATGCCATCATGCAATCGCAAGTAAAGCAATTTAGCGATAAAGATCTAAAAGATATGGCTGCGTACATCGCATCTATCCCTGGCGATCTGATCGTAAAAAAGTAGGGCACCACTGCTTAATAAAGGCCTCCAAGAATATGGAAGCTTTTTTATTTAGCAGCCTCTAAACCATGGGCAAGATGCGTACGCATGGCCTGCTCTGCAGCAACTGGATCACGCTTGAGGAGGGCTTTTAGGATCTCACGGTGCTCGCTTAAGGATTGTTGCAAACGACCTGTGCGCGATAAAGAATCCTTGCGTTGCAGTTTTAGAACCTTACGAAGATCAGCAATCACGCTGGTCATCCATGGATTGGCCGCAATGGCAATAATGCGTTCATGAAAACGCACATTGGTATCAAAAAATAAATCGAGGTTGCGATCGGCTGCGGCTTTCTCAAGCCGCAAGTGCAGATCATCTAAGGCATTCAAATCACTTTCTTTAGCCTTAGTGGCAGCCTCCTTGGCAGCCTCACCTTCAAGCAGGGAGAGAACCGTAAAGATTTGCTCGAGATCGCCACGATTGACTTCTGTGACGTAAGCACCGCGGCGCAGTTTCATGGTGATCAACCCCTCAGCCGCCAATACCTTAATTGCTTCCCGCATGGGGGTACGGCTAATCCCAAATTCTTTCGCCAGTGATTGCTCATCGATCCAGGCACCAGGTGCTAGGTGGTGAGCAAAAATACGGCTGCGTAGCTGGTCTGCTACTTCTTCATACAGTGGCCTCGATGATAGTAATTTGCTCATTATGATTTAAGTGCTTGTTTATCAAGTAATTATTCGGATCTAACACCATTTATGAATTTATAATTATGTATTCAATTCTATGGACAAATCCATAAAAGTCAAGCAAAATAGCAAAAATATCAATGCACATTCAGGCACATATGGGGCGCTTATGACGAAGAACGCATCACAACCCAACGGGCAGTGGCCAACTGCAGCGGATCAATCCCTCGAGCAATGGCAAAAAGCAGCCAGTAAATCGGCTCCAAACGGTAACCCGGATGCCCTGGGATGGGACACACCGGATGGCATTCATCTCAAGGCGCTCTATACCAAGAACGATCTTGAGGGACTGCCTTATGTGAACTCACTCCCTGGGTTTGAACCCTATCTGCGTGGACCCCAAGCCACGATGTACGCGGTGCGCCCATGGACCATTCGTCAATACGCCGGATTCTCAACGGCCGAAGAGTCCAATCGCTTCTATCGCAAAGCCCTCGAAGGGGGTGGACAAGGGGTCTCGGTGGCATTTGATCTCGCCACGCATCGGGGCTATGACTCGGATCATCCCCGCGTTGTCGGCGATGTCGGTAAAGCAGGGGTTGCCATTGACTCTGTTGAGGACATGAAGATTCTGTTTGATGGTATCCCGCTCGACAAAATCTCGGTGTCGATGACCATGAACGGTGCGGTCTTACCAGTCTTGGCAGGATATATCGTGGCTGGTGAAGAGCAAGGCGTGAAGCAAGAGCAATTGAGCGGCACGATTCAGAATGACATTCTCAAAGAGTTCATGGTGCGCAATACCTACATCTACCCACCTGGACCCTCGATGCGCATCGTCGGTGACATCATTGAGTACACCGCAAAGAATATGCCCAAGTTCAACTCGATTTCTATCTCGGGTTATCACATGCAAGAAGCTGGAGCGAATCAAGCCCTCGAGCTGGCATTCACACTGGCCGATGGCAAAGAGTATGTAAAGACTGCCTTAGCCAAGGGCTTAGATGTGGATGAGTTTGCTGGACGCTTATCGTTCTTCTTTGCCATTGGTATGAACTTCTATCTGGAGGTCGCCAAACTGCGCGCAGCACGAATGCTGTGGTGGCGGATCATGAAAGAGTTCAATCCCAAGAACCCGAAGTCATCGATGTTGCGTACCCACTGCCAAACCTCTGGCTGGTCGCTCACCGAGCAAGATCCCTATAACAACGTGGTGCGTACGACGATTGAGGCGATGGCCGCGGTCTTTGGCGGAACACAGTCCCTGCACACCAATTCATTTGACGAAGCGATTGCCTTGCCCTCGGAGATGTCCTCCCGAATTGCGCGCAATACCCAATTAATCTTGCAAGAAGAAACGCATATCACGAGTGTGGTTGATCCGTGGGCAGGATCGTTCATGATGGAGAAACTCACCCAAGAGATGGCCGATGCTGCCTGGGAAATTATTTTGGAAGTCGACCAGATGGGGGGTATGACCAAAGCCGTCGAAAGTGGTTGGGCTAAATTAAAGATTGAGGCAGCTGCTGCACAAAAGCAGGCCAAGATTGACTCTGGGTCGGATGTGATTGTCGGTGTAAATAAATACAAACTGCAAGAGGAGAGCTTAGTCGATGTCTTGGTGATTGATAACGATATGGTTCGTAATAATCAAATCGCTCGCTTAAAAGACATCAAGGCTAAACGCAATCAATCGCAGGTTGACAAAGCCTTGGCTGATTTAACAGCAGCAGCCGAGAACAACACAGGTAATTTATTGGATTTAGCAGTCAAAGCAATTCGTTTACGCGCAACGGTGGGCGAGGTGTCGGATGCTTTGGAGAAAGTCTATGGGCGCCACCGTGCCGATACGCAAAAGGTGACCGGAGTGTACGCAGCCGCATACGATTCAGCCGAAGGTTGGGAAAAACTCAAAGTGGAGATCGCTGAGTTTGCTAAAGAACATGGACGCCGTCCGCGAGTCATGATTGCAAAGCTTGGACAAGACGGACACGATCGGGGCGCCAAAGTGGTGGCGACCGCCTATGCCGATCTGGGCTTTGATGTCGATATGGGACCTTTGTTCCAAACGCCTGAAGAGTGCGCGCGCCAAGCCATTGAGAATGACGTGCATGCTTTGGGTATTTCTACCTTAGCAGCGGGTCATAAAACCTTAGTACCCGCAATTGTGGCGGAACTCAAAAAACAAGGTGCTGATGACATCATTGTGTTCGTTGGCGGTGTGATTCCACGACAAGATTACGAGTTTCTGTATGAGGCAGGCGTGAAGGGCATCTACGGACCTGGTACGCCGATCCCAGCGTCAGCAAAAGACGTGCTCGAGCAAATTCGGAACAACCTACGCTGAGCCCTTGCGATGCCCAATGCCCCAAGCGATGAGCAGTTAGTGGCGGCCTTGCTCGGCAAACCGTGCACTGAGCAACGTCGAGCATTGGCTAAAGCTATTACCTTGTTGGAGTCAACGCGACTCGATCATCGCACTCGCGCCGATCAATTACTCAACATCATTTTGCCGCACACGGGACGATCCTTTCGTCTCGGGATCTCAGGAGTGCCTGGAGTAGGTAAATCCGCCCTCATCGAGAACTTAGGTCTTTACTTAATCTCAAAAGGCCATCGAGTTGCTGTCCTTGCGATTGATCCCTCATCAAGTTTGTCTGGCGGATCGATCTTGGGGGATAAAACCCGCATGGAACTTCTCTCCGTCAATGAGAACGCCTTTATTCGTCCAAGCCCATCGTCTGGAACCTTAGGCGGTGTTGCTGAGCGCACTCGCGAGGTGATGCTCTTAGCAGAAGCCGCAGGTCATGATGTGGTGATCGTCGAGACCGTTGGGGTAGGGCAAAGCGAGATTGCGGTGGCTGGCATGACCGATCTCTTTATGTTGTTGCAACTCCCCAATGCCGGCGATGATTTGCAAGCCATCAAAAAGGGAGTAATGGAGATCGCTGATCTGATTGTGATCAATAAAGCCGATCTCGATCCCAATGCGGCGACCCGTGCCCAAGCATTTATTACCAGCTCCTTGCGCTTAATGGGATTTCAGGGGAACCCAGACCACGCCGCTCATCATGCCGAGCAATGGCATCCCGTGGTCATGCAAATGAGTGCACTCCTTAATCAAGGTGTGGCGCAGTTATGGGATGAGATCGCGCGCTTTCAATCCCTTGAAACAAAAAATGGCCATTTACAGACGCGTCGCCGTCAGCAAGCCACGGCCTGGATGTGGGAACGTATTGATAGCGCGCTCAAAAGTAATTTTAAGAACCATCCTGGCGTACAGCAGTTATTACCTGAACTCAGTGCCGCAGTGAATGCGGGCACGATCGCCCCATCCGTAGCAGCGCGTCGCTTACTCGACGCGATGCAAACACCCGATATTCGATAGGAGTTTTTATGCAAGACATTATTTCTCAATTGGAATCTAAGCGTGAGTTAGCGCGTCTCGGTGGCGGTCAAAAACGCATTGCTGCTCAGCACGCCAAAGGCAAACTCACGGCACGCGAGCGGATTGAGCTGCTACTCGACGAAGACTCATTTGAAGAGTGGGATATGTTTGTGGAGCATCGCTGTACGGATTTTGGCATGGCCGATCAAACTGTACCGAGCGATGGCGTCGTCACCGGATACGGCATGATTAATGGGCGCTTGGTGTTTGTGTTCTCGCAAGACTTCACAGTTTTGGGCGGCTCTTTATCCGAAGCCCATGCCGAGAAAATATGCAAGATCATGGATCAAGCCATGAAAGTCGGCGCGCCTATCATCGGACTGAATGACTCGGGTGGTGCGCGGATTCAGGAGGGGGTGGCCTCACTTGGTGGCTATGCGGAGATCTTTCAGCGCAACGTATCCGCTTCGGGTGTAATTCCACAAATCTCTTTGATCATGGGTCCTTGCGCAGGTGGCGCAGTGTACTCGCCTGCGTTGACGGATTTCATCTTCATGGTGAAAGACACCTCGTACATGTTTGTGACCGGACCCGAGGTAGTAAAAACCGTAACGCACGAGGATGTCACCGCAGAAGATCTGGGCGGTGCGAACACTCATTCCACTGTATCCGGTGTTTGTGATCTTGCTTTTAATAACGATGTCGAGGCAATCATGATGCTGCGACGCTTTTATAGCTACTTGCCGCTCTCGAATAAAGAAAAAGCCCCATTTCTGGGTGGCTTGGTTTGGTCAGACGAGCCCGATTACTCACTTGATACCTTAGTACCCCTCAATCCCAATCAGCCCTATGACATGAAAGAGTTGATTCATAAGATTGTGGACGATGAAGACTTCTTTGAGTTGCAGCCCGACTATGCGAAGAACATCATTATTGGCTTTGCCCGCATTGGTGGTCAAACCGCTGGTATTGTTGCCAATCAACCGCTGGTACTTGCAGGGTGCCTTGACATTAAATCATCGATTAAAGCCGCTCGGTTTGTGCGCTTTTGTGATGCCTTCAATATCCCAGTAGTAACCTTGGTCGACGTGCCAGGCTTTATGCCAGGTACCGCACAAGAGTACGGTGGCATTATTAAGCACGGTGCTAAGTTGCTCTACGCTTACGCCGATTGCACCGTTCCAAAAGTAACCTTAATTACACGCAAAGCCTATGGTGGTGCCTACGATGTGATGGCATCCAAGCATTTGCGAGGCGATGTGAACTTTGCCTGGCCTTCGGCAGAAATTGCAGTGATGGGACCGAAGGGTGCCGTTGAAATTATCTTCCGCGAAGAAAAAAATGATTCGCAAAAGATTGCTGAGCGTGAAGCGGAATACAAAGCAAAGTTTGCGAATCCATTTGTCGCAGGACGGCGTGGCTATATTGACGATGTGATCATGCCCCATGAATCACGTAAGCGCATCGCACGATCACTCGCAATGCTGCAAGACAAGGATTTGCAAAATCCACCCCGTAAACACGGCAACATCCCACTTTAATTTAATTGACTGAGCAATCACTATGTTTAAGAAAATCTTAATTGCTAACCGCGGTGAAATTGCTTGCCGAGTGATGTTGACCGCTAAACGGTTGGGGATCCAAACGGTAGCGGTTTATTCTGAGGCGGATGCCGAAGCCCGTCATGTGCGTATCGCCGATGAGGCCGTTTGCATTGGACCGCCACCATCGCGCGAGTCGTATTTGCGTATGGATCGCATCATTGCTGCCTGCAAAGAAACAGGAGCGCAAGCAGTGCATCCAGGCTACGGGTTCTTGTCTGAGAACGAAGAGTTTGCCAAACGCGTTGAGGAAGAGGGCATTATCTTTATTGGCCCCAAATACCAATCGATTGCTGCGATGGGTGACAAGATCGCCTCCAAGAAACTCGCTTTGGAGGCGAAAGTAAATACCATCCCCGGTCACAATGCAGCCATTGATGACCCACAGGCTGCGGTAAAAATTGCGCAGGGCATTGGTTACCCTGTGATGATCAAGGCCTCAGCTGGAGGTGGTGGTAAGGGATTACGCGTTGCGTATAACGATCAAGAGACCGCTGAAGGCTTTGTGGCCTGTAAAAACGAAGCACTCAATAGTTTTGGTGATGATCGCGTCTTCATTGAGAAGTTCGTGGAAGAACCTCGCCATATCGAGATCCAGGTATTGGGTGATGCACATGGCAATGTGGTGTATCTGTGGGAGCGTGAGTGCTCCATTCAGCGCCGCCATCAAAAAGTGATTGAAGAGGCGCCATCGCCATTCTTGGATGATACCACTCGCAAAGCCATGGGCGAACAGGCTGTGGCCTTAGCTAAAGCGGTTCACTACCAATCGGCAGGTACTGTGGAGTTTGTGGTTGGCAAGGATAAGTCCTTCTATTTCTTAGAAATGAACACACGCTTGCAGGTTGAGCATCCGGTCACCGAATGCATCACCGGGCTTGATCTTGTTGAGCAAATGATTCGGGTGGCCGCTGGAGAGAAGTTAGCCTTTACCCAAAACCAAATCCCACGTAAAGGCTGGGCCATGGAGTGCCGCATCAATGCGGAAGACCCATTACGTAATTTCTTACCCTCGACCGGGCGCTTAGTGAAATACCAGCCACCCGCATCAAACGATGGGGTACGAGTTGATACGGGTGTGTATGAGGGCGGTGAGATCCCGATGTATTACGACTCCATGATTGCCAAACTGATTACGCATGGAGCCAATCGCGATGAAGCGATGAGCAAAATGCGCGGGGCGCTCAACGAGTTTGTGATTCGGGGGATTCATTCAAACATTCAATTCCAATCTGCCTTGTTGCAGCACCCACGTTTTCTATCGGGCCAGTTCAATACTGGATTCATTGCTGAAGAGTTCCCCAAAGGATTCTTAAAAGAATCCGTTCTACCAACTGACCCCAATCGTTTACCAGCCCTAGCCAGTTTTGTGCACCGCCGGTACTTGGAGCGCGCCAAATTGCTTGAAGGGCAACTCTTGGGCCACGAGATGAAGATTACGCAAGAGTTTGTGGTGATGCATGGTGAGACTTCCTACAACACCAAGATTGAGCAGCGTGATCACGGTTACCAAATATCCGTCAAGGCCAATCAAGGAAAGCACGCGATGACGAATTATTTCCTTGAGAGTGATTGGCAACCGGGTTCCATTCGCTTGGCGTATCGCTTAAACGATGGGCCCATGGCATGTGCGCAAGTGGAGCGTCCAGGTTTAGGCTATGTGTTGATGCAAGATGGCGTGCATTTTGACTGCGTGGTGCTTAGTCCATTTGGGGCAGAGTTGCAACGGCGCATGCCCTATAAAGCACCACCTGACACATCGAAGTTATTACTGTCACCCATGCCCGGTCTCTTAACAAAGTTGCATGTGGCTAAAGGAGATAAGGTCACCGCAGGTCAAAAACTCGTTGTGATTGAGGCCATGAAAATGGAAAACACCTTGTTTGCCGCACAAGATGGCATCGTGGCAGATATCTGCGCTAGTGAAGGATCGAGTCTAGCGGTTGATCAAATCATTATTCAGTTTGCAAAGTAATCATCATGAGCCGACCATTCAAGATCTTAGGTATCCAACAAATTGCCATTGGTGGCACTGACAAGCAAAAACTGAAAGCCTTGTGGGTAGATCTCCTTGGACTGCAATACAAAGATACCTTCGTATCTGAGCGCGAAAACGTCGATGAGGATATATGTGCCATCGGCCATGGCCCCCATGAAGTTGAAATTGATTTGATGCAACCGTTTGATATTGAGAAAAAGCCAGCAGTGCATCAAACGCCACTCAATCATATTGGACTATGGGTCGATGATTTACCAAAAGCAGTGGAGTGGTTAACGCAGCAAGGACTGCGCTTTGCCCCTGGCGGTATCCGCAAAGGAGCGGCTGGCCATGACATTATTTTTGTTCATCCCAAAGCCAATGAAGAATTTATGTTTTCAGGTGAAGGAGTCTTGATTGAGTTAGTTCAAGCTCCACCCGACGTGATTGCTGCATTGGCATAAACCCCGATTTGTGTGCAGTGCAACAAATCAGGCATAATAGTTATCAATTTGTCATTTAATCCTTAAAACCGATTAGGAGTATTCATGTCTGGCGCCCCAACCATCGAATCCAATGGCATTGAGCTCAAAGCTAAACTCAATCCGGATTTCGCAACTGTTGTTTCCCCCGATGCCCTCGAGTTTGTTGCTAAATTGCATCGAGCCTTTGAGCCACGCCGTCAAGAACTCCTCAAAAAACGAGTCGAACTAGCGAAAAAATTAGACGCTGGACAAAAACTCGATTTCTTACCTGAAACCAAATCGATTCGTGAGGGCGATTGGAAGATTGCTCCAGTACCGAAGGCTTTGGAAACCCGGCGCGTTGAACTAACCGGTCCCGTTGACGCCAAGATGGTGATTAATGCGCTGAACTCTGGTGCCGATTCGTATATGGCGGACTTTGAGGATTCTAATAGTCCCTATTGGGAAAACATCGTTCAAGGACATGTCAATTTAAAGAAAGCCGTGCGCCGCGATATTGCGCTCAATCTTTTTGGTAAGGAATATAAGCTCAATGAGAAAACCGCAACGCTAATTGTTCGCCCTCGCGGTTGGCATCTCGATGAGAAGCACGTCCTAGTGGATGGTCAGCGTGTATCGGGTGGCATTTTTGACTTTGCTATCTTTACCTTCAACAGTGGCAAGTATTTGGAAGCAAGAGGCTTGGGACCATTTTTCTATTTGCCAAAGATTGAAAGTCATCTCGAAGCGCGTTTGTGGAATGATATTTTCACCATGGCTGAGAAAGAGCTTGGCATGAAGCACGGTAGCATTAAGGCAACCGTATTGGTAGAGACCATTAACGCAACTTTTGAGATGGACGAGATCCTCTATGAGTTGCGTGACCACAGCGCGGGTTTAAACGCAGGTCGCTGGGACTACATCTTCTCCGCGATTAAAAAGTTCAAGCTGGATAAAAACTTCTGCTTAGCCGATCGCGTGAAGGTAACCATGACCTCGCCCTTCATGCGCTCGTACGCACTCTTTCTATTAAAGACCTGCCATAAGCGTGGCGCCCCAGCAATGGGAGGCATGAGCGCGTTCATCCCAATTAAGAACGATCCTGAAAAGAATGCAATTGCACTTGCTGCCGTATCGACGGACAAGCGTCGCGAGGCAACCGATGGCTACGACGGCAGTTGGGTTGCTCACCCTGGCTTGGTTGAGCTATGCATGAATGAGTTCAAAGCCGTATTGGGTGATAAGCCCAATCAATTTGATCGGCAACGCGATGACATTCAAGTAACGGCTGCCGATTTACTCAACTTTGCCCCAGAAGGCCCCATCACGGAAGCAGGACTACGTTACAACATCAACGTAGGTATTCATTACATGGGCGCTTGGTTGGCGGGCAACGGTTGTGTGCCGATCCACAATTTGATGGAAGACGCGGCTACCGCTGAGATCAGCCGCTCGCAAGTTTGGCAGTGGATTCGGTCCCCCAAAGGGGTTCTCGATGACGGTCGCAAAGTCACCCTTGAGCTAGTTCGTCAACTGATTGGTGAAGAGTTAAAAAAGGTTAAGGATTCAGGTGCCGTTGGACAGTTTGACCGATCTGCCAAGATTTTTGAGGATCTGGTTGCCAATGATCATTTTGTGGAGTTCTTGACTCTGCCGCTGTACGAAGAATTCTAAATTTAGGACGCTAGGCATGCGCATCTTGGCCATCGACACTTCGACCTCGTGGTGTTCGGTGGCCTTATGTTTTGATGATCAGCCGATTGTGCATCGGCACGAGCAACTTGGTTCAAAAGCCAGTCAACATCTCTTGCCATGGTGCAGTGAGCTACTTCAACAGCTTGGTGCAGGCTTTAAAGATCTTGATGCGCTCGCGGTGGGGGTCGGGCCTGGCGCATTCACTGGGGTGCGCCTCTCGGTTGCGGTTGCTCAAGGCTTATCAATCGGTTCGCAATTTCCAGTCATTCCAGTAACCAGTCTTGATGCCATGGCATTGCAATTTGTAGAGCACTATCAAACGCCTCAAAATACGACATTCACCATGGCTCTGGATGCCCGCATGGGTGAAGTGTATTGGGCTCGCTATCAACGCAAGCAAACCCAACCTAATCCCCTTCATCCCATTCAACTGACGGTGCCTGCTGAGATCCCAGATAACGGTGAGGACCTAATTGCCGGAAATGCACTGGCCGAGTACACCGATTACTTTGCCAATCATTTTGTTGGCCGACAGTTTGATGCGCAATTGGTACCCAACGCACTGAGTATCTTAGAACTTGCCAAAGACCGTTACCAAGCGGGCCAAGTGATTTCGGTCGAGCAGCTTGAACCCCTTTATATCCGTAATAAAGTCGCCCTCACTACCCAAGAACGTAATGATGCCGCAAGCCGTGCCCCAACCGGTCATTTGCTTGGCTGAGCTCGTTTTGGAGTTGATGACCGAGCCAGATCTGGATACGGTCATGGCGATTGAGGCTAGCTCCCATCGTCACCCGTGGTCACGCGGTAACTTTATTGATTCAATTCAAGCAGGCCATTGGGCATATTGCCTTCGCGAGGTGAGTGATCCCAGTAAACGAATATGGGCCTACTGTATTTTGCTTCCAGCAGTGGATGATCTGCATCTACTGAACATTACGGTGGATACCGATCTACGTGGTCAGGGTGTGGGGCTGCGCCTCATGAGCGCTATTCAAGCGATAGCGAGTAATTTGTCGATCCCACGCATCTTGCTCGAGGTTCGTCCAAGCAATGAAGCGGCGATTGCTCTGTATGAAAAGGCAGGGTATGAGGAGTTAGCACGGCGCAAAGCCTATTACCCAGTAGAATCGTCTTCTGGAATTCGCGAAGACGCGATTGTGATGGTAAAAAACATCGACTCCTCAGTCAAACCTTATGCACATTGATGAACGCTCACGCTACCTGAAAGAAATGGGAATCACAGAGTGGTCCGTACGCTCCACTGCGAACGACTCTGTGCCAACTGCATCGTCGAGTGCCGAGTCTCAACATGCCATTCCAAATCAAGAGCCCAAGGTGTATTGGCTGTTTTATGGTCAAGCACCCGGTGGGGATCAAGAGCGCTTATTTCAGAACCTGATTTTGGCGCTCGGGCTCTTACCTAAAGAATGGGAATGGCGCTCACCAACGAATACGCAAACACCGAATACGCATTTACCATGCGTGGCATTTGCCTTTGGTGAGCAAGCTGCACAGGTATTAAGTGGTGAGCAAGAGCCGCTCACCCAGTTGCGCGATGTCGTGCTTGAGATTGCTGGTCAAGATATCCCATTGATTGCAAGCTTTGATCTGGCCCACTGCCTAAACCGGCCAAAAGATAAAGCCTTAGTCTGGCAAGACCTATTACTGGCTCGCTCCGTATTGCAATCCCTCTAATTAGTGCTTGGCCTCACCAATCAGATGCAGTGAGTCGTACTCGGCCTGATTGGCTTCGTGTTTTTTAATCACGAGCCACATGGTGAGCGCAACACCCAAACCAAATCCTGTAATCACAATCGGAACAGGAACGTCGAGCCAAATTAAGAGCGCATACAGCATGAGCATCATGAGTACCGAGAGGTTCTCATTGAAGTTCTGAACCGCAATGGAGTGACCCGCAGACAGTAAGACGTGACCACGGTGTTGTAAGAGGGCATTCATGGGAACCACAAAGTATCCCGCTAACCAGCCCACTGTAATGAGGAGCGCATAGGCAGGGATGAGATTAAAGTTGACTTCCAATGCCCCGATCTTAAAGAGCACGATCGAAGGAATGTATTCAATATGGTAAATGGCCATGATGCACACCAGTAAGCCCATCACGACGCCATAAGGTAAGACCTTTAAAGCGGATTTCAATGGAATGCGCGATGCAGCCCAAACTGCGCCCCCTGCAACACCAATGGCGGAAACCGCTTGCAAGATAGCCCCTTGCGAGAGGTTCATATTGAGCGCGGTCTCAGCCCACTTCAACACAATGAACTGCAGGGTTGCACCAGCGCCCCAAAATAAGGTAGTTACCGCCAACGAGATTTGGCCCAAACGATCACGCCACAGAATATGAAAACCCACAAAAAAATCTTTGGTCAACTGAATGGGATTAAGGCGCTGCTCTGGGTAGCGGGCTCCCGTATCTGGGATCTTTAAGTTAAAGAGTGCTGCGATCAAGTAAATAAACATAATGATCGAGATTGCAGATTCAGCAGGACTATCCACCCCGGTCGCAACCATCGGCAAGTCAAAACTCATGAGCGTGGCAGATACCTTGGCGCTAATTAATACGCCACCCAATACCGTGCCAGCAATGATGGAGCCAACCGTTAAGCCCTCGATCCACCCGTTTGCCGCCACCAACTTTTCTGGGGGAAGTAATTCGGTCAAGATGCCGTATTTGGCTGGGGAGTAGGCAGCTGCTCCGAGACCAACGATTGCGTAAGAGGCTAATGGATGGGCGCCCAAGAGCATGGCAGCACACCCAATAATTTTGATGGTGTTGGTGATGAACATCACCTGACCCTTGGGTCGGGAGTCAGCAAAGGCTGCGACAAAGGCGGCCAACAATACATACGAGAGCACAAAGAAAAGTTTGAGAAGCGGGGTCATCCAGTCCGGGGCAGCGAGCTGGGCTAAGAGGGCGATAGCCGCA
>VYKP01000122.1_pt1 | contig 17339 bp, 13 predicted proteins | sample 5114551 | NCBI WGS metagenome assembly VYKP01 (sample SAMN12291777, study PRJNA351875) | freshwater metagenome | isolation source: freshwater lake | place: USA: Michigan, Baseline Lake | collected 2013-08-09
GGCTCTCCTTGCCCCGGTGCGTCCGGCCCGTCGCCGCCAGCGACGCCCGGGCTGCCGCCCTGCCGGCGGCGGTTCGCTCGGCGATCCTCCGGCGCTCCATGTCAGCCACCTGGGCGAGGACGGCGAGAATGAGCTCGCCCACGCCGCGCGAGATGGTGCCGAGCCCATGAACCTCGACCGCGACCCCCCGCTCCAGAAGGCCCCGGACCGTCGCTTGGACATCAAGGGCATCGCGGCCAAGCCGGTCGACGGCGTAGACGCAGACCACGTCACCCTCCCGCACGACCTCCAGCAGCCTTGCGAAGGACGGACGAGCGGCCGCCAGCGTCCCGCCGCTGACGCCTTCGTCGGCGAACTCGCGGTCGAACGGCCCGCCCATGGCCTGCCGCTGCGCCTCGATGGACTGGTCGGTCGTTGAGACCCGGTAGTAGGCGATCTTCATGGAGTGGCTCATAAGTTAGTCCAGCGTCATGAGCGGCTCATAAGCCGGATCAAAACGACGGGTCAAGTATCTTGTGGGCTATGGCGCGAAAGTTAGGCCTTTTGTGCCAGAAAGGGCCGAGGGCCGACACCCAAAGGCGCATGGCGGGAGCCGCGAGCTCCGCGTCACCAGCCTTCCACGCCATCTCGGATGCAACGAGCTAGACGCTCAGACTGCCTCTCCAGTATCCCATTGAGAGTCGACAGTTTCTGTCGTTGCGGTCTATGTGAACCCATTCAACCCGCCACTCACTGAATAGCTGGAAATCGTCATTCACAATCCGGAATCGACCGTCTCGGGCATCGACGCGAAGGGTCGTTCTCATGTCTCGATTGAGCAACGCGCCCGGATTGATGAGAGAGCCCCGCTCGGCTCCAAGATAGTTGATGGCCACGACAGTGCCCACGTTTGGGTCGGAGCTCTTTACTGTGGGGATGTCCGTTCTGCCCGAGGTTGCGTGCTGATTCACACACCCAACCGCGTGGCGGGTAATCGTCTCTTGGTCGGCCGACACCTCATGAACAGGGCTCGTCCAAGGTTCGTCTTGCAGCGTGGCGGCGAGCAGAGCGATGGCAAGAAACAAGTCACAGACTCCAATCTGGTCGGCAGATGCGATTGAAAACAAAACATAAGCCTCAATCGCAGAAAAGTCGCGAGAGCAAGGGAAGGCCACGTAGCTAGGTGGACGCCATCGTCGGGTTATCGCCCCCCACGGGGGGAAACCCGGCCGCGGACCAGCAAATACGGGCTCGCGGATGACCGACCCCAAATCGATCAGCTGGCGGGGGCGCGAGGGCGGCCCGTGCGCCGCCTTATCTGGCCCATCAGCGGCCCTTCGGGGCTTTCCGCAGGGGCCCCCTTGGGGAGCCTGACGCTATCCACTACGGCCTGCTTCTGCTTGACCGCCGGCCCGGCGGAGTAGACCCCGAGGGTCATGCCGCCGCGCCCTTCGGCGTGCCCCAGGACCGCGGAGATTATGTGGGGCGGCTTGCCGGCCTGTTCAGCCTTGGTCGCGAACCATCGGCGGAAGCTGTGAAAGTCCACGTTGGACTGCCGCTGCTTGGGGAGCCTCTCATCGACACCCAGGTCGCGTCGATACTCGGTGAAGCGCTCGCTCGCCTTGGCACTCAGCTCTCGCTTGGCCGTGCCCCTGAGCTCGTCAAACAGGCGCACATCCGACGCCTTGTCCTTCGTGCGCCGGGCGACCAGCCCGACGAGGTCCTTGTGAATGGGGACGTCGCGGATCGAGGCCGCCGTCTTTCCCTCGCGAATCGAGAAGACGTCTCCCGCCGTATCGGCCACGGTCAGGCGCGCAATCTCCTCGATCCTCATGCCGGACAGGGCGGCGACCCGCATCAGATCGTGGAGCGTCCGGTTGGTCTGGCCGCCCAACAGCGTTTCGATCTCCGTGTCGGTGAACGGGCGCTTGTTGGCGAGGAGGTCTGCCGCGCGCTGCCGTCGGCTCTGGTTCTCCCACGGGTTCGCGCCCTCGATCCCGATGCGGTCGTGCAGCCAACGCCAGTAGACGGCGAGGGAACCCGAGAGGCTGTTCGCGGTGGTCGTCGTCAGGCCACCCGCAAGGAGGCTGTCCACGAACTCCCCGGCGATCCGACGGGTCACCCGCCGGGCGTCGTCGGTCCCGTACTCCTCGTTCATCCAGCCCTTGAGACGGGAGATGGCCCGCCTGAACCGCTCGGCATATCTCGTCTTGAAGCCCCTTTCGGTGATGAAGCGCTCCAGTTCGCTGTCGACCGGCAGGATGCGCCCGTAGACCAGATCGGCGAGGCGGCGAGCTTCGGCCTCCCCTTCATACTCCGGCTCGTCCCCGGGGGCTCCGACGGGGTCACCAAGGGGAGCCCCGAGGCGCTGGTCGATAGAGTGCTCAAGGGTCGCGTCCAGATCGTCGGGCAGGGGATCGCCGGGACGCAGACCCCGACGACGGGCCTCGGCGCGGAACCACGCCGCCTCGGCCTCCACGGAAAGCTTGGTGACCGGCTCGCCGGCCTCGCGCCTTGCCAGCGCCATCGCCCGGATATCCGCAACCAGCTGGCCCGACACCACGGGCAGCCGACTGATCGCCTGGGCGTAGACGGACGTCTTCAGGGAGCGCTGCAGGTGGTCGCTGGAGTGGCCCAGGCTCGGCGGCACGCGAACACGGGCGTAGAATCTGTTCCCGCGAAGCCAGAGATGGCGAGGCCACTGGCTGCGGGGCGGGGTACTTGGGGTCGACATGGGTGACAGATTTCGGGGATTGTGGGTGACAGTTCAAGCCCTAGAAGGTTGCTGTTGTTGATTTATTTGTCATTTCGTCCCGTATCGTGAGCCTCCCCTCGGCTCCACCAGGCCCGTTCAAAAGTGGGCACTGGGTCCTGAAGGCGGCTCACCCCTATCGGCGTCCCCGTGACGACTTCGGCTAGATCGGAATCGGCCCCTTCAATCACGATTTCGTCCGCAGTCACAACGACGCTCGCTACGAAGGAGCGGATGATCCGCTTCTGCGTGGCTGGCCCGCTCTCCATCAACTTCTTCCGCAGCCCAACAGCTACCTTTTCCGCCTGTTCGAAAGAGATCGCCTTAAGCTGCGCGTTAATCAGGCGCTCTTGTGTCGCGATTACGTTCGCCAATCGTTCGCAGTCGGCTTCGGTCGCCTTCACCGTAGCCTTGAACGTATCGGTGGCTTCAACAATGCCCTCGGCGAGTGCGTTGATCAGGTTCTCCAGCTTCTTCGTGCTCTTCCTCTTCTGTTCGTGCAGTTGCACAACACTGACCACGGCTTGGTCAGCGCCAGCTTCCCGCCTGGCAGCCACGCTCGCCACGATGGCCTGAACCCGTGTCGGGGTCAGCAGTTCGTTCAAAACCTTGTCCAAAACCACCTTGTCCAAAAGGGGAGCGGCGATACCCGCCGGCGCCCCTCCTTCACACGTCCCTTGGAGCCGTTTTCCTGAGCAGCGGTAGTAGGTGTAGGTCCCGCCCTTTCCCGTCTGTCGATGCAGGAGTGACCCACATCCGCCGCAGCGGGCGACGCCGGTCAGCAGAACGGGACTGTTGACCAAGCGCGGTGCTGTCTTCTTCGGGCTTCGCTCCGTCAATTGCACTGCGACGCGCTGAAAGTCTGCCTCCGAGACGATGGCCGGCACCGTCAAAGGAATCCATTCTTCGCGCGGGCGATCGACCTTCGCGCGCGAGTCGAATTTATTATACCAGGCGCGACCCACGTAGACTTCGTCTCGGAGGATTCTATTCACGTAGCTGACGTGGAAGCGATTGCCTTTCGGCGTCAGATAACCTCGATCATTGAGATACGACACGATGTTTTTGATGCCGAGGGGGCCGCTTACTCCGTCGCCCTCAAGATACAGCCGGAAGATGAGGCGAATGAGTTCAGCGCCCTCCGGCTCGACCTCAAGACGCTTTTTCTGCTTCGTGCCTCTGATTTCCGCGACGACGGTCCTAAAGCCGAGAGGAGCCGCCGAACCATTCCAAAAATTCTGGCGGGCGTTTTCCAGCATGGTGCGGTGAACATGCTTGGCGGTCTCGGCGCTGTTGATCTCGTCGGTGAGCGCCATGATCCGGCGAGTCAGATCGGCACCCGGTCCTTCTCCGAAATCCTGCGTGATGGAGACGATCTGAACGCCATTTTGATCGAGTTTTCGCCGATACCACTCGTAGTACATTTCATCGCGGAAAATCCGCGACATGCTGTGGACGACGATCTTCTTAAACTCGGGGGGCTTAGTCAGCGCCCTTGCGATCATGTCTTGGAGGACCGGACGCTGGTCGTCGCGGGCGCTAGCGCCAGGCTCGATGAATTCGGCCACAACCGACCAGCCTCGTTGCTCGGCGTATTCGCGGATTTGTTTGAGCTGATCGGGGATCGAGAGGTCGTGCTTCGCCTGCTGATTTGTCGACACGCGCACGTAGGCGCTGCAAGGCTCAAAAACCATGCATGGGCTCCTGTTATTTCGGGGGTGGTTTTCCCTGTTGGCAGGGACGCGCACCGGTCAGCGAAAGGCTGACCAGTGCGTGGGGGGCCTGACCGCCTACAGGACGTCAGGGCTATTATCGTTCGCGGCAACTACCGAAGCCATATCCGCAAGCAACAGGCTGAACACCTCGATCTCGGCCGTGGTGATCGACGCTGGCGGGGCGAGCCGGACAGTTACACGCCGACCGCTACCGTTGTCATTCACTGGGCTGATGCTTGTCGGCCGACTGGGCTGTGGATGCCGCGTGGTCAGCTGACCCGCAGGCTGGAGCAAGGAAGATCTCCTAAAGTTCAAGTGGTAGGGGGGCGCCGAAGGGTAAAGCGGCGGACCCGGACCGAAGCATCGCGCTGGATGCGGACGGCTTGGCTGATCGGGCGACGATACCCTCGGATTTGTGGGCACTCGCGCCTCGCGCGGCACCGACTGCGTTCTCTGTTACTCATCTGTCTCCCACGTAATCTGTTTACGATGGAGCCATTTAGCGCTGCCGGTCGAAGACGTCAACCCTGTTGTAAATTCTTTGCGTTGACGGCGCCTTATTCCTGCGCGAGGGTTGCGCTCGATTCGTGGGAAGGGATGGAGCCGGAACCATGGCCACACCCGGTGATCTGATCAGAACAACCGCGCGCGCCTTGAATGTGGCCGAGGTCACAGTCGGGCAGTATTACAGGCGATTAAGAGAAGGTGACGCAGTTACCCGAGGGGGCCGTGGGCGCAGTGCTCCCCGGTCTACCTTCATCGACGCCAGTAGATTATTAATTGCGCTGATGGCGTCAGATACCGCCTTACACGCCCATTCAGCGTCCTTACGCTTCTGGGGACTTAGGGCCTCAGAATACATTGGGCCCGCCGAAACACCGCCCGGGCTGGACGTCGATCTCATGGGCAGAGCGACGTTTGATTGCGCACTTGCCCACATTCTAAAGACAATCACCCGTGAGGACGTTCGGGGCGAGATCAGTGATGAAATGTGGCCGTTGATTGCGTGGACTCGGGGAGACGGATTCGCCGAGATTAGCTTCGCCGGGCACGTCTGGAAATTCGACGACCTGCCTGACGACTGGGTCGAATACGCGGGCGGGAAGATATCGCCAGTTCGTAGCTCTCATCGAGAGCAAATGCCGACCGAGCTTCTTGTTCAGCGCACCGTGGGGGGAACGTCTCTACTGATGGTAGCCGCGACCATCGGAGGCTAAGAGTCGACGCCTCAGAGGCCGGAACCGCCGATGTCTCGGCGGCTGAGCCAATGCTCTAGGTTTCAGGGAGGCACGCCATAAACTGGGCCAGCGGTCCTCGGCCGTCGTCGTCCTTTGCCCGCGCCATCAGGTAGAGATTCCCCGTAGCTCGGGCCCACACTTCCCCTATTGCCCGATCCTCGGCGGCATCGGCCCACGAAGTCGGGATATGTGCGTTGGGTCGAGGTCTGAAGCCAGAGCGAGGACGGGTGCTTGGCGATGTTCCGGACCCAGTGCTTCACCTGCTTCAGGCTGTCGAGGGCCTGGGCGCAGCGCGCTTCTTCGCCGTTGGCCTTCCCGTCGAAGGCCGGGACGCGGTCCAGGAAGTGATCTTCCCTCGTTTCAGTGGACACCCATGCTAGCTTTTTGGAGCTGGAGAGGAGTGTCTGATAAGTGCTCAACGCCGGGTGTTTCCGGAATCATTCAAGCGGGAGGCCGTTGATCGGGTCGCGAACAGCGGCCTGTCGGCGAACGCGGTGGCCAGGGAGCTGGGTCTGCACGAGACGGTTCTTCGTCGCTGGATGACGCAGTTCGGGGTGGAGGCGACGGGGACGTCGCGGCGCTCCACAACGCAGGCGTCGTCCCCGTCGCCGGCGGATCTGGCCGCAGAGGTGGCCCGGTTGCGGCGGGAAATTGGTCAGCTTCGGATGGAGCGAGAACCGAAGGGCGGCGAAGCCACATCCTAAAAAAAGCCGCGCTCATCTTCGGAGCGGCCTCCCGATGAAGTTCGGGTTCGTCGATGAGCATCGTCAGGTCTGGCCGGTTCGCGTGATGTGCGCAGTCCTAGGGGTGTCGGCCAGCGGATACTACGCCTGGCGCGGCCGGCCCGAGAGCCCGAGGTCCGTGGCTAACCGCGCCCTGAGAGGATATCCGCCTGATCCACCACTCCGAGCGGGGCATCCAGTACGCCGCCGAGGCCTATCGTTCGGCCCTGGCCCAATCCGGCATCACCCCCTCCATGAGCCGAAAGGGCGACTGCTGGGACAACGCACCCATGGAGAGCTTCTTCCACACCCTCAAGACCGAGCGCGTCCATCACCGCGTCTACGCCACCAGGGATCAGGCCCGGCGAGACCTGTTCGGATACATCGAGGGCTTCTACAATCCCCGTCGCCTGCACTCGTCACTGGGCTACATCAGCCCTGTCGAGGCTGAACGCAGAGCGGCTTAACCCCGTCCACTTTTGCGGGGGAAGATCACTATGACGCGGCTCTCTCCGGCGTGAGCCTCGAGTTTCGTGCAACGCACCAACCCCTTTCCTCGGCGCAGCCGGCGCTCGTCGTTATTCAGTCCGGCACCATCCGCTGGACCGACGAGGCGGGCGACCATAATGTCGCCGGACCCGTCATGCTGGCGTGGGATCTGGCGCGGGGGCTCTCCGCACCAACAGGGTGAGAGGGGGGACAGTTGACGATCCTTGCAGTGGCCGCCTTGATTGGCGCTCAATGGGGGGGCGGTGGAGCCCGCGTGCCCCCACGGCTGACGGCGGCCTCGGCATGACCGCCCGTACGCTTCAGTCGATTTCAGCGCCTCAGGCCTCGCCGCCGTCGGCGGGTCTCGCGATCTTATTGTTGACCCACGAGCTCAGCCTCCGCAGCGCCAACATGAACGGCTGGGCTCTGCTTCGGGACCGACGTCTCTTTTCGTTGGCGGGCGGCAAGGTCCAACCCTCCACGCCGCAGATGTCCAGCTTCATGCGAACCTTGCTGGCTCGTGCGAACGACGAAGGATACCGCGCCGTCCTGCCGGACGAGGGGGGGGGGCTCATCTTTTCATCGCGGCGGGTCGGCGTGGACGCCTCTTCCGACCCGCTCTTCCTGATCGCGTCGCGGGCCAGGGACCTCGCCGAGCCCCTGCACGGCGCCGAAGTGATGCACATCTTCGGCCTGACGTCGGCGGAGGCGCGGGTCGCCCTGCGCCTTGCGGTCGGCCTCAGCCTGGCCGAGATCGCCGATGAAAGCGGGGTAAGCGTCAATACGGTACGCGCCCAGCTGCGATCGATCTACGCCAAGACCGGGGTGACGAAGCAGTCCGAGCTGGTCGCCACGATCTGGCGCATCGCCTCCGTCTAGTTTCGCGAGCGCGCGTCAACTCGTCGCCTTTCGCGCGAACTCCCCGGGGGCAGTTTCGCCCCCTTCTTGAAAAACGCTTTAGGGACGACGGCTTAGAGCACGCTACCGAACCGACTGGCCGAACGGCGTTAATCACAACGCTAGTCCATTTTGACTAATCAACTCACCAAAACGCGCTTGGAACGGCGTTCCTTGACGATGTTAGCGGTTTCTTAACCCCTTACCCATGGCGACACGGAGGGGGGGCGACCGGGAGTTTCCCAAGGCAGTTCCTCCGCTTTGAACGGGCACAGCCCGAATGAGTCGGAGAAACACCATGAAGAAGATCCTCGCCTGCGCCGCCGCCCTGGCCGCGCTCACCGCCGCTTCGGCCGCCTCGGCCCAAGCCCCCACCTTCAGCGACACCCTGAGGGTCAATCTGGCCGCCGACGTGGCCGTGCGTTGCGACGCCCGTCTTGACGCCGGCAACGGCACCGCCCTGTCCATCGACTTCGACACCCTGTCCTCGACGGACTCGCAGGCCCAGGTTACCCGCGAAAACGGCACCGTCTCCTACATCTGCAATGACGTCGACGGCTTCAGCCGCACCATCAGCTCGGCCAACGGCGGCTACCTGACGTTCAACGGCGTCGCCACCACGGCCGCCAACCGCCGCATCCGCTACACCGTCGAGGGCGGCGGCGCGGGCCTCGGCCTCGCCTTCGCCCAAGTCCAGCTGACGGCCCCGCTCGTCACCAACCACGGCGCCATCCTGAACAGCCAGCTCCACCTGCTGACCTTTCGCGCCAACGGCGTCAGCCAGCTGGACCCGGGGGGTTCGGGTTCGCAAGTCACCACCGTCTTCGCTGGTGACTACAGCGACGTCATGACGATCGCGATCGCCGCTCGTTAATCCAAGCGACGACCTAGACTGACCGCCTACCGATAAGGTAGGCCGAACTTGGCGAGGGCGCGCGTACACCCCGGCGTCCACGCCAAGTCAATTTTCGGGGTGAGTGAACAGGGTTAACGGGGGACCGGATGGCGCGGCTCAGGCATTTTGTGGCGGGAGCGGTCTCGGCCCTGGCGCTTGCTTGCGGCTCCTTGACGCCGGCGGTGGCGCATGAAGTAACGCCGATGCGCGTGGAACTCGTGCCGCAGGCCGGCTCCAGGACCGCACTGGTGTCGGTTCGCAACACCCGGGAAAACGACCTGCCGTTCGAAGTCGTCGCCCTGCGGCGCCTGACCGCGCCGGACGGGACAGAGACCCTGGAACCCGCCGACGAGGACTTCCTCATCTTCCCGCCCCAGGGGCTGGTGAAGTCCGGCGCAAGTCAGTCGGTTCGCTTCGAATATGTGGGCGACCAGAACCTCGCCGAGAGCCGCTCCTACGTCCTGGATGTCCGCGAGGTTCCGGTGACGCCGCCCGGCTTCTCGGGCATCTTGACCGTCTACAACTTCGGCGTCGCGGTCTATGTCAAGCCGCCCGGTGCTTTCGCCGATCTTGAGGTCTCGGGCATCAGCCGTGAAGGCGACCTGATCACCTTCGACATCCGAACCCGCGGCAACGATTTCGTCGTTCTGTCCCGCCATGAGCTGGAAATACGGTTCGGGGCGGAGACCATCCGCATGACGGGTTCGGAGTTCGCCGGCCGTGTCAGCAATCCCGTCGTGCCGCCAAACTCCGTCAGACACTTCCAGATGCGTGCGGACGGCCTGCCAGCCGACGCACCGAGCGCGATCCGCGTCCGGTCCGCCGACTAAACCGGACAAGGGGGGCGTCCAATGTTCAGCAAGGTTCTACTCCGGGGTGCGGCGGCCCTCTGCGCCTTCATGGTCGGCGTGCACGGTGTACCGGCCTCCGCGATGATGGCGAACATCGATCGGGTGCGCGCCCTCGTTCCTGAAGGCGTGCACAGGGTGAACCCGGGCGAGACGCTCTCGACGATCGCCAAGGCGCACGGCCTGAACTGGCAGGAGCTGGCGAGGATCAACGGCATCCGTAACCCCAACCTGATCCTCGTCGGCGCCGAACTAAGGCTGCAGGAGGTCAGGGCCAACCTCGAGCGCGGGGGCGAGGATCTGAAGCGCGTGGCCCGCAGCCAGGCGGTCGCCATGGCGAACTGGGTGGACTCGGCCATCGCCTCGGCTGCCGAGGTCGCCGATCAGGCGGCGGGGGGGCAGCAGCCCCAGGATAACGCCGTGCTCGCCGCCCGGCTTCCGGTCGTGGTCGAAGGACGCCGCTTCCAGTCCGTGCCGGTCACCGCGACGATATCCGAGGTTCTGACCATCTCCCCTTCGCTGCTGGCGGCCTCTCTCCAGCCCATCCTCAGCGATGAGGCGCAACAACTTCTCATCGGGCTGGGCTCGGAACAGGTCCCTGTCTCGAGGCTGGGGGAAATGGGGTATCTGGTGCGCCTCGATCCCCAGACACTCAGCGTCGCCGTGGACGTTTCCGCGAGCCAGCGCGTGATCGAACGCTTCTCCCTGATCGATATAGACGAGTACCCCGAGGCCGAGCAGATTTACCCCAGCCGCGTCGCCGCCGGCCTTACAGGTGCGCTGGCGGTGACAGACAATTTCGAGGACGATTCGGATCCCTCCCTGCAACTCGGCTTGTTCGGGTTCGCCAATTTCGGTGGGCTTCGCGGGCTGAACGTGGACTACGGGGGCAGGGTCGAGACTCGCGACGGCAAGACCGAGTTTCGCCGAGACGGCATCGTAGCCTTCGTCGACCACCTTGAGCACGCGGTGAGGTACGCTGCAGGCGACCTGCTCCCGGCGCAGCCGCCGCTGGGCGGCGCCGTTCCGATCCTCGGCCTGACAGTGGAGCGCAACTACCAACTGCTTCAGCCATCCCGCTTGATCCGGCCGACCGGCAGGCGCAGCTTTCTTCTCGAAGAGCCGGCGACGGTCGAAATCTACGCCAACAATGTTCTGATCAACCGGTTTGCTGCAGGCCCGGGGCCGATCGACCTGGCCGACATCCCCGTCGCCGACCTGACCAACGACATCACCATCGTCGTCGAGGACGCCCTGGGCCGGCGCGAGCTCGACTCCTTCTCGCTCGCCAACGACGTCAATCTGCTCGGCGCGGGTCTGGACGAATTTTCCGTCTCGCTCGGGGTCATGCGAGACATCAATCAGAACGGGTTCGCCTACTCCGAGGACTTGGCCTTCGCCGGCTACTATGTTCGCGGCGTCTCCGAGCTTCTGACGCTGGGCGGCCACGCCGCCGCCACCGAGGACTTCCAGAACGTCGGCGGGTCTGTCGCCTTCGCCGCACTGCGGGGGGTCGCCCTGCTGGAGGGCGCCGTCAGCAACTCGGCCCAGGGCGACGGGGGTTTCGCGGCCAGCGCCGCCTACCGGGGCGGAAATTATCTGCGCGACGAGGCGAACGACGTTCTGACGGCCCGGGTCGAGTACTTCAGCGAAGACTTTGCAACCCTGTCCGACCCGCGCAGCCTGTTCGACGACCGGTGGAGGGCGGCTCTGGACTACCGGTTCGAGCTGAACGAGAACACGACCTTCCTGCTGGGGGCGACCTATGCCGACAGACACCGCGCGGATGGTGCAGAACGATTCCTGACGGCGGGCGTCTCCCGTCGCTTCGGCCGGTTCCAGGCCTCCCTGACTGGCCGCGTCGGCGAAGATTTCTTCGGCCGTGAGGATGCTGGAGTCTTCGTTTCCCTCTCCCGCCGGTTCGGTACGCGAACCCTTGCAAACGCCTCTTACGACTCCTTCAGCGACACCAGTCGTGTGGAGGTGGCGCGCAGTCGACGCCTGCAGCCTCCCGACTTCAGCTATCGTGTGGGATGGCAAGGACGTCCCGGCGATCAGGAAGCGTTCGGTCAGGCTTCATACCTTGGCTCACGATTTGAAGCGGACGCGCGGGTGATCGGCGATCTGGAGAGCGTCGGGCCCTCCCGCGGGCAGACCGCGACCGTCCGGGTGCAGTCCGGCATCGCCTTCGCTGACGGCAACTTCGCGCTCGGAAGAGATCCGGGGCGAGGCTTCTACATGGTCAGACGGCACCCGAGCCTCTCCGGAGCGGAACTGCAGGTGTACCAGGGCCGGTTACGGTCCTTGCCGCTGGCCTCAAGCGACGCTTTCGGTCCCGCCCTCGCCCCGGTCACGTCGGCCTACAGGCCTACGGAACTGACGGTCGACGTCAACGGCGCGCCTCCCGGCTACGACGTAGGCGACACGCGTTTCGTCGTCCTCCCTGGCGCCCGGAGCGGCGTCGTCATCGAAGTGGGGAGCGATGCGTACAGGTGGCGGCTGGCGACCCTCTACATCGCCGGGGAACCGGTCGACCTCGCATATGGCGAACTGATCAATCTCGACACCGGAGAGCGGGAGGCCTTCTTCACCAACGCCTCCGGCCGCGCCAGCTTCGCGTCCCTGATCCCGGGAGAATACGAAATCCGCCTCGCCGAGCGCGCATTCCGCTCGCGTTTCAGTGTCCTTAACGATGACGCAGCATTCATTGACATGGGCGTCATCAACCTCGAGCGCATCCCATGACCCGATACACCCTCGGTCTCGCCATCGCAGCCGCGATGTTCATGGCGTCGGAGGCCGCGGCCTGTCCCGCCTACGGCGTCGCCGTCACCCAGGTTGGCGGGGCCAGCTACAACCCGGTCGACGCCAGCGTCACCCCGGTGGTTCTCCAGCTCACCGCGGTCGGCGCTCCGCTGCCGGCGGAGTGCGCGGACGTTCCTGTCACGATCGAGGGAGCGCCCGGAGACCCGCAACCCCTGCAGTTCAGCGGGGTAGGTGGGGCGCAGCTAGTCGCCGATCTGACGCCCGGGCCGGAGGCGACCCTCTCGATTTCGTCACTGATTTTGACGGCGGAGGCGAGGGCCCGTCTCGTCCAGGGGCAGGCCGTCAACGTTCAGGTCGGCGAATTCCGGGCGGGCCAGTTCCTTCGCACCGGCCCCTACACGTCGACGCTCCGCGTCCTGGCCGGCTCTTCGGAGACCACCGACGTCCTGAGCGCCACGATCGAGCCGGCGCTGCTCTTCCAACTGTCGTCGACGGACGGGGTCGAGGAAATTCTCCTCAATGGAGACCCCCAAACCGGTGCCTCGGGTTCGACGGTGTTCTTCTATCGGACGAACGCCGACCTGCGGGTGTCGGCGACATCGTTGCACGGAGGAGCCCTGGTGCACGAGCGTGGGGAGGCCACAGGCCGCATCCCCTACAACGCCTCGCTGGACGGAACCTCGCTCAACTTCGGCAGCGGCGCCGCGGAGGTGAATTTCGGGTTTGCGCATACGAACCTGCAGGCCCGAACGATCGCTGTGGACGTACCCGCCGCCGGGCCTCTGATAGCCGGCCGCTATGAGGACGTGATCACGTTCAGCTTTGCGCCCTATTAGGCGGCTTGCAGGGTGATGACCGGCAGCTCTTCGCCGAGCGGGGCGTCAAGCGTGATCGCGACTGTCTGAATCCCCGGACTGTCGACCGCGACGGCGATCGTGCCGTCGAGGCCGGCGAGCACGGCCGCGTTCTGTGCGGAGGCGGTCGCGATGGCCGGCTCCCCCATCTCGCCGACGGTCAGCTGGAAGCGCTCCACGTTGCACGCCGTCCGGACGGTGATGTCGGCCGAACCCGCGGCTGCGCTCACGTCGATGACCTGGCATTGCGGCTGGATGCGCGCACGCAAGTTGAACACGACATCCGCCGTGGCCGAGGTGGGCGCAAGTATGGCCAGCGCACCGGCAAGACCCAAAGCGAGTTTCATGACTGCCTCCTGTGTCATGCTGTCGTAACCGCACCGCCTTTAAGGCTCGGCCAACAGACAGGGTGAAAAGGAGGTGAAGGCGGAGCGTGATGGCCCGCCCGCCCCCACGCGTCCGGCGCATTCACTCGCCCCACAGTCCGTCGCACCGGATCATTCCTCCGCCTGACGACAGAGGGTTCTGGATCTTCGACCTATTACGCCGTTGGTCGGGGCCGACGCTGCTTTTAGATAGAATCAGGACGGCCCCGACCGTCAGTCCGGGCCGTCCACGAAGATCGCCGTGCGTCGCGCCGCCAAGTTAGAGCCGGTGCCAACCGAGCTGAGCCCCCCCCCAAGCGGGTAGACCGCACGAGGTTGCCCCGCTTCAACGCTTGAAGCTGCGCCCTAACTGCACGGACGAACCCAATCCTCGGCCGCACCCCCTGCCGATTGAGACGGAATGCTAGCTCGGCCGCAGTGACGACACTTGGGCGATGAGGGACCAAATCGATGACGGATTGGCGCATTTCCCCAAGCCGGAAGCCCCAGACATCGTATCCCCATCCGACTTCTTCAGCTAAAACAACGATCAACCAGTGCCCACTTTTTACCCCACTGGTCCACCAGGCGACTTTTCACCTTCCCCCGGATCCAGGCGTTGCTGCGCCGGAACACGCTTGCTTGTGCGGAGCGGCATATGTGACCCTATGCCGCGCTGACTGCGGCTTGCGGCGGTCGATTCGGGCGAGACTCCCATGCCGGCGCTTGAGCAGATCGCCTACGTCAGCCGGGCCCGGGTGGAGATGAGCTCCCTGCAGGCCGTGGCCGAGCTGCTGGCCGCCTCCCAGCGCAACAACTGGCGTGACGAGATCACCGGAGCCCTGGCCTACAGCGACGGCCGCTTCTTCCAGGTGGTCGAGGGCCGCACCGACGCCGTCGACCGGCTGATGCGCCGGGTCGAGGCCGACCCGCGCCACGCCGGCCTGACCGTGGTGCTGCGCCGCCCGATCGATGCGCGCGCCTTCCCCGACTGGGCCATGGCTGTGCCCCGCCTCAGCCCGGAGACCGCGCCCCTGATGGCCGAGACCCTGACCCTCGCCGACGCGCAACCCGACGCGGCCATCGCCACCCTGCGCCGCCTGACCGAGATCGACGCCATCCATTCGTGAACGGGACTGCTCTTCCTCCCCCGCAGGGGGAGGGGGACCACGCGCAGCGTGGTGGAGGGGGGCGACCCGCGATCGCAGCGTTCACCCCCCCTCCGTCACGGCGCTGCGCGCCGCGCCACCTCCCCCTGTGGGGGAGGAATGGAGAGCGCCCTCGGCGTCTCGCCCATTCTCTATCCCCCATAGCGAAGCGTATGGGGGAGGAGAAAAGACGCGCGCCCGTCCCCCTCCCCATTTCATGGGGAGGGGGACCGCGAAGCGGTGGAGGGGCCTGCGCCTCCCCTACGCCTCCTCGTCGAAGCGGCGGTCGACGAGGGCCACCAGGGCGGCGAGGGCCGCCTCGGCGTCCGGGCCCTCGGCCGCGATCTCGATGTCGCAGCCAAGGCCGGCACCCAGCATCAACAGGCCCATGATCGAGCGCGCGTCGACCGTGGTCCCGTCGCGGGTGACCCTCACCTCCGACTCGAAGCCCGAGGCGGTCTTCACGAACTTGGCCGAGGCCCGGGCGTGCAGGCCGCGGGCGTTGCAGATGTTGACGATGGCCGAGGCCGTCCCGCTCATTTTTCGCCCGCCAGCACCCAGGAGGCCACCGAGATATACTTGCGCCCGGCGTCCTGGGCATGGGCCACGCAGGCCTCCAGCGGCTCGCGGCCGCGCACGCTGGCCAGCTTGATCAGCATCGGCAGGTTGAGGCCGGCGATGACCTCGGCCCCGGTCTGCTCCATCACCGAGATGGCCAGGTTGGAGGGCGTGCCGCCGAACATGTCGGTCAGCAGGATCACCCCGGCCCCGGCGTCGACCGCCGCGGCGGCGTCGATGATGTCACGGCGGCGCCGGTCCATGTCGTCGTCGGGCCCGATGCAGATGGCCGCGACGCCGCGCTGCGGGCCGACCACATGCTCCATGGCCGAGAGGAACTCCGCGGCCAGCCCGCCATGGGTGACGATCACCAGCCCGATCATCGGCGCTGAAGCCCCCTGGCCTTACGTCTTGTGGGTCGGGATCCGCTGGTCCGGGGTCCGCTGGAAAGGGTTCCGCTCATGCCGCCTTCACTGGCTCCGCGCCCCCGCGGGCTCGCGCACAGGCCGGCTGTCTTAGGGCAAGACCGGGTCACAAGGAAGGCGTCTCAACACCCGGGCAATGAGGACCGCGGCGAGCGGGCCGTCGAGCGGCAGGCCCAGCTGCGGAATCGTCACCCCGTCGATGACGCGGGAGCGCGGCTCCGGCAGGCGCTCGGGGGCCGCCTCGGCCTGGATCGCCAGCGCCAGTGGGACCAGCGCCAGGGGCGGGACCTCCAGCAGGCCGACACCGCGCCCCTCCAGCCGGCCGGCGATGCGCGCCGGGGCCCGGGCGTAGAGCCGCCCGCCGGAGGTCCAGATGAGGGCGTAGTCATCGGCCACCAGCCGGAAGCCGCGTTCCAGCAGGCGCAGGGTCAGGGCGCTCTTGCCGGCCCCCGGGGGGCCCTCGATCATCACCCCGGCCCAGCCCTGCGGGGTCCAGGCCGCGGCCACGGAGGCGTGAAGGGGGGGCGGCCCCGGGTTCATCGCGGCCGCCGCGGCTGGCCCGGGCGTACGAGCGGCAGGCGCACCACGAACACGGCCCCCCCCTCCGGTGCGTTCCCGGCGTGGATGCGGCCACCATGGGCCTCGACGATCTGGCGCGCGATCGACAGGCCAAGACCCGAGTTGGCCCCGAAGGCCGTCCCCTTGGGCCGCGAGGTGTAGAAGCGCTCGAAGATGGTCTCGAGATTGTCTGGCGGCACGCCCGGACCCTGGTCGCGGACCTGCACCCGCAGCGGCCGCTCCGGATCGCCGTCATCCTGGTCGAGGCGCACCTCGACCTCTCCGGCCGGAGGGCTGAAGGATCGGGCGTTGTCGATCAGGTTGCGGAACACCTGGCCCAGCGGCCCGTCGCGCCCCATCACGAGAGCGCTCTCCAGCGGCCCGGCGGCGAAACGCACCTCCGCCTCGCCCGGCCGCGCCGAGGTGGCGTAGACATTGACGAGCTCCGCCAGCAGCCGGCCCAGATCCACCGGCCGCGGCCGGTCGCGCGACAATTCCGCGTCCAGCCGCGAGGCGTTGGAGATGTCGGTGATCAGCCGGTCCAGCCGGCGCACATCGGCCTGCAGCAAAGCCGTCAGCTTTTCCCGCTGGGCCTCGGCCCTGACCAGGGGCAGGGTCTCCAGCGCCGATCTGATCGAGGTCAGGGGGTTCTTGATCTCGTGCGCCACATCGGCGGCGAAGCGCTCGATCGCGTCCATCCGGTCCGACAGGGTGCGGGTCATGGTCTCCAGCGCCCGCGCCAGGTCGCCGATCTCGTCCCGGCGGCCCTCGAGGTCGGGCAGGGAGATGGCCCGGGCCCGCTGCAGCCGCACGGCATCGGCCGCCATTGACAGGCGCGTCATCGGCCGCACCACGAACAGGTGCATCAGCAGCGACGACAGCAGCGACACCAGCACCGCCACGACCGCGAACGGCATCAGGGCGCGGCGCTGGGCCGCCACCGTCTCGTCCACGTCGCCGGCCTCCAGCGTCAGCACGCCCAGCACCTGGCGCACATGGCGGACCGGGATCGAGACCGACACCACCCGGTCGCCGCTCTCGGACAGGCGCAGCCCGGCTCGCGGCTGCCCGGCGAGGGCGGCGGCCACCTCGGCCTCCAGCTCGGTCCGCGCCTCGGCCAGCTCGCGCGC
>VYKP01000251.1_pt1 | contig 17146 bp, 19 predicted proteins | sample 5114551 | NCBI WGS metagenome assembly VYKP01 (sample SAMN12291777, study PRJNA351875) | freshwater metagenome | isolation source: freshwater lake | place: USA: Michigan, Baseline Lake | collected 2013-08-09
AATTCCGGCGCTCCTTCTACATAATCATCTTGACTAATTGTCGATTGTCCTCCCTTGTCAATTCTTAATAGGGCATCCGGTTGGGGTTCGTTATCAATATCTAATCTCACGGTGCAATTATCCCCTAATTGCAGATAGGGGGTAAAAGCTTTATAAAAACCCAACCATAACATAATATGTGCGTGGGGTTCACCATGTTGGGTAATTCTCAAGGGAGATGCCATATAAACAATTCCTTCAATTAGTTCCGCTTTTTTGAGATGGGGCATCCCTTGATAACGTCGTTCAAATTCCCATCGAGTTAATTTATCGCCGTTTTCTAGGGGAGGAATTGTTAAAGAAGCAGCTATTACTGGGGTAATTATCATAATTTTTCTCTTTTCACCCGTCTTCTAGTTAATCTTTGCCCGCTATCGGATCAGGTTTTTTTCCTGATCTTCCATTATTATAACACCCATCGGTAGGGTGTGTTAAAGTAGCTCAACACACCCACAAAAATCAGTTAGAAGTCAATAAATAATCCATTAATTTGAGCAAAGTTTTTTCTCCCATATTATAGAACACTTGAGAGAAAATAATTATCTAATTTTTAAACTTGAGAGCGATCGCTAGTTAATTTATTAACAAAATCTTGATGTTCTGCTGTTTCTAACCCCCGCTGCAAAATCACTAAAACTTTTCCTAAGTCGCCCATTAATAAAGCGTTTTTATCTAGCCATAAACCGGGGAAGATTTGGGAGCGTATTATGCCATCACTATCGGGTTCTAGTTTAATATATTCTCCTTCCTGTAGCCGAAACCAATCAAATTCTTGTTCATAAAACCGCCAGACTAGGTATTCTTGGACTTGATTGCGACGGTAAACATTTAATTTTTGATGAACATCGTAGGAAGCACTAGAGTCGCCGCTTTATAGAGAGCTAACCATCCGATCATATTAGCATGAGGCTCGGCGTGACTTTCAAATCTGAGGGGAGATGCCATATAAACAATTCCTTCAATTAATTCCGCTTTTTTGAGATGGGGCATCCCTTGATAACGTCGTTCAAATTCCCATCGAGTTAATTTATCGCCGTTTTCTAGGGGAGGAATTGTTAAAGAAGCAGTAATTACTGGGGTAGTTGTCATAGGTTTTCTCTTTTCACCCGTCTTCTAGTTAATCTTTGCCCGCTATCGGATCGGGATTTTTTCCTGATCTTCCATTATTATAACACCCATCGGTAGGGTGTGTTAAAGTAGCTCAACACACCCACAAAAATCAATTGTGAGTCAGCAAATAATCGACAAGTTTAGCCAACCTTACTTGCCCAATTCCTGTCACTCCTCGCTGTATATCTTCCACAGAATCAAAGGGCTTTTCTGAACGTTTTTTCAGAAAGTCATTAACAGATGCCGGTGGGATTCCCGCTTTTTTAAGTTGATTAGCGTCACAGGTATTCAAAAGCTCTAAAATCGACTTAGAAGGAGGAGGAGGAGGAAGAGGAATAATAATTTTTTCTTCCAGTCTTTTGATTTCTTTTTGGTACTCCTCTCGGATGGCTTGTAACTGGGTTTCTAATCGTTTTTCAAGATTACTCATCCTCAAGTCTAGAGGATTATCTATTTTTTCAGGCGTGGTAATTAACCCAGGAGAAGGAGATAATAACTGCATTTGCTGTAAAGCGATATTCTCCGCTTCTTTATCAACTACAAAAGCGTTAATCATCTCGATGTCAGGAACTTTCTGATTGGCGATGACAGAAGCATAATATTCTAAATCTCCACTGATAATATCATAACGTTCATCAACTTTTTTATTATCAGCTTTTTTGAGAATAGCAGGGCGAATAAGTCCACCCATTTCAATAATAAGATTGGCTAAATTCTCCAATTCAGTTTCGGAGAAGGTTTCTCTGGGAACGGAAGGATTAATATCAGTAATATCGACTCGTAAAAATTTCCACATTTATTTAACTCCTATTTTAGCTAAAACTTCCAGTGCTAAGGCTTCAAATTCTGCTGCTGATACTCCCGCATCGCCTTGATGTTCGGCATAATCCATTATAGATTGGGGGGCAGGAATTTCTAAATCTCCCACGGTAACGTATTGATTTATACAGCGAGATAAAGGCATTCTTTCCGAGATAGTTGATTCCATCAATGGTAAACCATATTTGTCTGGAATCACTTGTTTTTGTTTGGGAAAATTATATTTTAAGTATTGAGCATGGGTGGAAATTTTGGAAGGTAAAACGCCTAAAATTTGTAGGGTTGGTTTACCCAAATCTCCACGACTTTCATTGATTTCCTCTTGAACAAAGTTTTTAACACTATCTAGTCCTTGATTAGAAAATGGTTTAAGATCTGAAGGGATTATCAGATAGTCAGCTGCAATTAAAGCAATGCGTGCATATAAATCAAGTGCGGGAGGTGCATCAATAATTACAATATCGTATTGATTATTTACTTTCTCTAATTTTCTTGCCAATCTAGCAAATACCGCAGCATTATCTTTAATTTTAGCTTGGTTAGCAATTAAAGATATGTGAGAGGGAATAACATCAATTTCTGGATGATTGAATCCTTGAGACTTTCTGACGATATTCTCAATAAAAATGCGGTTACTGTTATCTAGCAAATGAAAGACATTTTTATCTCTTAAATCATCGTCATCATCGAATTGAAACTTAATTAAACCAACGGCAAAGGTACTGTTAGCTTGAGCATCAATATCAATTAATAATACTCGCTTGCCTTTTTTACTCAAGGCTGCCGCTAGATTGGTAGCGACGGTGGTTTTACCAACACCACCTTTATGATGATAAATTGCGATGGTTTTCATGGGATTTTTGTTGTTGATTGTTGGAGAATTAAGCGGTGGAATACCCAGGGATAAAGTTTCGTAACCAATCAGAGATTTTAACTGTTCTAAGTGAGAGGCAATTTCTAAACCAGAACATCTAAAAACTGGATAAATTTTATCGGGTTTCCTTTGATAAAGTTGAATCTCATAACCATTGGTTAATAATCCCCATTGCACTTTAAAGTAGTTGAGATAATAACCTAAACGGTGACGATGATTGATGAGCTTTTCTCTGGGATTTTTAGCCTCGATAATTAGACAGTGAGAAGCAAAAAACTGCCTTTTATTGATAGGTTTTTGAGCAGAAACAAGGAAATCTAAGCGGACTTTACCGAAGCTAACTTGTTGATACCAATGTTCGGCATTGTAGCCTAGTTTGGGGAGTAAATACTGGACAATTAGTTTACTCTCCACTTCCCTTTCGTTATGACAATGGTGAGGGTTGAAAGTCACACATTTGAGGAAATACTTAAAAACAACTTATTGTTAGTTTAAATGATGACAGTCCTTCTAGTCAAGGTGAAGCACAGACTAAACTTAATCGAGTATTTCAGCTGCAAGAACAAACCCCATCTATCCCAGAAAAGCTACATATTGAGATGAATATCAGTCAATTTACGGGTTCATGACAGTAGGATGTTTATCTAGCACTTTTGACAATGACAGAGAAAATCATCCTACCCACAGCTTCAATTAATTGAACTGCATAATTTTCTCGGCTACTTTCTGGGAAATAAAAGGTAAAATTGAGCGATTTTGACTGTTATCTTTTCCCTCGGTAAATACCACCAAGAGATAGGGAGTATGATGGGGAATTTCAATATAGGCTGCATCGTGACGTACTTGACTTGTCCAACCAGCTTTTGACCAAATTTGACTATTTTCTGGTAATCCTTGTCCCAAAAATCCTAAGATTTGTGTATCATCTCCTTGACTTGTCCAATCAGCAGGATTAAGACTACGTTTTAGTAAAGACATCATCATCTGGGAACGTTGGGAAGAAACCGCAATCCCCCCAACAATAGTATGAATTAAACGCGCCACTGCATTGCTAGTTAACATATTGCGATTCTCCATTAATTCCCCTAAAAAAGCGCGTTCACGTCCATAGGGACCATCAGACCAAGTTTTTTGATTAACGTTAATTGTCGCTAATTCCGGCCAATTTAGGGATTGAAAATAACGATTAACTATGTTGCGTTGTTGCTTCCAAGTTTCAAAGGGACCGGCGGCAATTTCTGGACCGCTAGTGGTTCCCGTGACCAGATCTACAACTAAACTGGTAGCATCATTACTAGAGTCAACAATCATGTCACGAATGGCGCGATTTAATTCGCTGCTTTCGGCAATCATCCCCCCCTCTAACCACTCATGAATCGCTACTAGATAAAATAATTTCACTAAACTAGCGGGATAGGTTCTTTCTTGTCCGCGATAGCTAAATCCGCGGGGGGAATATTTCCAGAATTCTTCGTGAGAAATTGCTCCCCCCGTGTTGACGATAACAGGAGGATCATATACTATCCAAGTTAGGGCAATTTGTTCTTGAGCTAATTGGGGAAATTCTCGCCAAGTTGTTTCTAAAATATCTGTGCCGAACTGTTGGAGGTGGTCTTCAGTATGAAAAAAGTTCATAGGTGTGCTGCAAGGTCAAGAGTTAGAAGGTGGATAAATTCTTGGGTCGGCAATTCTCATTTTACGGTAAAATTTACCGATAATTAATTATTTGATCGCTTCTGAGTTTAATGTTTATATCTACCGATGAGGTTCATCTCTATTTTATCAGTCTTGATCCCTCTGGGGATAGACGAGAAAAACTGGCTTCTTTGCTCTCGGAAGATGAAATAATTAGAGCTAATCGTTACCATTTTCCCCAACACAAGCGGCGTTTTTTGGTGGCTAGGGGATGTTTACGCGAGATTTTAGGGTCATATTTGGCGATAAGTCCCGAAAAAATCGAGTTTATCTACAGTGAACGGGGAAAACCGAGTATTAACCACCAATTGCAGTTTAATCTCTCCCATTCCGAGGAGATGGCAATCTGTGGCTTGACTTTAACCGCTCGCATCGGGGTAGATTTAGAGAAAATGCGCGAGGTGAAAGATTTAGATAGCTTGACAAAAAGGTTTTTTTGTGCTAGGGAACATGAGCTTGTTGAAAAGTCCGCGGAGAAGGAAAAGTTATTTTTTCAGTTATGGACGGCAAAAGAGGCTTATTTAAAGGCACTGGGAACGGGAATTAGCGGGGGACTCGATCGAGTGGAAGTGGGCCTTAATCCCTTAAAATTAGACAATGTGGCGGGGGAATGGCAATTATGGACCGCAGCAATCGGCGATAATTATCGAGCGACGGTGGTTATCGAAGGTAGCGATCGAGTGATTAAAACCTTTGGCCTTTCTGATCTATGATTAATTGGGGAGTTAATTGCCTTGAGAAATTCAGTAATTATTCCTAGCTATCTCAAAAAGCTTGCCCTTAATTATTACTTAACCTTGTTTTCTCTATGCGAATTGCTCTTTTTACAGAAACTTTCTTACCGAAAATTGATGGCATTGTCACCCGTCTTAAACATACCGTGGAACACCTACAAAGATTAGGTCATCAGGTATTGGTTTTCTCTCCCGATGGCGGTTTAAAAGAGTACAAAGGTGCTAAGATTCATGGAGTTACAGGGATTCCCTTACCCCTATATCCGGAATTAAAAATGGCTTTCCCCCGGCCTTCAGTCGGTCAAGCTTTAGAGAGGTTTAAACCTGATATTATTCATGTGGTTAACCCGGCTATTTTAGGAGTGGGAGGCATTTATTTTGCCAAAACTATGAACATTCCCCTCGTCGCTTCCTATCATACCCATCTCCCCCAATACCTACAGCACTATGGATTAGGTTCCCTAGAAGGATTACTCTGGGAATTATTAAAATTGGCCCACAATCAAGCAAGTTTAAATCTCTGCACTTCCACTGCTATGGTACAAGAATTATCTAGTCGTGGCATTGAAAAGGTAGAGCTTTGGCAAAGGGGAGTCGATACGGAATTATTTCAACCTCATTTAAAATCCCCAGCTATGAGACTGAAATTATCCCAAAATAACCCCGATAGTCCTCTCTTATTATACGTTGGTCGAGTGTCGGCCGAAAAAGAAATCGATCGCATTAAACCAGTCTTAGAAGCGATTCCCGAAGCAAGATTTGCCATTGTGGGAGATGGTCCCCATCGGGAAGCTTTAACAAGTCATTTTGCCGACACAAATACCCATTTTGTTGGTTATTTACAGGGGTTAGAATTAGCCTCCGCTTTTGCTTCCGCAGATGCTTTTCTTTTTCCCTCACGCACAGAAACCCTCGGTTTGGTACTCTTAGAATCTATGGCTGCCGGTTGTCCGGTAGTAGCGGCAAATTCGGGAGGAATTCCCGATATTGTCACCGATGGAGTTAATGGTCATCTCTTCGATCCTAGGGATGAAAAGGGTTTAATTAGTGCTACCCAAAGATTACTAACCGCTAAGGCAGAAAGAGAGGAATTACGACGAAATGCGCGTTTAGAAGCGGAAAAATGGGCATGGCAAGCGGCCACCAAACAGTTATTAAATTACTATCACCAAGTTTTGAAGAATAATTCTGTGGCTTTTGCCGCTTAATTGTTGTCAAAATGCTCGAATTTAACCGCAAAAATCTTGACCTATTATAACTTTTATGGCCAGCGCACCTAGTACCACCTTAGATAAGTCCACTCAAGTGGTCAAAAAGACTTATCCCAACTATAAAGTTATTGTTCTCAACGATGACTTTAACACCTTCGATCATGTGGCCAATTGTTTAATTAAATATATCCCGGATATGACTACAGATCGAGCTTGGGAATTAACTAATCAAGTTCACTACCAAGGACAGGCAATTGTCTGGACCGGTCCCCAAGAACAAGCGGAACTTTATCACCAACAATTGCGACGGGAAGGATTAACCATGGCTCCCCTAGAGGCCGTATAATTATGAATAATGGTCGCTTAGTTTGGAATCATTCTACTCATATCCCGGGGTTGATTGCGGTATTAGAAAAGTTAATTACTTATCAAGGAATCACCACTGTCACCCCCGGGGTACTTTCTCGTTCAAAAGGTCATTGTCCGCGATTACAATTGCGGATCTCAGTGCCGATTCGTGGTGGTTTTAAGCTGATTGCGAGGACAGGAAAAAGTGTTCAAGAAGTCTTTGTTATCACCGATTTAAACCAAGAGGACTTAGAAATGGCTATCCAAGCTTGTTTAGGAAAATAACTGTCGTGGGTGCGTTGTTGAAAAGCTGCTGGTTACTAATCATTGTTTTTCTGTTTTTCTGTTTACATTCTCTCCCTAGTTTGGCAGTAGTGGATAGGGTTCCCTTAACAGTAACTTTATTGCAGGAACGTTTAAGCGCACCCGTCCTTAAAGAAGGGATGACTACCATCGATTTAGCTAATTTAGTTATCGATATCCGCGATGAAAATAAAGAACTGCAAGAACAATTTTATCAACAGATTCAAGGTCAAATTAATCGCGCTAAACAACCCCTAGGTTTAGATTTTAGTAATTCCTTAATTCAAGGTAATTTTATCGCTTCCCGTCTGGGTTTACCGACTCCTTTAACAAAAGTAGCTCTCGCTACCTTGTTATCACCCACGGAAGAACAGTTATTACAACAGGACGAAAATTTTTTATTCGATAGTGATGAACCAGTTTTCAATGTCACAGTATTTCGTGGACCGGTGAAGTTGCAGGGAACCGTATTTATGGGAGAAGTGGACTTTTCTAAGACCTTTTTTCTGCAAATTGTCGAAGCAATGGCAGCAAAATTTAGTCGTGAAAGTAATTGGTTAGAATCGCGTTTTGCAAGGGTAGCGAAATTTAGCAAAGCCACTTTTATGGGAGATGTAAATTTTAGTCAAAGTCAATTTTTAAATAAAGCTATCTTTCGCACGGCCCATTTTAAAAGTGTTACTAATTTCCATCGCAGTCATTTTACTGCCGAAGCTTATTTTGATCAAACCAAATACGATAAACCCGCAGATTTTACCCGTACTTTCTGGCAAAAAGAAGCCAATTTTTCCCAAAGTCAATGGCGAGATCGTCCGCTATTTTCTAAGAGTAGATTTTTAAGTTTATTAACCTTTAGAAATGCCACTTTTGAAAAATCAGGCGCTTTCCGGTCTAGTTATTTTAATGGTGTGGTTAGTTTTCAAGATGTGAAACTTTTAGATCAGGTAGATTTTAGTAATTCTACTTTTACTAAAAATAGTTATTTAAGTGTATCGGGATTAGCTTTTGATTCCGATAAAGCGAAAATACTAGGAGATAGAGGAGTAATTGGTCAAGCAATTTATTTACCAAACCTAGCAGGAAATGAAACAGTTTTAAGAAATTTAGTTCGTAATTTTCGCTCCCTAGAACAAATTGCCGATGCTAATCAAATTGAATACAAAACTGAAAAATTGCGATTACAACAGTTAAGAAAAAAGCTGAAGAATATCTCAATTATTCGCCTAATTAACCTCACTTGGGTAGCTGATTTTCTGCATACTTCTTTCCTTACTTTACTATTACTCTTAAGTCAAGATGGTACAAATTTTAGTTTAGTTTTCGGCACGGGAATTATAATTTTTGCCTATTTTGGCTGTTTATTTTGGTTAATCGATCGCGTGCGTCGCCTCACTCCTAAACCAGTAATTCCTAATGGTTATGAAATCTTTTGTATGGTAACTAGCTATATTATCCTCACCCTTTCTGGTGTGTTTAATATCCTGCAATCTGCCAGTCGTCCCCTACTAACTTTAACAGCTATTGCCCTAATTCTTGTTCCCTTGCCCCTAATTTTAATTATCAAACTTTATCGTCGGGGACGCTATCACGATTTAATGGATAGTTCCTATTTCCTGCAAGATGGTAGTATGCGACAATTACGCTTATTAATCACCCGTTTACCCGTGGTTCCCGAATTTCCCCTCTTTCGCGATCGTTATACTCCTATTCCTTGGCAAAAGCGTTGGAATTGGTTAAATTATTACGATTTAAGTCTCAATAATTTGCTAAAATTAGGCTTTAATGATTGGCGAGTTCGCGATCAAGAATTACCCACCATTGTTTCTTTTTTAGTTTGGTATCAATGGGGTATCGGCATCTTTTATATCACTCTCCTTATCTGGACTCTCTCCCGCACGATTCCGGGGTTAAATCTCTTGATTTATTTAAAATAAACTGTAAAAATTGAAATACAGCAGTTATCTTTTAGTTTTGGGTGGCTGATCGCCGGCTATCGATACCAAGAGGGGGGTGATATTATCCCTCTCAACTGGTTCAACAGGGGAGGATTGCGACATGAAACCGATTCGATGTCAAGTCTGGAAAGTAATGGAATAGCTCTCACCCTGTTGAGTCTTTTATCCCCTCTAACATTGAGCCAAAAGGGGTTAGCACTCAATTGTAATAGTGAAGATGTCGAGTTTTTCAGAAAAAAACAACTGAAAATTAATCTATAGTGTTTTTCAGTCTGCTGAGGTACAAAAGTTATGGGTTTTAGGCAAAAGGCAAGAAAAATATGTTTACCTCACTAGCTTAGGAAACGCTATAAGTCAGGAAAAGCTTATCAATGTGGGCATTTCAGGTGATATCAGTCAATCAGAATAGTTACAAAATCCTCACATTTGGTCGATTTTTGCTTAACAATTGAGATGGACAATGCTCCTCAAATATGGCTGAATTGCTCCCTGGGTAAGCAACTTACATAAAGTTCATTTTGTCAAGGATGGTTAAGATGCGCTTACCCTGACTTTAGAACCGATTTTCAAGGTCATGATCAGCAGGGTATTTTTAAAGTCCACCGTTAAGTGATTGGCTACGTTTACCGATTACGAGAATTTAAGGTGTATTAAGCTACGTTAACACACCCCAAATTTATCTATATTTAACCGATAACATCTTCCGATTTAATCAGATGCGCTTCTAGGAACCAGAGACGTTTATCGATGTCCCGGGAGATTTCCGTATAGAGATCCGCTGTGTCGGCATCCCCTTGATTGCCAGTGCTATCAATAGCAGAACGAAGATGGGCAGCGTATAAAGCATAACGTTCGGCTAAAGCAACGAGATGTTCACTACCATCGACGATATCAGCCGGATATTCTGGCAGAATCGAGTTAGCAGCGGCGATGCGTGCTGTTCCCAAAGCGGTTCCACCTAAAGCAGTAATCCGTTCTGCTACCATGTCCCCATAGCCTTCTAATTCCGTGGCCATTTCGTCGAAGAGGCTGTGCAATTGGTAGAAATTTAAACCTTTAACGTTCCAGTGGGCCTGTTTAACCTGAGTTTTTAGGTCTAAACTAGCGGCAAGAGTTTGGCTTAAGATTTCAATAATAGCTTTGCGGATATCTAATGCTAAATCGATGCGGGTGGCGTAGTATTGTCCCGTAATTTTGGTTTTGACTGGAATGGCTACCATAATCTTTCTCCTTGATCAGTTAACAGAATACTCGATAATTTTTGTGGGTGCATAAGGGACTGATTTTGATCCTATTGGACATTGATAATAAACTGAAAAACGGCCAATTAATTCGGACAACAAGCAGCTGATAACTGATACTTCCAATGCGCTCAGTACAAGTAACGGCTCGAATCAGCGGCATCAGACAACCTGGAACTGAGCATCAGCAGCCCTCGTCCGTCCGCTGCACTCGAATTGTTAGACCTCTCTTATCGCTCATCTCATGCCAGAAACAAATTCTTGTACCGTAATTCCAGCAGTACGAATAAGACTGCGAAGCGTACCCTTTGCCACTTCACGATGATCAGGAACAGAGAGTGTTACCTATTCGCCCTCCTTAACCATGATAATATGGCTTGCACTTTGACGCGCAACTTGCCAGCCGAAGGTTTCAAATACTTGGACTACCTCACGTCCGCTGAGAACAGGAAGAGCAGAGGACATGATTATGCCATTACCTCTACTTGGTGAGTTTCAATCGTTAGCGGTAGTCCACGTTCTGCACGAACTTGAAGGCAGGCGATAATTGCATCTCTGATATTTTCAAGAGCTTCTGCTCTCGTTTTACCTTGGCTGACACAACCCGGAATGCTGGGGCATTCTACAACCCAAACTCCATCTTCGTCACGGTCAAGTGTTACAGTCAACTTCATAAGTTTTCACCACAATCTCCCAGCTTATAGTTTACCTCGTGTTCTCACCTACCTATTAGTGGATGACAAGAACCGTCAGTAATCAAAGCTACATCAAGGAAGATACCGAATTGGGTTTTGCCCACCTTCAGCAAACTCAACCCAATTTACGGATGTTGCTCCTATGTACTGAACATGAGTTAATCGAATCTCGTATCGATCTTCCCTGTCTGCTGGCTCTGCACCAGCATGGTTCGCTATGTACAAATTATTCGCATTATTCTCATCATCACGATGATAAAGAATAATACGGTCAACTTCACGATTGGGATCGATCTTCCACTGACCCGTTGAACCAGTGTTGTCATCGTGGAGAACAAAGTGTTTTCCCTCTGTAAAGATAACGACTACCTTTTCATTTGGCTTTATGAAGTCCCGGGCTTTCACAAAATAAGCAATTCTCATACTTTTGAGGCACAAAGTTTCTGGTTTTAGTTAGGGAACAGGTCACAGATGGTGTACTTTATAAGACTGAGAAACGCTATAAATGATTAACGAAATACATCAGACTACAATCACACCCAACAAAAAATCTCTAACTTGCCCGGGCAAAACCTCTGACAGATATCTCTCCAGTTGCAATGGAAAGATAACTTGAGGTCTAACTGATTAATTATGCTCCTAAATAAGCCGCTAATTCTTCCGAACCGCCAATTAATTGGCCGTTAATGAAGACTTGCGGGGTGGTGGTGTTGCCACTCATGGCCCGCAGAGAACGACTGGTGGCATCGCGTCCGAGGATAATTTCTTCGTATTGTAGCCCTTTTTCTTCTAACATTTTCTTAGCCCGGAGGCAGTAGGGACAGCCCACTTTCGAGAAAAGAGAGACTAAAGGCGGTTTTTTGGCTTCTGGGTTGATGTAGTGTAACATCGTTTCCGCATCGGAGACTTTGAAAGGATCTCCCGGTTCTTCCGGTTCGATGAACATTTTCTCGATAACACCATCTTTGACTAGCATCGAATAGCGCCAAGAACGTTTACCGAAACCTAAGTCAGCTTTATCGACTAACATCCCCATTCCTGCGCTAAATTCGCCGTTACCGTCGGGAATCAAGACGACATTATCACATTCTTGGTCCTTTGCCCACTCGTTCATGACAAAGGTATCATTCACCGACAAGCAAACAATAGTATCTACGCCATTTTCTCGAAAAACTGGGGCTAATTCGTTATATCCGGGTAAATGGGAGGTGGAACAGGTGGGAGTAAATGCCCCGGGTAAGGCAAAAAGAACAACGCTTTTTCCTTTGAATAATTCCTCGCTGGTGATGTTCACCCATTGATTATTTTGACGCACGGGAAAGGTGACATCGGGAACTCTCTGTCCTTCTCGGTTTGGTAGCATAATCTTCAACTCCTAATGGCTAAGTCGTACTCATTTCGAGTTTGTCTAAATTAAGTGTACTCATAACGACTATGAGTTGTCAACAGGTATTTATACTTAAATTAGTTACTGAAGGCAAGAGCCTCCAAGAAAGAATCTGGCAATTCTCCCACCTAAAAAGAAGATTAGAAACTAAGTACATCAAAGCTTTTAGCTGAACAAATAAGGTTTTAGATTCGTCCGTTGTTATCAGTTACTTCTGTCTCCTGTATACTGTCTCCTGTCTCCCTTCTCCCCACTTCCCCACCTCCCAATTCAGGTTCTTCGTTACTTGGTATGGTTCGATAGGGGGCATAAATTGACTAAATCCTTATCTGGCAAGAGATTTAATTGATTAGTTCGCTCTAGATCGAAAACAATTGACAAAAATCGACAAGCCGAAGAACCCCAATCATAATTCATAATTCATAATTCATAATTCATAATTCATAATTCCCACTTCTCCCCACACCCAACACCCAACCCTTTTTTTACTCAAAAATGATGTTTTCCTTACTGAAAAAAAGCTATAAATGGCTAGGACTAGCGATAATAACGGTGATTTTGGCGATTACACCCGCCGTCATTGCCCAATCAACCACTAGCACCATACCTCTGGCAAAAATTAACTGGTTACAGGCGATTTTTTTGGGATTTGTGCAGGGAGTGACGGAATTTTTGCCGATTAGCAGTACCGCTCATCTAAAAGCGATTCCCGTCTTTTTGGGTTGGGGAGATCCCGGTGTCACCTATACAGCAGTGATTCAATTGGGCAGTATTGCGGCGGTATTGTCCTATTTTTGGCAGGATTTAAGGCAAATATCCACGGGAATGGTGAAAGCGGTGGCTAGTTCCGATTATCGTTCCCAGGATTTTCGTTTAGCCCTGGGGATTATCCTAGGCACAATTCCGATTGTTTTCTTCGGTTTGTTAATGAAACTTTTCATTCCCGATTTAGATAACTCCCCCCTGAGAAGCATGACAGCGATCGCCTGTGCCTCTATAGTCATGTCTTTACTCTTAGGTACGGCCGAAAAAATCGGGAAACATAAACGCAGTTTCGAGACTTTGCGACAAAAAGACGGTGTTTTAATGGGATTAGCCCAAGCTTTAGCCCTAATACCGGGGGTGTCTCGTTCTGGGTCCACCTTAACTGCCGGGTTATTCATGGGTTTAGAAAGGGCCGTAGCGGCGCGATTTTCCTTTCTGTTGGGGATTCCGGCAATAACTTTAGCCGGTTTAGTGGAATTTAAAGGCGTTCTCGACCAAATTAACACCAGTGAATTAATTCCCCTGGGTATTGGGGTAATTTCCTCGGCGATATTTTCCTATCTTTCGATCGCTTGGTTATTAGATTATCTCAAAAAACAGAGTACCTGGGTTTTTGTCTGGTATCGTCTCTTTTTCGGGGTTACTATCCTGATTGGTGTGGCCTCGGGTCGTTTTTCCTGACCTTTTGGCATTCTAAATAACGTCAGTTCGGGATAAGTAATTCCCACACCCCACATCCCACACCCCCAACCTCATCAACTGTGGTAAAATGCGCTATGGCTCAAAACATTAGAGATAGAAGCACTCCACCATGATTCGAGATATCTTCATGCCCGCGCTCAGTTCCACCATGACCGAAGGAAAAATAGTTTCTTGGGTCAAGTCCCCCGGGGAAAAAGTCAGCAAAGGGGAAACGGTGTTAGTGGTCGAATCCGACAAAGCCGACATGGACGTGGAATCGTTTTATGATGGCTATCTCGCTGTAATTTTAGTCGAAGCTGGCCAGGAAGCACCCGTGGGGGAAGCGATCGCCTATATTGCCGAAACTGAAGAGGAAATTGAACTGGTCAAAGCTCAGGGAAAAACCGCCCCAGCCGCCCCTAGCAAGCCCGTAGAGACCCCAAAAATCGCTCCGCCTCCCGTTTCGATCCCCGTCGCCGCCGTTAAAGAGAATGGCCGTTTAGTCGCCTCTCCCAGGGCCAAAAAACTGGCTAAAGAATTAAAAGTGGATCTGAAAACCCTAGTGGGTAGCGGTCCCCATGGACGAATTACCGCCGAAGACGTAGAAAAAGCGACAGGAAAAGTCAGCACCGCCCCCGCTCCCGTCATTACTCCTCCGCAACCCGTCAGCGTCCCTGTAGCGGCTCCTAAAGCCCCGATTCCGGCCAGCACCCCAGTCGTCGGTCGGACTGTTCCCCTCACCACTCTGCAAAAAGCCGTCGCTCAGAATATGTCGGTTAGCCTACAGGTTCCCACCTTCCAAGTGGGCTACACTATCACCACCGACCCACTGGATCAACTCTATCAACAGCTAAAATCCAAGGGTGTCACGATGACGGCCCTATTAGCAAAAGCAGTAGCCAACACCCTCGCTAAACATCCTATAGTTAATGCCAGCTATAGCGACGCAGGAATCCAATACCACGGGGCGATTAACGTGGCTGTAGCCGTGGCTATGCCCGATGGTGGCTTAATTACGCCGGTTTTGCGCTCTGCTAACCAGATGGATATTTATTCCCTCTCCCGCAGTTGGAAAGATTTAGTCGATCGCGCCCGCAGTAAACAACTGCAACCAGAAGAATATAATAGCGGTACTTTTACCATTTCTAATCTGGGAATGTTCGGAGTCGATCGCTTTACCGCTATTTTACCCCCCAACCAAGGTGCAATCCTGGCCGTGGGTGCTTCCCGTCCCCAAATCGTTGTCAACAAAGATGGTTTATTCGGAGTGCAAAAACAGATGACGGTTAATCTCACCAGTGACCACCGAGTCATCTACGGGGCCGATGCTGCCTCCTTCCTGCAAGACTTGGCTAAACTGATCGAAACTGAGGTGCAGTCCTTAACTATGTAATCAGAATCTAGACAGCAGGAGCCTAGGGAGTTTCTCTTTAGCTCCTGCTTTGTTGTTACTAAAAAAATGTAAAGAATTAGCTAAAATAGGTTTAACCTTATCTATCACCCAAAACTATCGCCCAAACAAGGCCAAAAAAAGTGTTAATCTCAGGGAACTTTAAGATCTAAGCTAATATCGGTAAATTAACCCTCAATTTCGCCCTATATATTAAGCCTACAATAATTCGTATTCCCACGCCCTAACGCCTACCCATAGGAAAAAATGATCACAGAGAATAGTCGCTTACGTTCAGAATTTTTAAATACACAGGTTATCACTCGCAATACAGGCAAAAAACTCGGCGTTGTTAAAGATATCCTAGTAGATATCGATCAACGAGAAGTAGTTGCCCTGGGACTCCGCGATAATATCCTCTCCTTGTCGGGAATGCCTCAATATATGTATTTATCGAGCATCAGTCAGACAGGAGACGTGGTTCTCGTGGAAGATGATAACGTCCTAGAATCCGTCGATATCGATGCTTATACTCCCTTAATCGGTAGTGAAGTGATCACGGAAACCGGCGAACCTTTAGGCAAAGTCCGCGATTATCAATTTGATCCCCTTAGTGGTCAATTACATTCCATTATCATCGCTTCCCTAGGATTGCCTCTTATCCCCGAACAATTAATCAGCACCTACGAAATTGCCATTGAAGAAGTGGTTAGCAGCGGTCCGAATCGCTTAATCGTCTTTGAAGGGGCCGAAGAACGTCTCACCCAAGTTAGTGTGGGAGTGTTGGAACGTTTGGGTATTGGTCGTCCCCCCTGGGAAAGAGAAGAGGAAGAAGCTTATTATACTCCCGCTGCTCGCCCAGAAAATCAGTTAGGTACGGGCATTCCCCTCCGCACTCCCGTGGAGGCCGCTAAACCCGTTGAAGAACGCTGGAGTGAAGACGAATGGGAAAAAGAACCCCTGCGGGCCAATCCCCCACCGCAAAAACGGGCCGAAGCTCGTTATTATGAGCAAGAATACGAGGAAGAAGAAGATAACTGGGGAGAAGCTCGCTTAGAACGCACCGAAAGCTTTTCTCGTCCTCAATACGACGATTACGAAGATAAGGCCGAGGATGATATGTGGGATGATGACGTGGAACCGGATTATAATCCCCCCCGCATCAATATCACCGAGAAGAAAAAAGAGAGAATCCCCGAATACGAAGACGGTTAATCTTTGACAGTCCCCCTATCCATTAGTTACATCTTTCTTAAGATAAAATTTGACAAAAAAAGAAAAGTGTGCTATGTGGCTCAAGGGGGGTTCTCTGGGAGGACTAAATATTTTTGGGATCACGTCGAGTGCAGTGATTTGTCAGACTTTACAGATGTTCAATGAACTCTTCAACTGTGACTTGGGCTTGTTTCAGAATTCCTCTAGGTAAAGCCGTGTGGCTTCTTTCAATCCAGCAATTGCCTGCTCAATTGTTTCTCCTTGATCTACTGTACCAACTTCTGGACATTCAGCAATGTACATATTATCTTCTTTGTACAAAATAATAGTAAAGATGCGATTTTTCATGGTGTCTTATCATCTCAGGCTTACTCTGAAAATCATAACATAACTGTTTCTTAATCGTTTGGTTAGAAAATAGCTAGGTTTCCTGATCGTTAACCCAACTCAAGCTTTTTGAAAAACTCTATAAGATATTAAGTTATTAGTAATTAATCCAGTATTGTCTCACCTTCCTAGAATTGAGTGAGAAGATTGTGCAAAAACAAGCGTAGAGTCGATTAATTATTGGGCGTTGCTGATTTAGGGTATGATTGAGGAGGAAGGCGATCACCCAAAAATACCCATTATCAAACTCAGAAATTATGCAATGTCCTGAATGTCAATCCAATCATATCAATAAAA
>VYKP01000126.1_pt1 | contig 17092 bp, 29 predicted proteins | sample 5114551 | NCBI WGS metagenome assembly VYKP01 (sample SAMN12291777, study PRJNA351875) | freshwater metagenome | isolation source: freshwater lake | place: USA: Michigan, Baseline Lake | collected 2013-08-09
CCCGCCAAGAAAGCCACGAAGCCCAAGACACCCGCGAAGCCGCGGGCACCGCGCACGCTCCCCGCTGGTCTGCCTGGTAAGCCGGACTCCCTGCTCCGCACGGACGAACCAGCGGGGGAGGCGGGCACCGTCGCCCCGGAAGCGGCCGCGGAGGCGCCTGTCTGCGTGCTGGAGAAGGGCGACCGCGTGCGGGTGCTCTCCGGCCCCTTCGGGAACTCTCGGGGCCACGTGGACGAATGCACGGGCTATTCCGTCCGTATCCGCATCGGGGGGCGTTCCGTCATCACGGAGCCTGTCGAGAACGTCGAATCGGTGGGGCCATGACCAGGAAGGCGACTGCGGCGCCGTGCTTCGAGCTTCTGGTGCGCACCGCAGAGCTTCACGTCTGGGGCGGTGTGCTCGCTCCGATGGTGCGGGCCTGCGAGGACCGTCTACGCGCTGAGGACGTCCCGCAATCCGATCACGCTCGCCTTATCGCCGAAGTGCTCGCCGACTGCTTCCATGAACCGCTGCTGGTCGATGCCATCGCCGAAGCCCTGATGAAGGTGCGATCGGTGCGGCGCGCTGCTGGCCTTCGGGTCGGCTGAGCCGGCCTCCGGCCCCTCTCGGCATCTATGGGGAATCCTCTGACCAAGCCGGCGCGAGACACGTCGGAAAATCGGAAGCCGCTCGACGGCCGCACGTGGCGATTCGAACTGCTCCGGACGGCGCAGCGGGTCCTAAACCGCAAGGAAGCCCGGATCGAAGACCAACACGCCACGGTGTGGTGCATGCGGTCGGTGCAGTCGGGCGAAACCAATATCCGCGTCTTCCGGGCCCGGGACGGGTCCGACGCCAGCGTGCACGGTGTCCAGACCTGCAAGAACGTGCACACCTGCCCGGTGTGCTCGGTGCGGATCGGGGAAACCCGCCGGGCAGAACTGCAACACGCCATGGATGCGTGGACGAAGGAGGGCGGCGCTGCCTACCTGCTGACGCTGACCTTCGCGCACCGCGCAGGCGACCCGCTGGGCACGCTCCTCGAACGCTTCGAGAAGGCACTGATTCGCTTCAAGTCCGGCCGCGACTACCGGCGCATCCTGAAGGAGCAATACCAGCGAATCGGGTCGGTGCGCGGCCTCGAAGTCACGCACGGGGTCAACGGATGGCACCCGCACACCCACGACCTCACATTCGCGGCGCCCGGCCTGGTCGACGATGCGGCCGCGGTGCGCGCCCTGCGCCGCGGCTGGATGCTCGCGTGCCTGCAAGCCGGCCTCATCCCGGGCGCTCGCCTGGTGGGGAAGGGCAGGGCGGCCGCGCTGATGCTCGACGTATCGGGCGACGAACGCGACGCCGGCAACAGTCTCGACGCACTCATCGGCCGCTTCGAGCGGCTGGAGGCGCAAGGCGGAGAGCCGGAAGGGTGGGGCGCCGGTGCCACGTCCATGTGGCACCACTGGAGGCACGCTCTCGACCTCCGCGGCGGGGAGAAGGCCTCGCAGTACGTGGCGAAGTTTGGGAAATGGCAAGAGGAGTGGAACCTTGCCAGCGAGCTGGCGCGCAGCTACCAGAAGGTGGGCGTTCGCCGGGCGCAGATGGAAAGCGGATCGCACTGCACGCCGTTTCAGCTCCTCGTATTCGCGGGGGAGGGCGACGCCGAAGCCGGCGCCCTGTTCCGAGAGTACGCCGACGCCATCCACGGCCGCCGGGCGCTCTCCTGGTCCCCGGGCCTCAAGAAGCGTTTCGGTGTGGCAGAGCTAGAAGACGAGGACATGCCGGAGGATGACCAGGCGCAGCGCATCGAATGGGCGACGATCCTTCCGGGGGAATGGTCCCTGATCCTCTCGCGCGGCGACGTCGGCGGGTTCCTGCGGTACGTCGCCGAGTGTTGCGTATCAGGCGCCACGGCACAGGAGGATGTCTGCGACTACATCCGAAGCCTCAAGGCACGACCAGCGATCGCCCGGGGCGACGTGCGGCACCGGTCCCCGGCTACCTCCGGCGGGTTCGATGTCATCACGCGATGACCGCCTCGCGCGGCTCGAGACTCGCGCGGCCGCACTGCTCACCCTTGTTCCGGCGCAGTACCGCATCGTCATCAAGCCCCTGGTGACCGAACTCCTCGCCATCCTTCGCGAACTCAACGAGGCGACCCGATGACCACGACACCGACCCTAGACCGCGCAAACCAGCTCGGGCAGTGCGTGTGCCCTATCTGCCATGCAGACGGCGCCGACGTGTGCCAGGGCAAGCGCACCGCCTATCTGGTGTGCGAGAACTGCGGCACGTTGACGCAGACCCGCACCCGCAAGGGGAACGCCGCAATCCTCGCGCTCCTCGGTCCGAAGCACCAGGTGAAGAACCCGGCACCTGATCCCGCCCCGGTGCCCAAGCCGGAACAGAAACCCGCACCGCGCCGCGCAGGCCTCGCCGACGCCGCCGCGCTGCTCTCTGGACAGTGACCATGACCGAACTCGACCGCCTCGAAGCGGAAGCCGCCGAACTCGACGCCGCGCAACCCGGGGCGCCTGGTGCCGAACCGCAACCGGAACCCGAACCGGCCACCGACCCGAACTCCGAGATTCGCGGCATCCTGGAAGCTCTGCGCGCCATCGCGAACGCCAAGGGCTTCTCCAAGGCCGCGGCCGTGCTGTCCGACGACGCCATCGAATCCATCGCCGGTGCGCTCGCGCCGGTGCTCACGAAGTACGGCATCAGTGCGGGGGACTTCTTCGGCCGCTGGCGCGAGGAAGTCATGGCGCTCCTGGTTGTCGGTCCGATCGTCGTCGAGCTGGTGACGGCCTTCCGCGCCGACCTCGATCGCAAGGCCGCGGCCGTGGCCAAGGAAGTGAAGCCGGAACCCGCACCGGCCGCCGATGGCAGCGGGCAGGGCTGACCTCACGGTCTGCATCGGCGCGATCGGCTCCGGAAAGAGCCTGTACGCCAAGCGCAGACTGGAGAAGCACCGCGGCCCGGCCATGGTGTGGGATGCGCGCCGTGAGTACGGCATGCCCGACACCACCGACAACCTCGGCGAGCTGGTGCGGCTGGTGAAGGGCGGCGCGAAGCGGATCGGGTTCATCCCCGCCGACGACCCCGCGCTAGCGTGGAAACAGTTCCACATCTTCTGCATGGCGGCATTCGCCCGCGGCCGTCTGCTCCTGCTCGCCGAAGAGCTGGCCGACGTGACGAAGCCGGGTCACTCGCCGGTAGGCTGGCGCCGATGCATCACGCAGGGACGGCACGCCGAACTCTCCATCGTCGCCATCTCTCAGCGGCCTGTCGGACTCGACAAGACCACCATCGACAACGCCAGCACCGTCCGGTGCGGCCGCCTCAACGTCCCGACCGCGCGCAAGTACATGGCCGACGTGTTGGATGTTCCCGTGGCCGACATCGCCGCGCTCAAGCCGCTGGAGTGGATCGTGAAGGACTTCAACACGGGCACTCTTACCCGCGAAACGATGAAGATTCCCCGCGCCCCAGCTAGCTAGCCATTCGACGCCGGCGGCCGCCGGTGCTTTCCTTCGCTCCATCGCCGGGCCTTTCCGGCGCACCTGGAGCCACCCGAATGAAGACCTACGTGAAGGCATACGCCATGTTTCTGGCGTTCGCAGTGGTCACGGCCGCCGTCGTGCGCCCGCTGGCCATCAAGTCCAACCTTCCCCTTCTGAAGGACCTGTAACCATGTTGCGGCGCCTTCTGCCCTTCTCGAACGTCGCCGCGAACAACACCGCGACGCTTTCGATGCTCAACCTGCTGGGCTGGTCTATCGACCGCCTGGTGCTCCAGCTCGGCGGCACGTTCACGAAAGCCCAGATCACCGGACTTCGCGTCAAGGCCAACGCCAAGACCATCTTCGACGACACCGGCGCACGCATCGACACGCGGATGCAGTATCGCGGCATCGCGGCCGCTGCGACGTTCCTCTCCGTCGACTTCTCCGAACTGCGAGCCAAGACCATCGTCGGCCAGAAGCTCGGAAGCCTGGACACGACCGCCGGTATCCGCCAGCTCACCATGGAAGTGGACATTGGCGGCGCAACCTCGCCGACGCTGACCGGCTTCGCTGACCTGTCCGAACCGCAGATCGGGAGCAACGCGCAAGCCCTCATCGCCAAGTGCCTGAACATCACGCAGAACTTCGGCGCGGCCGGCCGCTTCCCCTTCGAGATCGGCTGGGGGCGCAAGACGCCCACCATCGTGAAGCGGCTTCACTTCTTCGGCGCCACCGTGACGTCGGTCGAAGTGAAGAAGAACGGAATCAGCGTGTTCGAGGACTTGCCCGATGCCGTGAATGACTTCATTCAGGGCGAATTCCAGCGCACGCCGCAAGCGAACGTGTACACCGTCGACTTCATCCCGGACGGCAACCAGTCGAACGCGCTCCCGCTCGCGCCGAACGTCCCTTACGAGGTGTACGTGACCACCAGCGGCGCCGGTAACGTGACCTGTGTCGGGGAACTCCTCGACCCGCTCGACTACAACTGACCCCGCAAGGGGCGCCGATCGCCCGGCGGCGCACGCCGTCGCCGGGCTGAAGGAAGGAAGCCATGTCAAACCCGTTCACCGGTATGGGGTCGATCGAAGCCGCGGCGCCTTCGGGTGGTGGCGGCTGGTCGTTCGGCTCGTTCTTCAGCGACGCCGGCGACTACCTGAAGGAATCCGGGTGGGCCGACACGCTCAACGAGAGCCTACAGAAAGGCGTCTCTCGATTCGTCGATGCGGAGATCACGTCGCAATACCGCGTCAACGACGCGCCGCCCCTGTTCGCCAATGAGAACGGCCAGGGCGGAATCGCCGGCCGCCAGGCGGGCACGCTCACGGCGCCGACCGTGACGGTGCTCGGCAAGCCGATGTCCCCGCTGATGCTCGCGGGTGCGGTCGGTGCGGCGCTCCTGGTGCTCGTCTTGGTCATGCGCCGCTGATGGCAGCCCCGATTGGAGCACCGGCCGCGGCCGCCATGGGACTAAAGTCCCTGGATATCACCAGCTCATCCCGGGGCCAAAGCGACGCCTACACAAGCAACGCCGCCGACTTCTCAGGCTGGAACGTGACCACCGGCGGCTCGAAGTCCGACGCCGGCTCCGGTATGCCGATCGTGTGGGTTGTCGTCGCCGCTGCCGCGGCCGCGGCGCTCTACTTCCTCGCCAAGCGCAAGGCCTGACCCCCATGGGACTGTTCAGCGGAGGCAATTCCTCCAGCACCACCAGCGTTACCAACCTGACCACGGATAAGCGCGTCGTCGCTGACACGGGGTCGGTCGGGGTGTCTGGTGACAACACGACCGTTAACCTGCTCGATGAAGGTTCCGTCGCCGCGTCCTTCGACTTCGCGCGGGCCAGCTTGGCGGAGAACTCCAAGACGGCCGTGGAACTGCTAGGGCTCGCGCGTGAATCCATCACCGGCGCTCTCGATACCGCGAAGCTCGCAAAGGATCTTTCGACGCAGACTATCGACAGCCTTTCCACGGGCTACAGCAACGCAAAGGGCCTCGACTCGCAACGCGCCGTGATGATCGTCGCCGCGGTCGCCGTCGTGGCGCTCTTCATCCTGCGACGGAAGGCGGGCTAAGCCATGCGCATCATCACGCACATCTTCGCCGCCGGCGGGACCATCGACTACAACATCGGCGGCCGCTATCTGCGACTGATCGCCACCGGTGCGCCGGTCGACGTGACGCCGCTCGAAGCCGGTCGGGAACTGACCGAAGAGAAGGCCACGGCAGTGGAAGCCGGTTTCGCAACCCGGCCGCTCGATGGCTTCGACGGGTTCCGCCTCACGTCCTCCGTAGCGCAGACGGTCCGCATTGCCGTGACGTCCGGCTCCGGGTCCTACGACCGCACGTCGGGCGACGTGAACGTCATCGGGACCGTTCCGGTGACCGGTGCTCTGACCAATGCAGAACTCCGCGCATCGGCCGTGCCGATCAGCGGCACGGTAAGTGGTCCCCTCACCGATGCCCAGCTCCGCGCCACGCCGCCGGAGGTGCGCGAGATTGTCCGCGCGACGGGCAACTACACGACGGAAGGCGCGACTGCGGCGAATAACACGCCCTATACGGTGTTCACGCCAGCGGCCAACACGAACGGCGCCATTGTGTGGACTGCGAACGCTTGCACGTCGAACAGCGGAAACCCGCCGGTTATCGCGCTCCTCGATCACACCGCAACGCCGGCCGCCATCACCGACGGTCGCGCGCTCGCGCTCACCGGCGCCGGTGCCGGTTACTCCACGGGTTCGCTCTTCGGTGCGCTGCAACTGGTGCGGCCCGTGTTCATTCCCGCCGGTCGGGGCCTGTTCTTCTTCTTCAGGTTCACCGATTCCTTCGGCTATCGCGCCGCGCTCTTCTCGCTTCTGTGATGCCGTGCGCGCCCCAATCGTCGCCGCTCTCGCTTTCGGAATCCTGCTCCTGATGCTCTCCCGTCGCGCCTCCGCCAACTTCGGCAACGTCGCCGGCATCAGCTCGAAGGGTCTCGAGTTGCTGAAGGCGCACGAAGGATTCCGGTCGACCGTCTATCTCGACCAGGCGGGGATTGAAACCATCGGCTATGGGCATCGCGTGTTGCCCGGTGAGGAATTCGGAACCATCGACAGCGTGGAGGCGACCCGCATCTTGATCGACGACGTATCCGACGCCGCCGACGCGGTGCGCGGCCTGGTCGTGGTCCCGCTGATGCCGTACGAATTCGACGCGCTCACGTCGCTGGTCTTCAACATCGGCCGCAACGCCTTCGCGAACTCGACGCTTCTTCGACTGCTCAACGCCGACGACCGCAAAGCCGCGGCCGCGGAATTCGAGCGGTGGGTATTCGTGACGGTGAAGGGGGTCAAGCAACGATCCGCCGGACTCGCCGCCAGGCGCACCGCAGAACGGAAACTCTTCGAGGGCAAAGCCTGATGGACTCCAATGAACTCCTCTTCGCGCTGATCGTCGTGGTCGCCGGTGTCATCGTGATTCGAAGCAAGGCCGCGAACGCTGCGCCGAAGCCTGCGCCGCAGTCGGGCGAGGTGGCCCCGCAGTCCATGCCGTTTCCGTACAACATCCCGCACGGACATTGACCATGCTCAAGGGCATCCCCGCTGATGTTCAGAAGGGCGCCGTCCTCGGTGCCGTCGTGCTGGTCGGTCTGTACCTGGTGGCGCGCACTGTAAAGGGCCAGCTCGAAACCACGTTCAACCCGGCCAGCGACAAGAACGCCGCCTATTCCGGAGTGAACGCGGTCGGCGCGGCACTCACCGGCGATAAGGCTTTCTCCCTCGGGGTGTGGATCTACGAATTGTTCCACCCGAACGCCACGAAGCCGCCCGTCGCGAAGCCGCCGCGCGTCACTGCGCCGGCCACGGCCGCACCGAACGCCGAGAACGTCATACGCGCGCAGTCGGACCGCCAGAAGCGCACCGACCCGACCCGCGCGCCGTCCATCCTCATTCCGGACCGCGGGGGAATCGGCGGCTCGTTCGAGCAGCAATCCTCGCCGGAGTGGGACATCTATTCGCACCTGAGATAGGCCAGCACCATGAACCGACTAAAGGAACCGTCCACGTGGGCGGGTATCGCCGGAGTCCTTCAAGCCCTCAAGGCCGCACTTCCGCCGCAGTGGGGCATCTACCTCGACGGCGCGACGCTGGTCGCCGGCTCGATCGCGGCCGCCAAGCGTGACCCGGGGTCGGACAGGTGAGCACCGAATATCTGCACTTTGTCGAGCTGGCCGTGAATGCGTTGCTTGTGCCGGCACTCTGGCGGCTCGCGTCCGTGCTCTGGTCGTTCAATACGCGCCTGGTGCGGATCGAGACTCACCTACGAATCAACAACAAGGAGCAGACGCAATGACCAAGAAGCGACGCACCACGAAGAAGACCCGCACGCCGCCCCGCAAGGCCAACGGCCAGTTCCGCAAGCGCAAGTCCTCGAAGCGATAACCGCCAGCCGTTCCCCGCCAGGCGCACCGCGCGCCTGGTCACGTTGCAGAGTCTCCTATGCCTTCGATGCGCCCGCTCTATCCGCCTGCCATGTGCGACGACCGCGCACGGCCGCTGCCGCTGCCGGCCGAGTGTGAAGGCGCAGCGATCGACGCTTCCGCCGGGCTGAACTCGCAAGCGTTGACGGCCGCACTCGCGAAGGGCGGCCCGGTATCGCTCACGGGCGACGGGGTGTACCAGGTGAATGCGGCGCCTGCGTTCACGTCGCCGGCCGACCTCGAATTCGGCGTCGGCTCGACGCTCCGGATCGCAGGAACAGACCACTATCCGGCGCCTGCCCTGGTGGTCACTCTGAAGGCGGGCCACAACCCTTTCGCAGTCGCCCGCGCGCTCAACCCGCGCGGCCGCTACCGTCTGCGCATCCCGACGGGCGTCTATCCGATGCCCGACCTGGTGGGTGACGACCTCGCGCACGTGCAGCTCGAATCGATCGACGGATTCACGACGCACACCGCGCTGTCACTGTTCGCCACGTCCGGCTCCGCCGGTGCCTACCAGCTCACATTCACCGTCCCCGCCAGTCTGAAGACGCGGATTGACGCGCTCGCCGCGAAGCACCCCGGTTACTGGGGCGTGATCGGAATCACCAGCGCAGGCGGCGCCACGAACGGAAACGCCTATCAGGGCGCTGCCACCATCACCGCCTGGGATTCCGCAAACTCTCGACTTACGGTCCCGTGGAACGTCGACGCCGCGGTGGGTGTGCCCAGCGGCGGGACGGGCTGGAACGTGTTCTACTGGGATACCGTGTTCATCCCGCCCGCCGGCGGAATCAGTCACTCGAAGATTGTTGCGACGCGCGTCGCCTTCGCGCATGCGCGAATCACGGCGTGGAACAGTACGCTTGGACTCACCGGGCACGCTCACACCGGAAGCGACCGTTGCGCCATCGCCGAAGGCTGCGACCTGATCGACAACGCGATACTAGAAATCGACGGGGGCTACCTCGGTGGAAGCACCGGGATTGCCCTGGTGGCGTCCTACAATTCGACGATCCACATGGATACCGCGCGCATCGGCAATTCGCCCGGAACGGTCCTATGGTGCGTCGACGATTCCTATGCCTCCGTCTACCAGGTGCGCGTCGGCTCCGCGGCCGTTGGCCTCAAGGCGGAGAACGGCGGGACGATCGGCATCGGCGGTGCGGGCATGACGATATTCAACTGCGGCACCGGTGCGCAGGCACTCAAGGCAGGGCGAATCATCGTAGGCGCGGGCACCGTCACGTTCACGGCCTGCACCGTCAACACGGCACCGTTGCCCAATGCCATGGCGGCCGACGGCTCCATCTATTCGCAGTGAGATAGCAGCCAGGCACACCGCGCCTGGTCATGCACCAGCCGCCGCAACCGCGCCGCGTCGCCCTCCGCCGCGGCGCGTTGCTTCTCCAGCTCGGCGACCTCGGCACGCAGCTCGCGCTCTGTGCGCTCGCACGAAGCCCGGAGGGCGTACAGGTAGGGAATGGCGAGAATCTCGCCCGGGTGAAGGCCTCGACGCCATCCCGGGGCGTAGAGAAGACCGTCGATGTATCGCCATTCCCGCCAGTCGTCGCCGACCAGCTCGCCCAGCTCCAACGCCATCCGCATGCGCGCCCCTTGTAGTTGTCCGCGCTTCATCGGATAGCCTGGTGCCGTGCTCGATCAGGCTCGACCTGACCATCGGACAGACAGCATGGAAAGAAGGGGAGCGGCCGCCCGGGTGGCAGCGGCCGCCAGGGCGCGACGCTTACCCCTTCGGCGACTGGACATAATATACATTATGGATGGAAAAGAGGGGGCCGCCGGGAGCAGAGGTACCCCGATTCAGGTGCTTGATGCAGTCTTGAACAGCTGGAAGAAGTTGCGGGATGTCTGGTCCGCGAACCCGTCCTGGTCCTCGCCCCGCAGGCCTGCCAGAAACGTTGCCACGTGTCGGACGAAAGCGGGTTCGTTGGTCTTCCCTCGGTGCGGTACCGGGGCCAGATACGGAGAATCGGTCTCGACGAGAATGCGGTCGCGAGGCACCTGCTTCGCCACGGCGCGCAGATCTTCCGCGCTCTTGAACGTGACAATCCCTGAAAACGAGATGAAGAACCCGAGATCGAGCGCAGCGCGGGCGACCTCCCAAGTCTCGGTGAAACAGTGCATCACACCGCCGACAGCCGCGGCGCCTTCATCGCGCAGGATCGCCACGGTGTCTGCCGAAGCGCTTCGGGTATGGACGATCAGGGGCTTGCCGGTCGTACGGGCCGCAGCGATGTGGGCGCGGAAACGCCTTTTCTGTACCTCGGCGCGATCCAGACGGCGGTAGTAGTCGAGTCCCGTTTCGCCGATCGCGACGACGCGTCGCCTGGCGGCGAGCTTGATCAGCGTGTCGGCATCTGGATCCGCGCCGTCTTCCTCGTCCGGGTGGACGCCGACCGACGCGAAAAGGTGCTCGTGAGCCTCTGCCAGCGCAAGCACTCGCGGGAGGTTCTCAAGATTCACCGCCACGCACAGCGCATGCGACACCCCGGCGTCTCGCATCGACGCGAGGATATCGGGCAGGCGCGGTTGCAGATCAGGGAAATCGAGGTGGCAATGGGAATCGACGACGGTGGCTGGCACGGCACCTACATGGTGTGAGTGGGTGAATTCGTCTTGCTCAGTCCGGCGAGCAGCGTCTCGATCCGATTCTTGGCGGCCTTGCCCGGTTCGTCGTCCTTGAACTGGACGCCGACCCCCTGCAACTTGTTGCCCTGGGCGCCTGCGGGTGTGATCCAGATCACCTTGCCTGCGACGGGCATCCGGTGGGTGTCACCGGGCAGGACGATCAACATGAAGAGTTCTTCGCCCAGCGCATAGGGCTTGCTGGTCGGAATGAACATGCCTCCGCCCTTCACGTAGGCCATGTACGCAGACTGAAGCACCGACACGTCCTTGATGTTCAGGGACAGTGCCGTGGTGCGCGCTGCGGGAGCATTCTTGTCGGAAGGTTCTGCCACGATCAGGACCGGGCCTCACAGGCTACGTACGCGAGCAGCAGGTCGCCCGCCACGAGTTTCGGGCTGAGCGGATGATCGACCAGTCGACGGGCGCCGCGCAAGCGCTGCTCGAAGGCCAGCAGCGCGTCGACATCTTGGCGTCGCGCCGCGCTGGTCACCGCTGACACCTGGTCAGTGTGATACCGGACGCGGCCCGTCGTCGCAACGCTCAGACAGTCGAACACCCACGAGTGCAGTAGCGGCAGGAGGATCGGCAGCGGCAGCGCCTCTCCGATCGCCATGAGTGCCGGCCCCGAGATGTCCTTCCGACCGAGGGCGCCGATCAAGCGATCACGGGCCGCCCAGAAGTCGGCATCCAGCGCCGCGGCGGCGATGGGCGCCTGGCCGGCCAGATCGAGTGCGAGCGCCGGGTTGGCGATGCTGTGACTCGTGACCCAGCGCAGGGCCTCATCGTGCTCGGGTCGCGGCAGACGGATGACCTGGCAGCGGCTGCGGACCGTGGGGAGCAACCGTGTTTCGCGGGACGACACAAGCACCAGGGTCGTGTTCGCCGGCGGCTCCTCGAGGATCTTCAGGAGGGCATTCGCCGCGGCCGTGTTCATCCCGTCGGCAGGACTCAGGATGACGAACCGCCCCGCCGCGCCGTTCGATGCGACCTGCAGGAAGTTCGTGATTCGCCGGACTTCGCCCACCGGAATGTTCCGCGACTTTGCCGACTCCTCACGGGCCTCCGATGCTTTCGATCGCCCTTCTCCACCTTCAGCTTCCGGCTCGCCGGGCAGCGCGACATCGTTGCCGATCCGGAGGACATCCGGATGGTGCCCGGCGACGAACCAGTCGCAGGCGCGGCACGTTCCGCAGGCGACGCCCGTGTCGATTGCCGGGTGGTCGCAGAGTCTCGCCTGCACGAGCGCGAGTGCAAGTAGCGGGATCCCGCTCCCTTCCGGACCGGTGATCAGCAGGGCCTGCGGTTGTGACGGCGAGCTTCGCATGGCGTCCCAGACGGGGCGATGCCACGGCAGAAGCTCGCCACTGCCGGCCGGTGAAGATGCGGGCAGGTCTTTCATTTCAGCAGCTTCACGGCATTGGCGAGGGCGGTCTCGACGCGCTCCCGGACGGTCTCCGGCGTTCCAGAGCCGTCGATGCGGTGAACGCGCGTCGGTTCACTGGCCGCGATGCGAAGGTACTCGTCCGAGACCCGTCGATGGAAACTCCGGGCCTCGGACTCGAAACGATCGCGATCCCCGCGTGTTCCGATGCGGCCGGCGGCGACGTCGACGTCCACATGAAGCAGCAGCGTGATGTCCGGTCGAAGCGTCGGGTGCACCCAGCGCATCAAGGCGGCAATGCGATCCGGCGCCACGCCGCGCCCCGCCCCCTGATACGCCATCGTCGCATCGATGAATCGATCGCAGAGCACCCAGGTGCCGGCGTCGAGCACCGGCAGGATCACCCGGTGAACGTGCTCGTGACGCGCCGCAAACATCAGCATCGTCTCGGTGTCAGGCAGCATGGGGTGATGCGTGGAAAGCAGGATCTGGCGGATCGCTTCGCCGACCGCCGTGCCACCAGGCTCCCGCGTCAGCTGAAGCGGGATGCCCTGCTTTCTCAGCCACTCCGCAGCACCTTCGAGGCACGTTGTCTTGCCCGCCCCGTCGATGCCCTCGAAGGTGATGAACCGGCCCGGGGTGGTCACGATGTCATCGCTTCTGGTACCGGGCCACGGCGCGGTTGTGATCGTCGAGGTTGGTCGAGAACTCGGAGGTGCCATCGCCCCGGGCGACGAAGTAGAGCGCCTTGCTGTCGATGGGCTTCAGAACGGACTCCAGCGCGGCGGCGCCGGGCAGCGCGATCGGCGTCGGGGGCAGCCCCGTCCGCACGTAGGTGTTGTAGGGGGTGTCCGTGTCGAGATCCTTCCGGCGCAGATTGCCGTCGAACTGGTCGCCCATCCCGTAGATCACCGTCGGGTCGCTCTGAAGTCGCATGCCGATGCGGAGCCGATTGAGGAACACGGCGGCGATGGCCGGGCGATCCTCGGCCCGCCCCGTTTCCTTTTCGACGATGGATGCCAGCACCAACGCCTCGTAGGGCGTGGCAAACGGCAAGCCGGTCCGACGCGTCGCCCATGCATTCTCCAGATGACTGCGCATGCGGTTGTGAGCGGCCCGCAGGATCTGGAGGTCGCTCGTGCCCATCGCGAACTGGTAGGTATCGGGGAAGAAGAGTCCCTCACCTCGCCGCTCGATCGCGCCGACGCGCTCGAGGATGTCCTGCTCCTGCAGCCCCGCCGTGTCGTGGCGGAGCGATGCCGTCCGATCGAGGGTCGCCCTGACCTGGCGGAAGGTCCAGCCCTCGATGAGCGTGATGCGGTCCCGGAGGGTGTCACCGCGGACCATGCGATCGAGCAATGCGATGGGTGTGGTTCCGGGGCGGATCTCGTAGACACCGGCCTGCAGTCTCTCGCCCTGTCCGAGGATCCGCGCTACGAGACTGAATGTCCATGGTGAGACGATCAGGCCCTGGGCCGCGAGGGATCTGGAGATGGTCTTGAGCCCGTTTCCAGGCAACACGACGAGTCGTGCCGTCTGGTCACCAGTGAGTAGCGGGCTGGTGGCGAACCGCCAGAGGCCTGCGCCCAGCGCGAGAGCGGCGGAAAGGACGATGGCGACGGTGAGCAACCACAGTCTGACCCGACCCCATGACGCCCGCCGGCTGCTTCGACATCCGCTACCGATGTCGGACCGACGGTGACCGGCCGCGCGATGACCGGGGTCGACGAAACCGCCCTCCCCGGCCTCAGAGCGCCTGGAAGATGAGGGTCCCGTTCGTTCCGCCGAAACCGAATGAATTGGAGAGCGCGACATCGATCTTCATCCGGCGCGCCTCGTTCGGCACGTAATCGAGATCACAGGCCGGATCGGGATCCACCAGGTTGATGGTGGGCGGCGCGATCTGATCGCGGATCGCCAGGACACTGAATACCGCCTCGACGCCGCCGGCCGCGCCCAGCAGGTGGCCGGTCATGGACTTGGTGGAACTCACCGCGAGCTTCGCGGCGTGATCACCGAAGCAGCGCTTGACGGCCACGGTCTCGGCAACGTCGCCGAGTGGCGTGGATGTCCCATGGGCGTTGATGTAGTCGACCTGGTCCGGGTTGAGTCCGGCGCATCGCAACGCGTTCCGCATGCAGCGATTCGCGCCTGCGCCGTCTTCGCTCGGTGCCGTCATGTGGCTCGCGTCCGCGCTCATTCCGAAGCCGGTCAGTTCGCAGTAGATGCGCGCGCCGCGGGCTTTCGCGTGTTCGTACGATTCCAGGACCAGGATGCCGGCCCCTTCACCGAGGACGAAACCGTCGCGTCCGGCATCCCACGGTCGGCTCGCCGCTTCGGGATCGTCATTGCGGGTCGACAGCGCCCGCATGGCGGCAAAGCCACCGACGCCCAGAGGACTGACGGTCGCCTCCGCCCCCCCTGCAATCACGACATCGGCGTCACCGTATTCGATCAATCGACCCGCCTCGCCGATGCAGTGCGTGGAGGTCGTGCATGCGGTGACGATGGCAAGATTCGGCCCCTGGAACCCGTGCATGATCGAGAGGGTCCCCGCGATCATGTTGATGATGCTGCCGGGCACGAAGAACGGCGAGATCTTCCGGGGACCGCCCGCCGTGAGGGCCACGTGAGTGTCCTCGATGAGCGGCAAGCCCCCGATCCCCGAGCCGATGACTGTGGCGATGCGCTCGGCGTTCTCGGGCGTCGCGACGATTCCCGCGTCGCGGATCGCTTCGTTGGCCGCGGCAATGCCGAAATGGATGAACGCGTCGAGACGACGCGCTTCCTTCGCCGGCATGTGTTGCGCGGGGTCGAAGTTCTTCACTTCGCCGGCGATCTGGGACGCGAACTGGGACGCGTCGAATCGCGTGATGCGCGCGATGCCGGAGCGACCCGCCACGATGTTCTCCCACGCCTGAGCGACGCCCACTCCTGTCGGGGAGACGATACCCAGCCCCGTGACCACGACCCTGCGTTTCGACACTGAAGCTCCGGAATTCGGCTGATGAGTCCCGGGGGGGACTCAGTTGACGTGGGTGTTGATGTAATCGATGGCCTGCTGCACGGAAGTGATCTTCTCGGCTTCCTCGTCGGGAATGTCGCACTCGAACTCTTCCTCGAGCGCCATGACCAGTTCCACGGTATCCAGCGAATCGGCACCGAGATCGTCGACGAAGGTCGACTCATTCTTGATGTCCGCCTCGTTCACGCCGAGTTGTTCCGCCACGATCCGCTTGACGCGCTGATCTACGCTTTCCATTCTTTATCCCCTTCCCTGGTTGATCCGGTGTAGCCGAGACCGCGCCCGCGCTGCCCTTTGCGCACCTGCTGGATGCAGGTTGCTCGGACACTCTCGAACCGGGCGCGCATTCTACCAAAACATCCTCGGGACAACGTCCCTGGATGCATACTGAAAATTCAATCCATGAGCATCCCGCCGTTCACGTGGATCGTCGACCCCGTGACATAGCTCGCATTTTCCGAGGCGAGGAAGGCGACAGCGGCAGCCACTTCGCGGACGCTCCCGAAGCGCCCCAGCGGCACCTGGGTGAGGAGCGCGTCGCGCTGCGCGTCAGGGAGCGATCGCGTCATGTCCGTATCGATGAAGCCCGGCGCCACGCAGTTGACGGTGATGTTGCGGCTGCCGACCTCGCGTGCCAGCGACTTCGTGAATCCCGTCACCCCCGCCTTCGCAGCGGCATAGTTGGCCTGACCCGCGTTGCCCAGGTGCCCGACGACGGACGTGACATTCACGATCCGCCCCCAGCGGGCCTTCATCATCGGCCTCAGCACTTCCTTGGAAAGCTGGTAGACCGACTTCAGATTGGTGGCCATGATCTGGTCCCACTCGTCCTCCTTCATCCGAAGCAGGAGGTTGTCGCGAGTGATGCCCGCGTTGTTCACGAGAATCGCGACCTCGCCGAACTTCGCACGGACCGCGTCGAGCGCAGCCTCGATGCCCGTCATGCTTTCCACGTTCAGGCGAACCGCAAAACCGTTGATGCCCGCGGCGTCGAAGGCCTGCTGCAGAGTGGCGACCCCTTCGTCCGAGGTCGCAGTTCCTGCCACGCAGTCACCCTGCGCGCCGAACTCCAGCGCGATGGCATGTCCGATGCCACGCGAGGCACCCGTGACCAGTGCAATCCTGTCCTTCATCATTCCCCCTCGGCCTGTCGAATCGCCGTGAGCGCTTCGGTGAGCGCCGGCCCCGAAGCAAGCGTGAAGCACGTCGCCTCTGCCGCCATGCGCCGGACCATCCCATGGAGTACCTTGCCCGGTCCGCACTCGACGATGTGCGTCACGGAAGCGGCGCGCATGGCCTCCACCGTTTCGATCCAACGGACGGGCATGAAAAGCTGACGCACGAGGGCATCGGCGATCTCCGTGCCTCCCATCGGACTCGCCACATCCGCATTGTTGATGATCGGGTATGCGGGACTGACGATCTTGGTGGTCGTGAGGGACTTCGCAAGCGTCTCGGCGGCCGGTCGCATCAGTGCGCAATGACTCGGCACACTCATCGGAAGCAGGATCGCCCGCTTGGCACCGCGCGCCTTGCAAGCCTCGATCGCGCGCTCGACAGCTGCGCGATGTCCTGCGATGACGATCTGCCCCAGCGCATTCAGGTTCGCAGGGCTCACGACGTCTCCTGCAGCGGCCTCGACGCACGCCTCGGACACCTTGTCGGCGTCGAGTCCGAGGATGGCGGCGATGCCGCCCTGCCCCTCCGGAACGGCGTCCTGCATCGCCTTGGCACGCGTCCGAACGAGGGCGATGGCGTCGGCGAACGCCAATGAACCGGCAGCTACGAGTGCCGCGTACTCCCCGAGGCTGTGTCCCGCGGCGAGATCGGGAACCCGACCACCTTGCGCGATCCACGCGCGGTACAGGCCGATGTCAGCCGCCAACATCACCGGCTGCGTGTTCACGGTCTGGTTGAGCGACGCTTCGGGGCCCTGCGCAACCAGCTCGAAGAGGTCTTCCCCGAGCACCGCCGACGCTTCGTCGAAAGTGGCCCGCACTTCCGGCACCTCCGCGAACGCTTCGAGCATGCCGACGGACTGCGACCCTTGGCCCGGGAAAACAAACGCAAGCTTCATCTGGCTTCCTTCCA
>VYKP01000129.1_pt1 | contig 16973 bp, 14 predicted proteins | sample 5114551 | NCBI WGS metagenome assembly VYKP01 (sample SAMN12291777, study PRJNA351875) | freshwater metagenome | isolation source: freshwater lake | place: USA: Michigan, Baseline Lake | collected 2013-08-09
TGCTGCGCTGGTTGATGGCTGCGCAGGCCGGCCTATTGCCAACCCCACCAACCCAAGCTCAGATCACCCAAGGACTCTCGTTATGGCTGGATGAGAAACGGGGGTCACGTCAGGGGTCAGGTCACCGGCAAGCCGCAGCAGAACGGCTTCGTCGAGAGCTTCAACGGCAAGCTGCGCGACGAGTGCCTCAACGAGGAGGTCTTCGGCAGCCTGGCCGAGGCCCGGGCTGTCATCGAGCGCTGGCGGCTCGACTACAACCACGTGCGCCCGCACTCAGCGCATGGCGGCCTCACGCCGGAGGCCGTGCGGCTGAACCCCGCGGCCGGCCGGCTGCGCAACCTGATCAGCTCCACCGGCCGGCCGCTACCGCCGGCGCTGGAGATCAGCTACCAACCCCCCGGGCTCTCACAATGATCGAGGGACCGGCGGGGGGCAGGTCAGTTTCATCCGGCAGAATTTTTCCAGGGTTCATGATGTTGCTCGGATCCAAGGCCGCCTTCAGCGCGGCCATGACTTCGATAGCTGCGCCGTGCTCCTCGCGCATGAGATTGCGTTTATGTAAACCAACGCCGTGCTCTCCCGTAGCTGTGCCGCCGTGAGCGAGTGCGATACGGGCAATCTGATCGGTGAGAGCTTCGGCGCGAGCGCGTTGAGCAGGGTCGCTCGGTTCGTAGAGGACAAGCATGTGGAAATTGCCGTCGCCGACGTGCCCGACAATGGGTGCGGTCAATCCCGCTGCTTCGGCCGCACGCTGAGCTTCCAGTATGCAAGTTGGTAGCGAGGAGATAGGAACGCAGGCATCGGTAGCGAAACTTTCACAGCCGGACCTCAGGCTGCGAGCGGCCCAGTAGGCATTATGCCGCGCGGTCCACAGCTTGGTCCGCGCTTCCTGCTCGAGCGCCCACTTCAGCTCATCTCCGCCAAAGCTGGCGCAGATTTCACGCACTAGCGCGATTTGTTCGTCCACAGCGCGCGGAGAGCCGTGGAATTCCAAAAAGAGCGTCTCTCGCTCCTCGAGACCTTCTAGTTTTGAGTGTCGAATGGACGCGCCCATTTGAAGACGATCCAAAAATTCTATTCGCGCCATTTGGACGCCATGTTGCAAGATGGAAGTAACAGCTTGGACAGCGCTTGCGACGTCGCCGAACTGGCACATGGCCGCTGCGATTACTTCGGGAACGCCGAACAATCGAAGTTGTAGCTCTGTGATGATGCCGAGCGTGCCCTCACTACCGACATAAAGGCGAGTGAGGTCGTAACCTGCAGAGGATTTGAGTGCGCGGCTGCCAGTGCGAATGACGTTGCCGTGTGGGGTAACGACTGTAAGGCCGAGCGTGACGTCCCGCATGGTGCCGTATCGGACTGCATTGGTGCCGGACGCCCGGGTCGCTGCCATTCCCCCCAAGGTCGCGTTCGCACCAGGATCAAGCGGGAAAAAGAGACCCTGATCGCGAATATGAGCGTTTAGTCGCTCGCGGGTCACGCCAGCCTCGACGCGGCAATCGAGGTCATCGCCGCTGACGTTGATTATGGCGTCCATGTTCGAGAGATCGAGGCTAACGCCGCCATGCGGCGCCTGGACTTGCCCCTCCAAAGATGTCCCGACGCCATAAGGGATTATCGGCACGCAATGGTCGCGGCAGGCCGCGACAACGCGTTCGACATCGGCAGTAGAATTAACATAAACCACGGCATCGGGAGCCATGACGTCATGCATGCCCTCACGGCGGCCGTGTGCCTCGCGGACGCTTTGCGTTATACTGAGACGTTCTCCGAAGTTGGGGCGCAGCGAGGCTAGGACCGCTTCAACTTTTTTGGGGTCCGCCCGCATCACCTTTTCCCCGGGGGCTTTTCGTAGCCGCGCGGATCAAGCTTACGCAACACGTTGTCGATGCCTTCGCGATTGAAGCCTTTGTAGGCGTCGTTGCGCTCTATATTCTCGAGATGAGTTGCGACGGTGCCGTCTAGACGCAGGCGCTCTGCTTCAGCGGCGTTGATGTGGCCAGCGCGCTCTAGTTCATCGATACGGGTTGGATCGACCGGAAACCAATCACCGGTCGTCAGTTCCTGATAGAGATGGGGAAACGAGCTGAATGGCGGCATCATGCCGATGCCGAGAGCCTGCATCTGTGAGCGGAAAAGGTTCTGATCGTAAAGTGCGGCGACGTGATTGAGACCCGCTTCAAGGATTGACTCTCCGAGAAGCGCCGAGACAAGGCCGGCGCGACGGTGCTTGGGAAGCTCGGGGAGTTCCTCATGCGCGAAATCGACCAAAAGTTCGTCCGGGCCTAGATCGACATCAGCGAAGATGGTTGAGCCAATTACACGCTGTTCGAGCACCTGGCTGCCCCAGCCGGCGAGTTCGCCAGCGTAAAGCATCTCGCGCAGTTCATAACCCAATTTCTCCAAGATACCTATTGTCCTTCGGAAGTGCCGGCGTGAGCCATCGTAAGTGTGGTGGTCGATATTGGCCCACCCGACGCCGAGCGCATCTTGACGTTGCTTTTGAACTGCGCCTGCGTGGCAGCGACGCATCCAGTAGTCGCGCTCGGCCTTGAGCCAGAGATCGCACGCGCGATGTGAGCCTACTGCCGCGACGACGTCGTCGACGAGCTTTTCCGTATAATCGAGACCGTTTTCGACGGTGTCGAACTCGCGGCGTCGGGCTCTAAATCGTTGCAGCCCGACGCGGGCAAGGCGGATGTAGCCGTCGTCCTCATCGGACGTATGGTAGCCTGCAAAGCCGTTCCGCTCGATTACGCCAAAGCAGGTGTCCGCTCGGGCGAAGGCGATACCACGACGTAGAGACGCACCAGGTTTGCCTTCGGTTGGAGCGCTGATCCCCGTGGCAATTTTGAACTGGTCGATCGATTCGACGCGCAGCCAAATCTCCGTGCGCTCCCGTTCAATAAGGGCAGGAAACAAGCCCTCGGGATTGCGCCATACGTCATCTGTCCCGCGCCGCCAGCCAGCTGCCTGCGCGGCCTTTATGTCGTCCGGTGCAAGTGCAAGGTGATCGACAATGTCGCGCAGGCGTATCGCTGCGTGCTGCTCGAGGCGCTTGGCGAAATCGGCGGCACCATCCACGCACTTGAGAGCTTCATCGATTTTCGCTCGGATCAGACTTTCGCCTTCGGGTTGTCGGCGCCAAATTCGGTCCTTGCGGGCTGATATAACTGCCATGGCTGTCTCCTGAATTAAGCGCTGCCGCCACGTTTGCTGGCTGCTTTGATTCTGCCGCGTGCGAGCGCCTCCGCAATGTCGGTCGTCGACCTTGCTTCAGCCTTCGCACGTTGAAGAATCTCCGTGGCGGTGAGGAATGTGGCCTCGAGCAAAGGCGTTGGGTCGACATTGCCAAGGTCGCGCGAGACTCCGTCAATCACAGCTCCGCTCGATGCGAGCTGGTCCGGAACGAACAAAATCCCTCTCACCGTCAAAGTGTCGATAATCGCGGCATGAGCGAGCTGATTGTTGGCCCCGCCGCAGATGGCCCAAGCCTTCATGTCTCGCGCCACGCCTTCGGTGATTACGCTGCCGATGGCGCACGGCGCGAGAACATCGACGTTGGCATAGAGAATGGCCTCGGCTTCGACGACGGTAGCGCCGATCTCGGCGGCGAGCGTGTTTGCGCGAGTACGGTCAACATCCGCGACGAAAACCCGCGCGCCCATTGCTGCGAGGCACCGGGCGACACCGGTGCCAATTAGGCCGCAACCCTGCACCGCGACCGAGATGTCGGAAAGCGTCGCACCCGACCTCGCCTCGATGCAGGCACGGATGCCGTTGACGACGGTGACAGCCGTCGCCTCACCCAAGCGGGCTCCCGTGGTGTTGACGAAATCGGTTTCGCGGGCGACTGCCTCTAGGTCCTGTAGCGTGGTGCCGAGGTCGCCCGCGCAGCGATAGAGGCCACCGAGGTCCTGAATGTAGCGACCAAGTCGACGAAAGGCAGCGTCGCGATCCATGCCCGAGTGATCTAGAACGACTGTCTTGGCTCCGCCCGCAGGCAGATTTGCGATGGCGCACTTGAGCGTCATCGCGCGAGAAAGTTTGACCACATCTGCGAGCGCGTTGCCCACGTTGGCATAAGGTTGCGTGCGGATGCCGCCGCAGCCAGGCCCGAGCGTCAGATCATCTAGCGCGATGATGGCGCGCAGGCCGCTTGGCGGATCGCTGAGCAACAGGACGCGGTGTGCGCCTGCGTGCTCCAACTCTGCAAAAACATCCATCGCCTATCACTTCTCTTCTCGGATCGCGTGTTAGACTGCGGTTATTCGAGTGTTTGCATGAGCGCCATTAGGAGGCGCGTACGCGGCACAATGCTGGAGATGTAAAGTCGCTCCTCAAGCGTATGCCCACCGTCTCCATCCACGCCCAGCCCATCGAGCGTTGGCGCGATTGCGGCCGTGAAGTTGCCATCACTACCGCCTCCTGTTTTTAGATCTTGGAGATCAAATCCGATCTCTTTGGCGAGAGTTTTAGCGTGCAGAAATAGCGCGGCGATTTCGGGCGTTTTTTCGTAGCCTGGACGGTTGACGCCGCCGCTCACGCTGAGTCGAACTCGGGGGTTGTGTGGCTTGAGGCTTCGAATGCGCGTCTCGATTTCTTCGCCGATTTGCGGGTTGGGCATGCGCACGTCGACCTCAATTTCGGCAGAATCCGGCACAACATTGCTTCGCCCGCCGCCCTGAACAACGCCGACATTGACTGTGAGTTCGCGCCCGTAATCCGTCATCGCCTCGAGTTCGAGAATCTGGTGCGCAATCTCCCGAATTGCGTTTGCGCCCAAATGGTGTTCCACCCCTGCATGCGCGGCCTCGCCATGGGCGCTGATCTTGAAATTTGCGATGCCCTTGCGTGCGGTGACGATCTTGCCGCCAGATCGCGCGGGCTCGGTGACAAGAACGAATTTCGCGCGCCGCGCCTCGCGTTCGATATGCTCGCGCGAGGTGGCGCTGCCCATTTCCTCATCGCTGACTAGGAGGTGGCGCACCGGCAGATGCGTGCGTCCGCCCTCGCGGGCAATCTGGCGCAGCGCTGCGAGCGCGATATAGGCGCCGCCTTTCATGTCTTCGGCGCCGGGACCATAAGCGCGGTCGCCCTCGATGCGGAACGGCAACGGCCCGGCGAGCACGCCAATCGGGTGCACGGTGTCGATGTGGCTGAGCACCATGACGCCGGGGCCGTCCGCGACGTCGGGCGGGCAATGGCGCGCATCGGTGACGAGCAGGTGATCGCCGAAGCCGTCGCGGCCGGGGATGCGCTCAACCTGCGCGCCGATGGCTCGGTAATCAGCCTCGACGCGCGCGGCCATGCGCGCCATGCCCGGCGCATCGTGAGTGGGGCTCTCGATCTCGATCCAGGTGCGAATGCCGTAGAGGATTTCGGTCGTATCTATGCTCATGCCGGTGCCTCTTGCGCGGACTTGGCCTCGACGCGCCGCGCGAATTCAATGGTGGCGCCGTAGCCTCGGGCGCAGATGAACAACATGAGCGACGCGATGATGAAGGCGCAGCCGGCTGTCGCAACCGTCGCTAGCATCAGGCCGTTGGGCAGGCGCGACATCTGGTCGGAGACGGCGCCGACGATGGCGGGCGCAAACGCGCTCAAGATGATGTTGACCATGATGATGATGGAGATCAGCCGCGCCCGCATCGGCGCCGGCGACATGTCTTGTATCGCCGCGGGGAAGAGCATTGTGCCGGTCATGACAATGGTGAGGTGAATGGCAAAGAAAATATAAAGCTGGATCGGCGTCTGCGCGGCCAAGAACAGCAAGGCGGTGAGTCCGCCGAACAAGGCCATCAGCATGAGCGCGCGGATCGGCAGATTTGGCCCCAGGCGTTTGCCAAAGGCGCGCATGCCAAGATTCGTCACGACAAAGCCAACAGCGGTCGCAACGAAGGTCGCCGCGCCAAGCGCACCGCCCACTTCTAACGGCGTTGCCCCCATCTGACGCATCGCCACCACTGGCAAGAAGGCACCCACGGCGGAAAAGCCAAAAACGGTTAGCCCAACGCCGGCATAGAAGGTCAGCAAGGGGATCCGTTGCGGCCAGACGAACGGCCATACCGGCGCGCGCGGCGCTGCGGTGGGGCCACTGGCCGCGGCGGACCTGCTCGCTGGAATCGTGAACACCAGCACGGCCAGAAGGGGGCCAAGGGCGGCGACCACGAACAGCGCCAGGCGCCAATCCTCTACATTGGCAAGGAAAGGCGGCAGGAACGGCCGCAAGCCGCCGACATATTGCACCAGCACGCCGCACAGCGCGATGACGAAGCCAACTGTGAGTCGCCCGACGAGAATAAGCATGGAATTGGCGGCAAGCCGGGCTTGGCCGCGAAATAATTCCGGAATCATGGCGTAGGTGATCGGCAACAGTCCCGCTTCGCCGATGCCGACGATGGCGCTGGCGAAAAACAATTCGCCGAAATTCCGCGACAGCCCGCAGGCGGCGACGGCGACGCTCCATAGAATGATGCTGCCGGCGAGCAAGAAGCGGCGATCTATCCGATCGGCGAGCCAGCCGAGCGGATAGCTGACGAACGCGGCGAACAGCGCCACGCTCAAGCCTTGCACCAGGCCGACCTGAAAATCGCTCAAGCCCAATTGCTGGCGGATTGGCTCAGTCTGCAACACGAGCACCTGCCGGTCCGTGTACATGTAAAGGCCGATCGCGATCAGCAGGCCGAGGCTGAGCCAGGCATTCAGCGATGGGCGCTCCGCCGCCGCGGGCGCATCAATGGCGACCATGGCCGGGTTCTTCGTAGAGATAGCGCCGGGTCAGATGCGCGCGCAGCGACTCTGCCGAGAGCGGGCGCCCGGTGGCGCGCACGACCAGGTCTTCAAGCGTGTAGCGGCCGCCTTGGTGCCAGACCTTCTCGCGCAGCCAATCGCCGAGGCTTGCAAAGTCGCCAGCCTGTGCGCGCGCTTCGAAATCGTTGGACTCGGCCGTGAAGTGCTCAAACAGCTGCGCGGCGACCATGGCGCCAAGCAGATAAGCCGGGAAATAGCCGAACATGCCGCGCGACCAATGGATGTCCTGCAAAGGCCCATTGGCGAAATCGCCCTTGGTGTCGAGCTGCAAAAGAGCCGCCATGCGCGCGTCCCAGATCGCTGGGATGTCATCGACCTCGATCTCGCCAGCGATCAATTTCTGTTCGATCTCGACACGCAAGATGACATGGGCAGGATAGGTGAGCTCATCGGCTTCGACACGGATTTTGCCGCGCCGCACCCGCCGTATCAGCTGCGCGATATTGTTGGGCACGAACGCCGGTTGCGGGCCGAAACTCGCGCTGAGTTCGCGCGCGAGGACGGCGACGAACGCGGGCGTCGGCGCGAGTTGGCGTTCATAGGTCAGCGCTTGGCCTTCATGCAGCGCCGCCGAATGGGGCCCCGCAAGCGGCTGGCCGAGCCATTCGCGCGGCAGATTCTGCTGATAGAGCGCGTGGCCGGTCTCGTGCACCGTCGCCAGCAGCGACGGCAGCGCGTTGGCTTCCGAAAAGCGCGTCGTCAGGCGCACATCTTCCGGCACGCCGCCGGAAAACGGATGCGCGCTGGTGTCGAGACGGCCAGCGGAAAAGTCGAAGCCGAGCGCAGCCATGACGCGCTCGCACACTTGCTTTTGCTGGCCCGCGTCGAACGGGCCCTGCGGCTCGATAAACGCCCAGCTGCGCTGACGCTCTATGGTCTGGTTGACGAGTTCGGGCAACCAGAGGCTGACGTCGCCAAACAAATCCGCCACGCGCGCACCGCGCAAGCCGGGCTCCCAGCGCTCAAGCAGCGCATCGTAACGCGACAGCCCAAGCGCCTGGCCAAGATGATCAGCCTCCTGCCGCACCAGCGCGACGAGCGGCTTCAACGCTGTGGCGAAGTTGTCCCAATCATTAGCTTTGCGGGCACCGTGCCAAGCCTCGCTCGCGGCAGCGACAAGCAGCTCGCGCTGCGATGCAAGCTGATCGGGAATTGCGCGGGCGATTCGCTGTTGCCGGCGCATCGCTTCCAGATTCGCCGCCTGCGACTCATCCAGCGGCTCAGCCTGTGCCTGCGCGATCAGATCATCGATGCTCGGATCGTTCTGAAGGCGATGGATGATGCTGTTGAGTTCGGCCTGCGCCGCCCCGCGCGCCGGCGCCGCGCTCGGAGCCATGAAAGTCATGCTGTCCCACGACGCCATCGCTTGCAGATGTTCGAGATTGTAGATGCGCGCATGGTGCGTCGCGAGTGCGTCGTAGGCGGGGCGGGAAGACATGGTTAGGACGACCTGCGCATTGAGAAGAAAATGCCGCGGGCGATGCCGGCAGGGGGCACCATGTTATGATCGTCGTCGGCATGCACGACGACTTTAACCTCAAACCCTGGCTTTGCCGCGCGTGCCAGTCGCTCGCCGAGCTCGACCGCGTTCTCGACCATGCGGCAGCCCCTGGTCATTGCCAGCATGTCGTCTTCGGTCATCGGAAAAGGGACATGCTTTGACATCGGGCGCGGGCTTGATTCCTCGCCCCCGACAGAGATTAGCGCGCGCGCCCGCACATCGCCCGCCGCGGCGCGCGCGACGAACGCGGCTTCGTGCTCAAGCACGGCGCGCTCGTCCCACCAGATCGATGGGCTGATGGCGACAAAATGCTGGAAAGAGGATGTCCAGCGGAACAGGGCGTGCAGCGCGGTCAAGCCGCCGAGCGAATGGCCAATCAAGGTCTGGTCGTTTTGGTCGATATCGTAATGCGCTGCGATCAGCGGTTTGATGTCTGCGTCGATCGCGTCGAGATACCCGTCGAGGCCGCCAAAATCTCCCACTTCGCCGGGCATTCGCGCCAGCCAATCGCTGTTGATGTAGGCCTCGGTTGTTGGCGTGGTGAGATCCCACTCGCGCAGCTTAAGCGCCTCGCTGACGCTGTCGGTTTGATAGCCGATGCCCACAATCACCGGATCGAGCACGTCGGGCCAGCGCGCTTGAATGCGCGCGGTGTCGACGGTGATGCCGAAATGCAAATTGCCGTCAATGAGATAGATCACTGGCCACCCGCTGTCCGGAGCCGGGCCGCTCGGGGATGAAATAAACAGCCGATATGGGCGACCATTGGTCTTGGCGGTAAAGTCAATGATTGCGGCGTTCAGGGCCATCTCGGTGGTCTTTTCCGGCATCGTTCGCTCCTTATCCCCAGAGCGCGGCGGGCGGGGGAAATACAAGACCATTGTCGTAAGCCATCGACGGGCTTCGATCGTGCTCCAGAAGAAGGGGACCATCGAGATCGACCCACCGCGCGTGGCTGGCGACGAGAAACGCTGGAGCCATTGCTAGCGACGTACCGCACATATTGCCGACCATTACGTCGAGCCCGAGCGCGCGCGCTTCCCGCGCCAACGCCAATGCCTCGGTCAAACCACCGCTCTTGTCGAGTTTGATATTGACCGCCTGATAGCGTCCCATCAGCGCTGCCAGCGAGGCGCGGTCTGTGCATGACTCGTCGGCCGCAATCACGATCGGAGAGTCAAAGCCTACCAAGTCGTCGTCGTGGTCACGTGGGAGAGGCTGCTCGATCATTTCTACGCCCAAGTCATCTAGGTCCGGCAAGAGACGATCGAGTAAGCCGATTGACCAGGCTTGATTAGCGTCGACGACGAGGCGGGCGTCCGGCGCTTCCTCGCGCACCGCGCGAACGACGTCGAGGTGTCGGTTGGCGTCGAGTTTGAGCTTGATGAGTGGATGCGTGCTGGCGGCGCGGGCCCGCCTCCGCAGCTCGCTGCTGTCTGCAAGCCCCAAGGTCAGGGCTGTGATGAGTGGCTGAGGGATTAGCACGCCGGCGCGAGCATGAGCGGAGACGCCACTGCGCTTGGCTTCAAGATCCCAGAGCGCGCAATCAATCGCGTTGCGCGCGCCGCCCGGCGGTAGCGCCGCGGTGATTTCTGCAAAGGATAGGGTCTCGTTCCCGCGCTCAACGATTGACCGGATGAGCGTCGACATTGATGCAGGTGTTTCGCCATCATAGTCGACACCGGCGGCCTCGGCGCGCCCGCAGTGCCCGTCGCGATCGCGCAAGACGACCGAGATGACCGGGACATCATGCATAACCTGGCGGGCGGTCTCGAAGGTGGCAGCCAGCGGCCAACGCTCCGTTTGGACCGTAACCTCCATGGCTCAAGCCGCCGCCATTCGATCTACGACACCCTCGACACCGAAACGCAGCGGATCGAAAGCTGGCATGTGGTACTGTTCAGCCAGATTGGTGAGCGTGTGGCGGGCGTCTTGCTCGCATAGGTCGGAGGTATTGACCGAAATTCCCGCCGCCCGGACATTCACGTTAGTGAGCCGCGCTGCTTCCAGATTGCGCGCCAAACCCGTCTCCACATCTGGAAGCAAGAAACCAGGGCAGCCATCAATCTCGGTTCGCGAGAGGCTATGGCAATAGACAATCCAATCGGGCTGAGACCCGTGAAGAAGCCCCAGAGAAACGCCTGCGTAGCTCGGGTGAAAGAGCGAGCCCTGTCCTTCGATGACGTCCCAATGATGGCGCGCCGCCTTCGGAGAAAGTGTTTCGGCGGCTCCGGCGACGAAGTCTGACACCACGGCGTCAATAGGAATGCCGCCGCCTGCGATGATGATGCCCGTCTGGCCGGTCGCTCTGAAGTCAACATCCCAGGCTCGCCGCAACATCTCTCGGTGGATCGCCAGCGCCGCGTATTTCTTGCCGACAGCGCAATCGGCGCCGACGGTCAGGACGCGTTTGCCGCTCCGCTTCTGACCGGAGCCAATCGGAATATTGGGTGGCGGCGTACGGATGTCGAATAGATTGACGCCGCTGCAGTTCGCCGCTGCTAGCAGCGCTCCGTGTTCGCTGAGCGGTTCGTGCATGCCGCTAATGACGTCTAGCCCCGCGAGCGCTGCCTCTGCGAGCCATTTGGCCCATCCCGGTACCAAGGCGCCGCCGCTCGGAGCGGCGCCGACGACAACCGAGCGCGCCCCCGCTCTGATAGCTTCGTGTGGAGTCAAATCAGGCAGGCCGAGATCGATGGTTCGTGTCGTGCAGCGCCACTGACCGACGACATCATTGCGGGCCCAATCGCGCAATCCAAACGCTGTCTTCGCAGTAAGCGCATCCTCGACGTCGCCAAGGAACACCAGATACGGCTTGCGAAGCGCAAGCGGCGCCGCTGGAGCGTCGGCCTCGTGGCGAACAGCGCTGGACAGGGCAGTCTCCCAACTGGCTATTTAAGCCGCCACCTAGCGGCCAAAATACTATACAGCCAGTTGGCGACAATGCTAGCCCGCGCTGGAAATTATCTTATACAGGCGGCGTCGTGGCGCTGACGATCACGCAACGCTTCTTACTGACGTTTCGCAGCTTGTGAGGCAACGAAGTGGGGAAGAGGTAACCGTCGTATTGCTTTAGGATTCGAACCTCTTCGCCAATCGTGGCTTCGATTTCTCCCTCTATTACCACGCCGCCTTCTTCGCCGCCTTCCACGCGGTAAGGCTGCCCCGCAGTTTCAGCGCCTGGCGGATAGAACTCAAGCAGGACCTGGAGCGGTCGGCCGACCAAGGATTGTCCTAGCTGAAGCAGGTCCACGCCACCGCTGCCGACATTGACCAATTCGCCGTAGGCAAAGAAATATTTCGATGCTGGCGGCGTCTCAGTGGCGAAGAATTCGGAAAGCGTCAGACCAAGCGTATCCAGAATTTGTCGCAACGTCCCTATCGATGGACTGATCTTGTCGCGCTCAATCAAGGAAATAGTGCCGTGCGTGAGCCCGGCTCGACGCGCGAGTTCGCGCTGAGATAGCCCCTTTGCCGCGCGAAAGTTGCGCAGTCGGTTTCCAATAAGTGCGTCGTCCAGCTGAATCATTGCCTGCCAGCCAAGGGCGTCAAAGCGCCGAGATGGTCGCGTAACGTGAACAAATCCGCCTTCGCGAGCAAGCAGGTTAGAGCGGCCACGCCCAATATATCTGCCGCTGTTGCGTGAACCCGACCAGCACATGTTCAACGCGGTCGGGATAGGTTGCGCGATAACGGCGCATTAGTCCTTGTTTATGGTGTTGTTCGCCCACCAGAGAAAAGCCAGTCGGCGCTGTCCCTGCCCAAAGGTTGATCAGGCCGCGGATGCCGCCGCGTTCGATAACTTGGCGAAGTGCAGGTGCAAAATGCGCTAGATTTGGCGAACTATCTTCCCGAAACAATTGCTCATGCGCCAGGACGCTGAGCGAGGGGTCGGTATCTATCAGAGTGGGCGAAGCGAGCGGTGTGGCTCCTGGCGCGGCAGTCTCCAAGGCCAGCTGCGCCAAATAGCGCACGGCGCGCGTGTTTCCGGGCGCAAAATTGGACATCACGGTGGCGCCGCTGGCGCTGTGCGGCGCGAGCAAGGTCATAGCGGTCCAGCCGTCATAGTGCCCGCTGTGGTAGGCGATGACATTGTCGCCGAGCCGCTCCACGAACCAACCACAGCCGTAGGGGATTTGTAAGCCTGACGGAAGGGTGGCGGGAGCGAACATTTCTGGTGTCTTGGCGCGCTCAAAGATGCGGTTGCGCAGCAACGTCCGCGTCCAGCAGGCGGCACCCTCAACAGTGGCGGAGATGTCGCCGTCGCCGATGACTTCGCGGGCCCAGCTGTCTGTGTCAGTCGCATCCTGACCTAGGCCAGTTTCATTTGCCGCGCGCGCCCAGGCGGGGCTAGCCGTTGTAACGCCAGTGCATCCTGCTCGCGCGAACAATGTTTGCGCAGCATCGGCGTACGAAAAGCCCGCTAACTGGGCAATTAAGAAACCCAGCAGGATGTAGTTTGTGTTGCTGTACATCCACGCGGCATCCTGTTCGAAAACAGGTTCAAGGTCACGATAAACATGCATGAAGTCGGTGCGCAACGTCGGTGGGCAATCGAATTCGGTGTAGCTTAGATACTCAGGCAGACCGCTTGTATGCCGCATGAGCGATCGAATGCTGCGATCGCTCCATGTTGGGGGAGTGTCCGATAAGTGTTCGCCGACTTTGTCGTCTAGTTGCAAGCGGCCTTGACGTGCAAGATCAAGGATCATGCAGGACGTGACGTGCTTGCCCGTCGACGCAAGCGAGAACCACGTGCTGTTCGAGACCGCGCGCCGGCTTTGAGCGCTGTCTACGCCGTACGTGATGAGTTTGTCGCCGTCGGGCGTGATAATCGCGGCCGCCAAGCCAGCGATGTCGAACGCTTCAGCGCGTTCGCGCAGAATACATTCGACATCGCTCACGGCTTGCATCGAAGCGTTATTCGCCGCCGAACCTGCGCCTCAGCGTGACCCCGAAGCTACGAGGGCGAGGACGTGTCGCTTCGAGAGTGGACGCTATCGGCGAATTGGGGAACAGCAACGCGTCTTCGTTGAGAATGTTGGCGACGTCAAAATATAACCCCCATTCACTCCCCTCAAGACCTATGCGTGCGGTCAGATAGTCTTGTGCACCGGACTTGAAATCTTCCAGTGTCACAGTTGAACCGCCGGGGCCAAGCGACCGAAATACGGCGTCGTACGCATCAGAGTGCTGGAAATCGAGCCGCCAAAACAGGTCCAGCTCATTATTGATCGGCGACGTGCGGCTGAGCGAAAGCGAAGCGGTGAGTGCGGGCGAAAGGTCGAAGCGATCTCCTTTGTTGACCTCAAGATTGGTGACGTCGGCGCGAACATCGTTGTAGGCGGCCGTCGCCGCAAGTTCGAAGCCGTTGCCCAGCGCCGCTTGGATCGCGAGTTCAGCCCCGAAGCCAGAGGCTGCGCCAGCGTTACGAGTCTCGGTGAAGAACACCCCCGGAGACGCTTCAATGATGCTCGCCGCCTGACGTTCGGCGTAGTCGAGATAATACACGACCGCATCGACGAAGAGGTCGCCATTATTGAGGAGCGCCTTGGTGCCGAACTCGTAGTTGGTGAGTTCTTCGGGCCCAAAGGTCGCGCCGGAATTGTTGAAGCCGCCGCTGCGGAAGCCCTGCGAGATTGTTGCATAACTAGAGACGTCATCGGTCCATGCGTAGCGCGCTGACACGCGCGGGCTGAAGGCGTCGAACTCCGCAGTCCGTGTGGGGATGGCGGGGATGACTGTTCCACTGCTGCGCTCGTCCTCGTACTGCCGGGCGCCGACCGAAAGATCCAACCGATCCGTCGCAGAGTAGGTAACATCGCCAAATATGGCCCAAGACTCGGAATCCACTGGATCATCGCCGGAACGACGCAGGAATGGATTGGGCACGCCGCCTACGCTGGACTGGCGCTCGATGTTAGACTCGAACTCACGCGTCCAAGCTCCGACCGTATATTGAATACGCCCGTCGCCGTTCGAACTCAACCGCACTTCGTTGCTCAACTGCTCGAAGGCGGTCGGGAACGCGACGGAGAAAGGGCCGAAACCCGCCGTAAAGAGCAGATCGCGTTTCTGATAGCCGCTCGATGCGATCAGCGTGGCGGGACCAAAATCGTAAGACAGGACGGCGCTAAAGATGTCGCTATTGTCCTGCCCTGGATAGGTTTCTGGGCGCCTGCGAATAGCCGTGTCTGCTGTCGAACTGATGCTATCAGCGTCGAATTCCTGCTCCATATGCTGATACATCAAGCGCAGGCTCAGCGCATCGGTAACCTGTATCAGGAGCTTGGGGCGAATAAACCAGCGGGTGGCGCTGTTGGCGTCCTCCTCGACCAGGTTGCCGCTTGTGGGGTTGAAATAATCGATCCATCCGGCTATCCTTTCGTACCCGGCTGCTACGCGCAGGCCGACGCGTTCGCTCACCAAGGTGCCGCCGTAGGCACCGTTGACGCGATACCCGATTTCGCCTTCTTCTTGCGAGTATACGTTGGCTTCAACGAAGCCGTCGCCACCGCCGCTTAGTGAAGGATCGCGCGTGATGTATCGGATTGTGCCGGCGATGGACCCTTGGCCGTAAAGCGTGCCTTGTGGCCCCCGCAACACTTCGATCCGTTCGAGATCGACTAGCGGAAATAGTCCGTCGCGCTGCTGCTGGTCGACACTGATGCCCACCTCGTCCACATAGGTCCCGACGATTGGCAATCCGGTGCCAGCGCCGGGATTGATGCCGCGAAGGATGGTGCGATTGGCGCCAGGCGACAACTCCTGAATGTTTAGACCGGGGACGGAGTACTGCAGATCCTTAATGTCGTTCGAGCCTCGTTCGTCGATTTCTTCCGCCCCGATCGCGGTGACCGCGAAGGGCACCTCCGTAATGCGCTCCTCGCGCCGGTTGGCGGTTACGACAATTTCGTCGACATCCACCGCCACAGCTTCTTGCGCTGCCGCGCTGCTGATGCCGGACACGCTGGCGAGCGCAACCAGGCAGACACCCAATAAGGACGCACTCTTCGTCATTTTTCCCTCCCAGGAACCTCCGCGAGCGTTCAAACTCGTGGTTATTATAATTATGCTCGTGGATAGTTTTAAATCCGTCAATATTTTTTTGGCCAGCTTGACTCGCCGTATGGAAAAAATTTTATACACCCAGCGCATTGGTTTGCCGATCTGGGTTTGCCGCCGGGGTCGGATGGTCGGGCGGTTGAGGTCTGGCGGTTGCGCCGGCGCGCGGCAACTTGTGGAGAGTTAAGAGTGGCCAAGGGTTACGATGTTGCCGTGGTGGGTTTAGGGGCGGTTGGGAGCGCCGCGCTTTACGCGCTCTCCAAACTCGGTGCCCGGGCCATCGGCATCGACCAGTTCGCGCCACCTCATGATCGCGGATCGAGCCACGGGGACACGCGAATAACTCGACAGGCAATAGGCGAAGGCGTGGAATACACGCCCTTCGCTCTGAGGACCAATGCGATAATTGAGGAAGCGGAGGCGGCGTTAGGTATTGAACTCCTGGTCCGTTGCGGATTTGTTTTTATTACGCGTGACGACCTCGGCACCGCGCACCATGGACGCTTCGGCTTCTTGGCGGAGGCTTCGCGCGCCGCGATGAATCACGGCGTTCCGCACGAATTGCTCGATGCGGAGGAATTGCGTCGCCAGTTTCCCCAGTTTCATGGCTTAGCGGGCGATGAGCGAGCATATTATGAGCCGGGGGGTGGTTATTTGCGCCCAGAGCAGAGTATTGATGCGATGCTCCAGCTTGCACGTCGACCCGGCGTCGACCTTGCACTCAACACAAAATTGTTAAGCCTTGCTACAACTTCAACCGGCGTTGTCATAAAGACAGATCGGGACACCTATTGCGCAGATCAAGTTATTATGTGTACAGGTGCGTGGTTAACGCGACTGGCGCCGCCGCCTATAGCGCGCGCACTGACCGTGCATAGACAAGTATTGCATTGGTTTTCCGTGGACGACAGTTCGTGTTGGCGACCGGGTCGCTCACCAACCTACATTTGGGTTCATGGTCTCAACTCGGCTGAACAGTTCTATGGATTTCCACCATTGGATGGCGCGGTAAAGATTGCCACAGAGCAATACCACGTTGAGTGCGATCCCAACGAGAATATGGATGCACCTTCGGTGGAAGAGAGCAAAATGATGTGGCATGAGCATGCGGCGGGTCGGCTGCACGGGGTGGCGCCCGCTGCGGTCCGCACCGCGACCTGTATGTACACCGCCTCGCCGGACCGTCGTTTCGTCATTGCGCCGGATCCGAACGACGCGCGCGTGCTCTATGTCTCAGCTTGCTCAGGTCACGGTTTCAAGCATGCGGCAGCAGTCGGCGAGGCGGTGGCACATCGCGCGCTCGGCGCCGCGACGGGGCTCGATTTATCGACGTTCGCGTTGTCGCCGGAGCGCATCGAGAGATGGTACGCCTGAGAGGGGACTGACAACTTAAGTCTCCCAGCCGGTGCTGACAGGTTAATTGCGAGAAGTCGAAAGCCGCCCTACCTGCCTGAAATCAGGCAACCGCGGCCGCCCTTGACGTGACCCCCGTTTCTCATCCAGCCATAACGAGAGTCCTTGGGTGATCTGAGCTTGGGTTGGTGGGGTTGGCAATAGGCCGGCCTGCGCAGCCATCAACCAGCGCAGCAGG
>VYKP01000152.1_pt1 | contig 16940 bp, 11 predicted proteins | sample 5114551 | NCBI WGS metagenome assembly VYKP01 (sample SAMN12291777, study PRJNA351875) | freshwater metagenome | isolation source: freshwater lake | place: USA: Michigan, Baseline Lake | collected 2013-08-09
ATCATGGCTAAGGGCAAATTCGAGCGTACGAAGCCGCACGTGAACGTGGGCACGATTGGACACGTGGACCATGGGAAGACGACGCTGACGGCGGCGATCACGACGGTGCTGTCGACGAAGTTCGGCGGCGAGGCGAAGAAGTACGACGAGATCGATGCGGCGCCGGAAGAGAAGGCGCGCGGGATCACGATCAACACGGCGCACGTGGAGTACGAGACGCAGAACCGTCACTACGCGCACGTGGACTGCCCTGGTCACGCGGACTACGTGAAGAACATGATCACGGGGGCTGCGCAGATGGACGGCGCGATCCTGGTGGTGAGCGCGGCTGACGGCCCGATGCCGCAGACGCGTGAGCACATCCTGCTGGCCCGTCAGGTGGGCGTGCCGTACATCATCGTCTTCATGAACAAGGCGGACATGGTGGACGACAAGGAGCTGCTCGAGCTGGTGGAGCTGGAAGTTCGCGAACTCCTGTCGAAGTACGACTTCCCTGGCGACGACACGCCGATCGTCATCGGCTCCGCGCTGAAAGCGCTGGAAGGCGACAAGGGCGAACTGGGCGAAGTGGCCATCCTGAAGCTGGCTGACGCGCTGGACAGCTACATCCCGGAACCCAAGCGTGCCCTGGATGGCACGTTCCTGATGCCGGTGGAAGACGTGTTCTCCATCTCGGGTCGTGGCACCGTGGTGACGGGTCGAATCGAGCGTGGGATCGTCAAGGTCGGCGACGAAATCGAGATCGTGGGTCTGAAGCCGACGCTGAAGACCACGTGCACGGGCGTGGAGATGTTCCGGAAGCTGCTGGACCAGGGGCAGGCGGGCGACAACGTGGGCGTGCTGCTGCGGGGCACGAAGCGTGAAGACGTCGAGCGTGGCCAGGTGCTGGCGAAGCCGGGATCCATCACGCCGCACACCAAGTTCGCGGCGGAGATCTACGTGCTGTCGAAGGAAGAGGGCGGTCGTCACACGCCGTTCTTCAACGGCTATCGTCCGCAGTTCTACTTCCGGACGACGGACGTGACGGGGTCGATCGAGCTGCCGGCGGGGACGGAGATGGTGATGCCCGGGGACAACGTGGCGATCACGGTGGCGCTGATCCAGCCGATCGCGATGGAAGAAGGGCTGCGCTTCGCGATCCGCGAAGGTGGCCGCACGGTGGGCGCCGGCGTGGTGTCCAAGATCATCGAGTAGTGGGCGCCGGCGTGGTGTCCAAGATCATCGAGTAGCAAGGCAGCAGGCCAGTAGCTCAATTGGTAGAGCGTCGGTCTCCAAAACCGAAGGTTGGGGGTTCGAAACCCTCCTGGCCTGCCATCCGCTCGATAACGTGACTCGTGGCCACATTGCGCCACGCCTTGGAAGCGCACTCTTCATCCATGGTAGACAAGGTAAAACTCGCCATCGCGATCCTTCTCGTGATCGCTGGTGTTGCGGGTTTCTATTGGCTTGCCGACAGCCTCATGATCGTCCGCGTGTTGTCCGTGGTCGTCGGGGTGCTGGGCGCGGCCGCTGTCGCCTGGACCACGGCGCCGGGCAAGACCTTTTACGTATTTGCTCAGGAGTCGGTGGCTGAGACTCGCAAGGTTGTCTGGCCCACACGCAAAGAGACGATCCAGACAACCGGGATCGTGATGGCCTTCGTGGTCGTCATGGCCATTTTTCTCTGGGTGGTGGATGGGTCGCTGGTTTGGCTGGTCCGCATGATGATGGGACGGGAGTAAGTCATGGCCAAGCACTGGTACGTCGTACATGCCTATTCGGGCTTCGAGAAGAGCGTTCGCAAGGCCCTCCTGGAGCGCATCGAGCGGGCCGGAATGCACGAGCAGTTCGGGCAGATCCTGGTGCCGGTGGAAGAAGTCGTCGAGATGCGCGCCGGTCAGAAGAGCATCTCCGAGCGCAAGTTCTTCCCGGGTTACGTCCTCGTCGAAATGGAGATGACCGACGACAGTTGGCACTTGGTGAAGAACACCCCCAAGGTGACGGGCTTCGTCGGCGGCAGTGCGCATCGCCCCACCCCGATCACCGAGCGTGAGGTCAAGGCCATCCTCCAGCAGATCCAGGAGGGTGTGGAGAAACCCAAGCCCAAGGTCTTGTTCGAGGTCGGCGAGGCAGTCCGTGTCAAGGAAGGCCCGTTCACCGACTTCCATGGCAGTGTCGAAGAGGTCAACTACGACAAGAGCAAGCTGAGGGTGTCGGTGTCCATCTTCGGACGCGCCACCCCGGTCGAACTGGAGTTCAGCCAGGTCGAGAAGGCCTAGCGGTCACACGTAGAACGGTTTGAAGACGAGCAGCCCGGGGCGGTCCGGGGCTGCTTGTTGGCGTCGCAATCGTCAGGGCCGCGAAACCAGGGGGAGCGTCGGAGTCGCGGCGCGTTCGAACCCGTTCAGGAGCCATCATGGCAAAGAAGATCACCGGATACATCAAGCTCCAGGTGCCCGCAGGGAAGGCGAATCCGTCGCCTCCCATCGGCCCGGCACTCGGCCAGCGCGGCCTCAACATCATGGAGTTCTGCAAGGCATTCAATGCCCAGACCCAGGGGATGGAAGTCGGCATGCCGATTCCCGTCGAGATCACGGCCTTCGCTGACAAGAGCTTCACGTTCAAGCTGAAGACTCCGCCTGCCACGTACTTCATCAAGAAGGCCGCGGGCATCCAGAAGGGGTCGCCCAAGCCCCATACCGACAAGGTCGGCAGCCTGACCCGCGCCCAGGCGGAAGAGATTGCCAAGATGAAGATGCCCGATCTGACCGCCTCCGACATGGACGCCGCTGTGCGTACGATCGCCGGCAGTGCCCGCAGCATCGGTGTCACGGTGGAGGGACTCTGAGATGGCTCACATTTCCAAGCGCCTGAAGGCGGTTCAAGCCACGGTCGACCGCTCGAAGACCTACACCATCGATGAAGCGATCGGCCTCGTGAAGCAGAACGCCACGGCCAAGTTCAACGAGTCGATCGATGTGGCAATCAACCTCGGCGTCGACGCGAAGAAGTCCGATCAAGTGGTCCGCGGCTCTGTCGTCCTGCCCCGCGGTACGGGCAAGTCTGTCCGTGTCGCCGTGTTTGCACAGGGCGCCGCTGCCCAGGCAGCGCTCGCTGCCGGTGCGGAGCTGGTCGGCATGGAAGATCTCGCCGAACAGGTGAAGGGCGGCACGATTGCATTCGACGTCTGTATCGCGGCGCCGGATGCCATGCGTGTGGTGGGTGCGCTGGGTCAGATTCTCGGCCCCCGCGGTCTGATGCCGAACCCGAAGGTCGGTACCGTGACCCCGAACGTCGCCGAGGCCGTGAAGAACGCCAAGGCCGGTCAGGTTCAGTACCGCACCGACAAGGGGGGGATCGTCCAGTGCACCATTGGCCGGGCCAACTTCGAGCCTGCAGCATTGCGTGACAACCTCCTGGCGCTTGTGGATGCCCTGAACAAGGCGCGTCCGGCAGCTGCCAAGGGCATCTATCTCCGGAAGATCTCTCTGTCGAGCACCATGGGTGCCGGCGTTCGGGTCGACCAGTCGAGCCTGCAGCAGACGCAGTAAACATTGGTGGCTCCGCGCTAGGTGCGGAGCCGAAGAACTTTGGAGTCGCCCGGCAGCAACAGGCCGCGCGGCGCGTCAAAGACCGTAGGGGCGCGAAGGCGCTTAATCGACGGAAAGCAGGGCCTGACGGCTCGCGCGATCCGGAATCCTACGCAGACGGTGTACCCGAAGCGGGACGTGTTCCTGCAGCCCGGTCGGCAACGACGCGCTGCAGGGGAAGCTACCCTGATCGAAGGTCGCCGTAACAGGGGGAGTGGGCCGAGACGCCGGCAACGCGCGTCGACGCCTGCTTCATCGTTAAAGCGCAAGGAGGCAAGACCTTGGGTCTGAATCTGGAGCAGAAGAAGGCGGTGGTGGCAGACGTGAGCGCCCGTGTGGCGAGCGCGCAGGCCATCGTCATCGCCGAGTACCGCGGCGTCAACGTCGGGGACATGACCAAGCTGCGTGCGAAAGCACGTGAGTCGGGCGTGTACTTCCGTGTGCTGCGGAACACGCTCGCGCGCCGTGCGGTTGCGGGTACGCCGTTCGCCGGGTTGGCCGCTCAGATGAGCGGTCCGCTGGCCTATGGCATCTCGACCGATCCGGTGGCTGCGGCGAAGGTGATGCACGAGTACGCCAAGTCGAACGACAAGTTCGTCATCCGCGGTGGTGCCATGGCCAATCTGGTGATGGCACCCAAGGACGTGGCGCAGCTTGCCACGATGCCGAGCCGCGAGGAGTTGCTGGCCAAGCTGTTGGGAACCATGCAGGCACCGATCGCGACGTTCGTCCGTACCCTCAACGAGGTTCCGGGTCGATTCGTGCGCACGGTCGCTGCGGTTCGCGATCAGAAGGCAGAGCAGCCGGCGTAAGGCACTGGACGACCACCGTCCGAATGTAACTTCTGCCGGCGAATCGACCAGGAATCGCCGGCGACACGACAACGCATCAGGAGCAATACAACATGGCAATTTCGAAGGCTGAGATTCTCGACGCGATCGCCGGCATGACCGTTCTCGAACTCTCCGAGATGATCAAGGAGATGGAAGAGAAGTTCGGCGTGTCCGCCGCGGCCGCCGCTGTGGCAGTGGCCGCCCCCGCCGCCGGTGGTGGTGCCCCCGCCGCGGAAGAGCAGACCGAGTTCACCGTGATCCTCGCCAAGGTCGGCGACAACAAGGTCAACGTCATCAAGGCCGTTCGCGAAGTGACGGGCCTGGGTCTGAAGGAAGCGAAGGACCTGGTCGACGGCGCACCGAAGCCCGTGAAGGAAGCGATCCCGAAGGCGGAAGCCGAATCGATCGCGAAGAAGCTGACCGACGCGGGCGCGACCGCCGAGATCAAGTAATCGAAAGCGTTCGGAACCTGGAAACAGGCTGGCGGGGAACCGCCAGCCTTTTCGCATCTTTGAGGCTAGCAGTCATCACACAGCGAACCGCCCCCATTTCGATCGCCGAATCACGCTCCCGCGGCGTGGAATCACGCTCCCGCGGAGTGGTGATGGGGGCCGTTGCGTCATGCCTGTCGGTGCAGTCCCAGTACTTGCCATCCCCCCGGTCTTTGCCAATCAGCACGTCGTTCCCTCGCATGTCGTTGTACAGCAGGGTGATGTCCGGAATGTTGCCGTCGCAGCGTGTTCCGGTCGGCCCTGCCGCCTCCCTCAACTCTCCCGTGGAGTGACCATGAGCTATTCCTTCACCGAGAAGAAGCGTATCCGGAAGAGCTTCGCCAAGCGCGAAGTCGTTCAGGAAGTGCCCTATCTGCTCGCCACGCAGATCGAGTCCCATGCCCAGTTCCTGCAGGCCGATGCGCCCGCGGAGAGCCGCAAGAATCAGGGTCTCCAGGCCGCCTTCACGTCCATCTTCCCGATCGTCTCCCACTCGGGCAACGCGCGTCTCGACTACGTGAGCTACGTTCTCGGGACTCCGCCGTTCGATGTGAAGGAGTGCCAGCAGCGGGGCCTGACGTTCGCGGCGCCACTGCGTGCCAAGGTGCGCCTCACGATCATGGACAAGGAAGCGCCGAAGCCGACCGTCAAGGAGGTGAAGGAGCAGGAGGTGTACATGGGCGAGATTCCGCTCATGACGCACACCGGCTCGTTCATCATCAACGGTACCGAGCGCGTGATCGTCTCGCAGCTGCATCGTTCGCCCGGCGTGTTCTTCGAACACGATCGTGGCAAGACGCACAGCTCGGGCAAGCTGCTCTTCTCCGCGCGGATCATCCCGTACCGCGGCTCGTGGCTCGACTTCGAATTCGACCCGAAGGATTACCTGTACTTCCGCGTCGACCGTCGCCGGAAGATGCCGGTGACGATCCTGCTGAAGGCGATCGGCATGACGCCCGAGCAGATCCTGAAGGAGTTCTTCCTCTTCGACACCTTCCACCTCGGCAACAACGCCGTGGAAATGGAGCTGGTGCCGGAGCGTCTGCGCGGTGAGATCGCGCGCTTCGACATCGTGACGAAGGCCGGCAAGACGGTCGTCCAGCGCGACAAGCGCATCACGGCGCGCCACGTGCGCGAGCTGGAGGAGGCCGGCGTCAAGCAGATCCCGGTGCCCGACGACATCATCCTGGGCCGGGTTCTGGCGCATAACGTCATCAATCCCGAGACCGGCGAGATCGTCGCGAACTCCAACGACGAGATCACCGTCGATCTCCTGGGCAAGCTGCACGCAGCCGGCGTCCAGAAGTTCAACGTGATCTACACCAACGACCTCGATCAGGGGCCGTACATCTCGCAGACCCTGCGCATCGACGATTCCGTGGACCAGATGACGGCGCAGGTCGCCATCTACCGGATGATGCGTCCCGGGGAGCCGCCCACGGAAGACGCCGTCAAGACGCTCTTCCACGGCCTGTTCTACAACGACGAGCGCTACGATCTCTCCGCCGTCGGCCGGATGAAGTTCAACCGCCGTGTGGGTCGCGACGAGCTGCTCGGTCTGCCGACGCTCTCGAACACCGACATCATCTCGGTGATCCGGATCCTGGTGGAACTGCGCAACGGCCGTGGCGAAGTCGATGACATCGACCACCTCGGCAATCGTCGCGTGCGGTCGGTCGGCGAACTCGCCGAGAACCAGTTCCGCGCCGGTCTCGTGCGCGTCGAACGTGCGGTGAAGGAACGCCTCTCGCAGGCCGAGTCCGAGAACCTGATGCCGCACGACCTCATCAACGCGAAGCCGGTCAGCGCGGCGGTGCGCGAGTTCTTCGGATCCAGCCAGCTGTCGCAGTTCATGGACCAGACCAATCCGCTGTCCGAGGTGACGCACAAGCGTCGCGTCTCGGCCCTCGGACCGGGCGGCCTGACGCGCGAACGTGCGGGCTTCGAAGTGCGCGACGTGCATCCGACCCACTACGGTCGGGTCTGCCCGATCGAGACGCCGGAAGGTCCGAACATCGGCCTGATCAACTCGCTCGCGCTGTACGCCCGCACCAACGAGTACGGCTTCCTCGAGACGCCCTACCGCGTGGTGAACGACCACATGGTGACCGACGAGATCCACTTCCTGTCGGCCATCGAGGAAGGCCAGTATGTCATCGCCCAGGCGAACGCGACCGTCGACAAGAAGGGCAAGCTGATCGACGAACTGGTCTCGTGCCGGAACCGCAACGAGTTCACGCTCGCCGGCCCGGACAAGGTGCAGTACATGGACGTCGCGCCGTCGCAGATCGTCTCTGTCGCGGCATCGTTGATTCCGTTCCTCGAGCACGACGACGCGAACCGCGCCCTGATGGGTTCGAACATGCAGCGTCAGGCGGTGCCTTGTCTGCGGGCCGAGAAGCCGCTGGTCGGAACGGGTATCGAGCGTACGGTGGCCGTCGACTCGGGTACTGCCGTCCAGGCCCTTCGTGGCGGTGTGGTGGACTTCGTCGACGCGGGCCGGATCGTGATCCGCGTGAACGACGAGGAAGCCATCGCCGGCGATGTCGGCGTCGACATCTACAACCTGACGAAGTACACGCGTTCCAACCAGAACACGAACATCAACCAGCGTCCGGTGGTGAAGGCCGGCGACATCGTGTCCCGTGGGGACGTGATCGCCGACGGCGCCTCGACCGACATGGGTGAGCTGGCGCTAGGCCAGAACCTGCTGGTCGCGTTCATGCCCTGGAACGGTTACAACTTCGAGGACTCGATCCTCATCTCCGAGCGCGTGGTGGCGGAAGATCGCTTCACGTCGATCCACATCGAGGAACTCTCGGTGGTGGCGCGCGACACGAAGCTCGGGCCGGAAGAAATCACGCGCGACATCTCCAACCTCTCCGAGGCGCAGCTGGCGCGCCTCGACGAGTCGGGCATCGTCTACATCGGTGCCGAGGTGGAGGCGGGCGACGTCCTGGTGGGCAAGGTCACGCCGAAGGGCGAAACGCAGCTGACGCCGGAAGAGAAGCTGCTCCGCGCGATCTTCGGCGAGAAGGCATCAGACGTGAAGGACACCAGCCTGCGCGTGCCGTCCGGCATGTCGGGCACGGTGATCGACGTGCAGGTCTTCACCCGCGAGGGCATCGAGCGCGACAAGCGTGCGCAGCAGATCATCGATGACGAACTGAAGCGCTACAAGACGGACCTCCACGACCAGCTCCGGATCGTGGAAGCCGACATGTTCTCGCGTATCGAGCGGATGCTCGGCGGCAAGGTGGCCAACGGCGGTCCGAAGAAGCTCGCCAAGGGCACGAAGATCACGAAGGCCTACCTCGACGACGTCGAGAAGCACTCGTGGTTCGACATCCGTCTCGCGGACGACGATGCGCAGACGCAGCTCGAACAGCTGAAGGACGGTCTCGATCAGAAGCGAGCCGAGTTCGACGCGGCTTACGAAGAGAAGAAGCGCAAGCTGACGAGCGGTGATGAACTGCCGCCCGGCGTGCAGAAGATGGTCAAGGTATACCTCGCGGTGAAGCGCCGCCTCCAGCCTGGCGACAAGATGGCCGGCCGCCACGGCAACAAGGGCGTGATTTCGAAGATCGTGCCGGTCGAGGACATGCCGCACACCGCAGAAGGCGTTCCGATGGACATCGTGCTGAACCCGCTCGGTGTGCCGTCCCGGATGAACGTGGGTCAGATTCTCGAGACCCACCTCGGCTGGGCCGCGAAGGGTCTCGGACAGCGCATCGGCGCAATGCTGAAGGCGCAGGCCAAGATCGCGGAACTGCGCAAGGCGCTGGAGCTCATCTACAACAGCAGCGGCCGCAGCGAGGACATCAAGTCGCTGACCGACATCGAGGTGGTCGAGCTGTGCAAGAACCTCGAGAAGGGTGTGCCGTTCGCGACGCCGGTGTTCGACGGTGCCACGGAAGATGAAATCAAGGCGATGCTGGAACTCGCCGGTCTGCCGCGATCCGGTCAGGTCGCCCTGTACGACGGTCGCACCGGCGAGAGCTTCGAGCGCCCGGTGACCGTCGGCTACATGCACGTCCTGAAGCTGCATCACCTGGTCGACGACAAGATGCACGCGCGCTCCACCGGCCCGTACTCCCTCGTCACCCAGCAGCCGCTGGGCGGCAAGGCGCAGTTCGGTGGCCAGCGTTTCGGCGAGATGGAAGTCTGGGCGCTGGAGGCCTACGGCGCGTCGTACACGCTGCAGGAGATGCTGACGGTCAAGTCCGACGACGTGACCGGTCGCACGAAGGTGTACGAGAACATCGTCAAGGGCGAGCACAGGATCGACGCCGGCATGCCGGAGTCCTTCAACGTGCTGGTGAAGGAAATCCGCTCCCTCGCGATCGACATCGATCTCGATCGCTATTGAGGGCGAAGGGTGCAGGGCAACGGGCGGGACCGCGGTCGGGGTCCCGTGAGCGGAAGCGGTTTTGATGCAAGGCGCGGGATCGGTACTAAGCGGTGGATGCGGGGAAACGACGTTTCCCGCTCCGAGTGAAGTCCGGTCCCGGCCGTAACGAAGGAGTCGCACATGAAAGCGCTACTCGATTTGTTCAAGCAGGTCACGCAGGAAGAAGAGTTCGACTCGATCAAGATCGGGCTCGCCTCGCCCGAGAAGATCCGGTCCTGGTCCTACGGCGAAGTGAAGAAGCCGGAAACCATCAACTACCGGACCTTCAAGCCCGAGCGCGACGGTCTCTTCTGCGCCAAGATCTTCGGCCCCGTGAAGGACTATGAGTGCCTGTGCGGCAAGTACAAGCGACTCAAGCACCGTGGCGTGATCTGCGAGAAGTGCGGTGTCGAGGTCACGCTGTCGAAGGTGCGTCGCGAGCGCATGGGCCATATCGAGCTCGCCAGCCCCGTTGCCCACATCTGGTTCCTGAAGTCGCTGCCGTCCCGTCTCGGGATGGTGCTCGACATGACGCTGCGCGATATCGAGCGCGTCCTGTACTTCGAAGCGTACGTCGTGACGCACCCCGGCATGACCCCCCTGCAGGCGGGGCAACTGCTGTCCGAGGACGACTATCTCGCGAAGGTCGAGGAGTATGGCGACGAGTTCTCGGCCGCGATGGGTGCCGAGGGGATCCGGGCCCTGCTGCGCAATCTCGATCTCAACCGTGAAGTGGAGAAGCTCCGCAAGGACCTCGCCGCCACGGACTCCGAGACCAAGATCAAGAAGATCGCCAAGCGCCTGAAGGTGCTCGAGGCCTTCCAGAAGTCCGGCATCAAGCCGGACTGGATGGTCATGGAAGTCCTGCCGGTCCTGCCGCCCGAGCTGCGTCCGCTCGTGCCGCTGGATGGTGGCCGCTTCGCGACCTCCGACCTGAACGACCTCTATCGCCGCGTGATCAACCGGAACAACCGTCTGAAGCGTCTCCTCGAGCTGAAGGCGCCGGAAATCATCGTGCGGAACGAAAAGCGCATGCTGCAGGAGGCTGTCGACTCGCTGCTCGACAACGGCCGTCGCGGCAAGGCCATGACGGGCGCCAACAAGCGCCCGCTGAAGTCCCTCGCCGACATGATCAAGGGCAAGGGCGGTCGCTTCCGTCAGAACCTGCTGGGCAAGCGTGTCGACTACTCCGGCCGCTCCGTGATCGTGGTGGGCCCGCAGCTCAAGCTGCACCAGTGCGGTCTGCCGAAGAAGATGGCGCTCGAGCTGTTCAAGCCGTTCATCTTCCACAAGCTGGAAGTGCTGGGTCTCGCGACGACGATCAAGGCCGCCAAGCGCCTCGTCGAAGCCGAAGTGCCGGAAGTGTGGGACATCCTCGAGGAAGTCATCCGCGAGCATCCGGTACTGCTGAACCGTGCGCCGACGCTTCACCGTCTCGGCATCCAGGCGTTCGAGCCGGTGCTGATCGAAGGCAAGGCGATCCAGTTGCATCCGCTGGTCTGCGCCGCGTTCAACGCCGACTTCGACGGTGACCAGATGGCCGTGCACGTGCCGCTGTCCCTCGAGGCGCAGATGGAGGCCCGCACGTTGATGCTGTCCTCCAACAACGTGCTCTCGCCCGCCAACGGGGACCCGATCATCGTGCCGTCGCAGGACATCGTGCTCGGGCTGTACTACGTGACCCGCGAGCGCGTGAATGCGCGCGGCGAAGGCATGATGTTCTCCGACGTCGGCGAAGTGTCCCGTGCCTACGAATCGCGACAGGTTGACGTGAACGCGAAGATCACGGTCCGCATCCGCGAGATGGAGCGCACCGAGGACGGTTCGCTGCGCGAGAAGGTCACGCGCTACGAAACGACCGTCGGCCGGTCGCTGTTGTCCGAGATCCTGCCGCCGGGGCTGCCGTTCTCGAACATCAACAAGGCGCTCAAGAAGAAGGAGATCTCCAAGCTGATCAACGGCGCGTTCCGCCGCTGCGGTCTGCGCGAGACGGTGATCTTCGCCGACAAGCTGATGTACACAGGCTTCACGATGGCCACCCGCGCCGGCGTGTCGATCTGCGTGGACGACATGCGCGTGCCGCCGCAGAAGGACGAGATCATCGCGGCCTCCGAGAAGGAAGTGCAGGAGATCGAAGCCCAGTACACGTCAGGCCTCGTGACTCAGGGTGAGCGCTACAACAAGGTGGTGGACATCTGGGGTCGCGCCGGTGACATGGTCGCCAAGGCGATGATGGAACAGCTCGGCACCGAGCCGGTGATGGTGAAGGACGAGCAGACCGGCGAGCTGGTCCAGATGCTGGACAAGCAGGGCAAGCCGATGAACCAGGAGTCGTTCAACTCCATCTACATGATGGCCGACTCCGGCGCCCGCGGTTCCGCCGCCCAGATCCGTCAGCTGGCCGGCATGCGCGGCCTGATGGCGAAGCCGGACGGCTCCATCATCGAGACGCCGATCACGACGAACTTCCGTGAAGGCCTGAACGTTCTGCAGTACTTCATCTCGACGCACGGTGCGCGGAAGGGTCTGGCCGACACGGCGTTGAAGACGGCGAACTCCGGCTACCTCACCCGTCGTCTGGTGGACGTCACGCAGGATCTGGTGGTGACCGAAGACGACTGCGGGACCAGCAACGGTGTCGCGATGAAGGCGCTGGTCGAAGGTGGCGAAGTCGTCGAGGCGCTGCGCGAACGGATTCTCGGTCGCGTGTGTGCCGTCGATGTCGTGAACCCCGAAGACTCCTCGACGCTGTACTACGCGGGCACGCTGCTGGACGAGGACTCCGTCGACACGATCGAGCGTCTCGGCATCGACGAGGTGAAGGTCCGCACGCCGCTCACTTGCGAGACGCGCTACGGTCTGTGCGCTCGCTGCTACGGTCGCGACCTCGGACGTGGTGTGCTGGTGAACGTGGGCGAGGCCGTGGGCGTGATTGCGGCGCAGTCCATCGGTGAACCCGGCACGCAGCTCACGATGCGGACGTTCCACATCGGTGGTGCGGCCTCCCGTACCGCCGTGGCGAGCCAGATCGAAAGCAAGTCGAACGGCACGGTGCGGTTCTCGCCGCTGATGCGCTATGTCACCAGCGCACGCAACGAGCAGATCGCCATCTCGCGTTCCGGCGAAGTCCTCATCCTGGACGACAACGGTCGCGAGCGTGAGCGCCACAAGGTCCCGTATGGCGCCACGCTGATGGCTGGCGATGGCACCAAGGTCAAGGCCGGCGGTGTGCTGGCCACGTGGGATCCGCACACGCGTCCGATCATCACGGAGTACGCCGGCCGGGTGAAGTTCGAGAACGTCGAGGACGGCGTCACGGTCGCGAAGCAGATCGACGAAGTCACCGGCCTCTCGACCCTCGTCGTGATCGATCCGAAGCGTCGTGGTGGTGCCCAGGCAAAGGGTGTTCGTCCGCAGGTGCGGTTGATCGACGACGCGGGCAACGACGTCAAGCTGCCGACGACCGATCAGCCCGTTCTGTACACCTTCCAGATCCACTCGATCATCACGGTGAAGGATGGTCAGCAGGTGGGTGTCGGTGAGGTGATGGCGCGGATCCCGCAGGAATCGGCCAAGACGAAGGACATCACCGGCGGTCTGCCGCGGGTGGCGGAACTGTTCGAGGCACGCTCGCCGAAGGATGCAGGCATGCTGGCGGACGTCACCGGTACGGTGTCGTTCGGCAAGGACACCAAGGGCAAGCAGCGCCTGGTCATCACGGACCTCGACGGCATCGCGCACGAGTCCCTGATCTCCAAGGACAAGCACGTCACGGTGCACGACGGCCAGGTGGTGAACAAGGGTGAAATGATCGTCGACGGCGATCCGGATCCGCACGACATCCTGCGTCTGCTGGGTGTCGAGGCACTGGCCCGTTACATCACGGATGAGGTGCAGGAGGTCTACCGTCTCCAGGGCGTGAAGATCAACGACAAGCACATCGAAGTGATCGTGCGTCAGATGCTGCGTCGGGTTCAGGTCGTGGATGCGGGCGACACGCGCTTCATCCCCGGCGAGCAGGTCGAGCGGGCGGACCTCCTGGACGAGAACGACAAGATGGCCGCGGAGGGGAAGGATCCCGCCACGTACGACTTCGTCCTGCTCGGCATCACCAAGGCGTCGCTGTCCACGGACTCGTTCATCTCGGCCGCCTCCTTCCAGGAGACCACCCGGGTGCTCACCGAGGCGGCGATCATGGGCAAGAAGGACGATCTCCGCGGCCTCAAGGAGAACGTCATCGTGGGTCGCCTCATCCCGGCAGGTACGGGTCTGGCCTACCACAACGCCCGCAAGAAGCAGACGCAGCTCACGGAAGATCAGGTCTTCATCGACGATACGACCGCCGTCGACACGGACGCAGGGACGGAGAATCAGCAGGTTGCTTGACGGCGGCTTGCCATCTCCATAGAATTTGCGGTCTTTTTCCCCGGGTTCCTTTCGTGGAGCCCGACGAAACCAGCACATCCGGGACGGCTTTCACGGCCGTCCCGGCTTTTTGGACGCCAAGAAATGCCGACGATCAGCCAACTAGTGCGCCACCCGCGCGAGCGTAGTCCTGCCAAGAGCAAAGTGCCGGCACTGGCCGGCTCGCCGCAGCGCCGGGGTGTTTGCACCCGCGTCTACACCACGACACCCAAGAAGCCCAACTCGGCGCTTCGGAAGGTGGCCAAGGTGCGGCTGACCAACGGCTTCGAGGTCATCAGCTACATCGGCGGTGAAGGTCACAACCTTCAGGAACACTCGGTGGTGCTGATCCGCGGCGGCCGGGTGAAGGATCTTCCCGGTGTTCGCTATCACATCGTCCGCGGCAGTCTCGACACCCAGGGCGTCAAGGACCGGAAGCAGTCCCGCTCGAAGTACGGCGCGAAGCGCCCGAAGCAGGCCTGATCGGTCGTCAACCGCACCAACGAATAACGGAGCCATCCCGCCATGCCGCGTCGTCGTGAAGTACAGCGCCGAGAGATCCTCCCGGATCCGAAGTTTTCCAGCCAGGACGTTTCCAAGTTCATCAACGTGCTGATGTCGAGCGGCAAGAAGTCCGTCGCCGAAAGCATCATGTACGGAGCGCTCGAGCACATCCACAAGAAGACGGGCAAGGATGCCGTGGAGGTCTTCAACCAGGCCCTGCAGAACGTCCGTCCGGTCGTGGAAGTGAAGAGCCGTCGCGTTGGTGGTGCGAACTACCAGGTGCCGGTTGAAGTTCGCACGGTGCGTCGCACGGCACTCGCCATGCGCTGGCTTCGCGAAGCCGCACGCAAGCGCTCCGAGAAGTCGATGGGCGCGCGTCTCGGCAGCGAACTGGCCGAAGCCGCTGAAGGGCGTGGCGGCGCGATGAAGAAGCGCGAAGAAGTGCACCGCATGGCAGAGGCCAACAAGGCCTTCTCCCATTACCGGTTCTGATCTTTACAAAATCCAGTCGTCACCTTCCCATGCCTCGCGCTACGCCCATCGAGCGATACCGGAACATCGGCATCATGGCGCACATCGATGCGGGGAAGACCACGACCACCGAACGCATCCTCTTCTACTCCGGCGTCTCCCGCCGGATGGGCGAAGTGCACGACGGTGCCTCGGTGATGGACTGGATGGAGCAGGAGCGCGAGCGCGGCATCACGATCACGTCGGCGGCGACCACCTGCTTCTGGAAGGGGATGGACGGACAGTTCCCCGAGCACCGCATCAACATCATCGATACGCCTGGGCACGTTGATTTCACCGTCGAGGTGGAGCGCAGTCTCCGCGTTCTCGACGGGGCGTGTGCCGTGGTGTGTGCGGTGGGCGGTGTGCAGTCCCAGACTGAGACGGTCTGGCGGCAGGGTGACAAGTACGGCGTACCCCGGCTCGTGTTTGTGAACAAGATGGATCGTGCCGGTGCGAATTTCATGCGGGTGCGCGACCAGGTGCAGGATCGTCTGAATGCCACGGCGGTTCCGATCCAACTCCCGATCGGTGCCGAGGCGGAGTTCGAAGGGGTGATCGATCTCGTGAAGATGCGGGCGATCTACTGGGACGAGTCCAGCCAGGGCATGCGTTTCGATGTGCGGGAGATCCCTTCCGCGCTGAGAGCCCAGGCCGAGGTCTGGCGCGAACGCATGGTCGAGACAGCGGCTGACGCCAGCGAAGAGTTGATGGACAAGTACCTCGAGACCGGAGAGCTTTCCGAGGAGGACATCGTCGCCGGCCTGCGAGCGCGGACGCTCGGCGGTGAGATCTTCCCGATGCTATGCGGGTCCGCGTTCAAGAACAAAGGTGTGCAGGCGGTGCTGGATGCCGTGGTCGGATATCTCCCGTCACCGCTGGATGTTGCCCCGATGGGCGGATTTGCTGACGACGGTCGCAGCGACGTGCGCCGGGCCGATGACGCGGCGCCGTTCTCGGCGCTGGCCTTCAAGGTTCAGAGCGATCCCGTCGCAGGCAGACTCGTGTTTTTCCGTGTGTACTCCGGCTCGGTCGCGTCCGGCGATGTGGTCTTCAACCCCGCCAAGGGTGTCGGCGAATCGCTCGCGCGCATCGTCCAGATGCATGCGAACGATCGCGACGAAGTGGATGAAGTGTTCGCCGGCGATATCGCCGCGGCAGTTGGACTCGAGAGCGCGTCCACGGGCGACACGCTGTGCGCTCCTTCCGGTGTGATCGCCTTCGAAAGCATGAGCTTCCCGGAGCCTGTCATTCACGTGGCTCTGGAGCCCCGGACCATCGCGGACCAGCAGAAGCTGACAGTCGCGCTCGTTCGGATGATGCAGGACGACCCGACGTTTCGCGCGCGCACCGACGACGAGACGGGCCAGACGATCATTTCCGGCATGGGAGAGCTGCACCTCGAGATCATCGTCGACCGCATGCGGCGAGAGTACGGGGTGGCGGCCAATGCCGGGGTGCCGCAAGTGGCCTACCGTGAGGGCATCCGGAATTCGGTGGACTGCGCCGGCAGTTTCAGCGTTTCGATCGAAGATCGCAGCGAGTCCGGCCTCGTTAATCTCAGGTTGGATCCGACCGAGTTCGGTGCCGGATTCGAATTTGTCGACGGAACCAAGGACGGAATGCTTGCAAGAGAGTACATTCCGGCGGTTCGGCAGGGGCTTGGAGAGGCCCTTGCGAGTGGTGTGCTGGCGGGTTTCCCCGTCACGGGTGTGAAGGTCACCCTCCTCGATGGTTCCCATCAGGGGGTGGACGCTGGAGAGAGTGTCTTCCGGATGGCGGCATCCATTGCGCTCAAGGATGGGATGCGCCGGGCGAGCCCGGTTCTCCTCGAGCCGATGATGGCGGTGAAAGTCGAGACGCCGGAAGAATTCATGGGCAACGTGATGGGTGATCTCCACTCCCGTCGCGGCACGATCCATGGAATGGACGACCCCATGTCAGGCATCAAGGCTATTCGTGCCGAGGTGCCGCTGGCGGAAATGTTCGGCTATTCCACCTCATTGCGGTCAGCGACGCAGGGACGCGCCACGTACTCGATGGAGTTCAAGCAGTACTCCGAGGCGCCCAGGCACGTCGCGGAAGCGGTCATCAACAAGAATTAACTTCGGCATTCAAGGACGAGATCATGGCTAAGGGCAAATTCGAGCGTACGAAGCCGCACGTGAACGTGGGCACGATTGGACACGTGGACCATGGGAAGACGACGCTGACGGCGGCGATCACGACGGTGCTGTCG
>VYKP01000130.1_pt1 | contig 16807 bp, 12 predicted proteins | sample 5114551 | NCBI WGS metagenome assembly VYKP01 (sample SAMN12291777, study PRJNA351875) | freshwater metagenome | isolation source: freshwater lake | place: USA: Michigan, Baseline Lake | collected 2013-08-09
CGGGGATCCTGCCAGGCAAGATCCCCGACGGCACCATCGTCGGCGCGCGCGGCACGAACGGCGTCTTCGCCCCCGATTCCAACCTGAAGCGCTGGCTCGTCGAGACCTACAAGGGCAAGTCCGGTGGCCTCGATCCGAACTACCCGGCGTACAGCACCGCCCAGGCCTTCCTCGGCGTGAAGGCGGCCTGGGAGAAGGCGGCGGCCAAGAAGGTCGGCTCCGCCATCCCGATGGGTGCCGCGAAGAACGTGAAGGAAGAGATGGAGAAGGCCTACCAGCCGCCCACGCAGGAGGAGGTGATCGCGGCCTTCGAGAAGAGCTCGTTCGACAGCCCCTCCGGCAAGGTCTACATGAACCTCGGCAAGGGCCACCAGGCCGTCATGGGCACGGCCTACGGCACGACTCGCTTCGAGAACGGCGTCGTGAAGGTCGGCAACATCAAGTACTACGACGCCGATCGCGTCACCCCGCCCGAGGGCGTGTCCTCCCTCGACTGGATCCGTTCGGGATTCAAGCGTTGATCCAGTGAGTTTCGCAAAGCAGGCCGGCGCCCGAGACGCCGGTACCGGTGACCTTCCATGAGCCAATTCATCGCCGTCCTCGTCGATGGCATCGTCTACTCGTCGTGGCTCTTCATCATCGCCGTGGGTCTGACCCTGATCTACGGCGTGATGAAGATCCTGAACATCGCCCACGGCAGCCTGTACGCGCTGGGCGCCTTCACCTCGGTCACGCTGTGCGGCCTCTGGTTCAACGCGGGACTTCCGCCGATGGGCAGCTACCTGATGCTGCTGCTCTCGGCGATCCTCGTGGGGCTGGTCGCGGGCCCGGTGATCGAGCGCGGGCTGCTGCAGTTCATGTACGGCAAGGACGAGGTCGTGCTGGTGCTCGTCACCTACGCGCTCTTCCTGATCCTCGAGGACCTGATCAAGCTGATCTGGGGTGTGGATCCGCTGTTCATCACCGGCCCGGGGGGCGAAAGCCCGTACAGCCTGCTCGGCAACTTCGAGATCGCGGGCCTGACGTACCCCAACTACAACCTCGTGCTCATCGCCGTCGCCGTGGCCACGGGGGGGGTGCTGGCCTGGGCGCTCGCCAAGACGCGTTCGGGCAAGCTGCTGCTCGCGGTCATCCATGACCGTGAGGTGAGTGCAGCGCTCGGCATCAACGTGGGCCGCATCTACTTCGTCACCTTCACCATCGGTGCGATGCTGGCCGGCATCGGCGGGGCGCTCACCGCACCCACGGTGTCGGTGGTGACCGGCATGGGCGCCGAGGTGATCGTGCTCGCGTTCGCGGTGGTGGTGATCGGTGGCCTTGGCAGCCTGCCCGGCGCCGCGCTCGGGGCGCTCATCGTCGGGCTGGTGCGGGCCGCTGCCGTGCACTACCTGCCCGAGGTCGAACTCTTCAGCATCTACTTCGTGATGGCCGTCGTGCTCATCCTCCGGCCCAAGGGCCTCTTCAGCGGCGCGGAGGTGCGCAAGATATGAAACTCGATCGCACGTCCTTCGCCATCCTCGCGATGGGGGCCGTCCTGCTCGCCGCAGGCCCGGCGCTTCCGAGCTGGATGGTCTCGATGCTCAACGTCTCGCTCTGCTACGGCACGGTCGTGCTGGGCATGATGCTCTTGATGCGCACCGGCATCGTGTCGTTCGGCCACGGCCTGTACTTCTGCCTGGGGGCCTACGCCGCCGGCCTGCTCGACCAGATGCTGAAGATGCCCGACATGCTGCTGATGGTCGGTGCGGCGGTCATCGTGACGGCCGTGGTGTCGGCCATCCTCGGGCTGCTCCTCGCGAAGTACCGCGACATCTTCTTCGCGATGCTCTCCCTGGCCTTCTCGATGATCCTCTACGGTCTGCTCGTGAAGACCGCGTCGCTCGGCTCCACCGACGGCTTCAACGTGGCGGCGAAGACATTCGCGGGAATCGACGTGGCGCCGGAGTCCCAGCGGATCATGGTGTACAGCCTCGCCGTCGTGTTCGCGACCGTCTCCGCGTTCTTCCTGCACAGCTATCTGGCCTCCCATCAGGGGCGCCTCGCCGGGGCCATCAAGGACAACGAGCTGCGCGTCGAGTACATGGGCGCGTCCGTGATGCACGCCGTGCACCGCAACTACGTGATCTCCGCGGTGCTCGCAGGCATCGGCGGCGCGCTGATGGCCGTCAACATCGGACACATCGATCCCGAGATGACCTACTGGCCGCAGTCCGGCGAGTTCGTGTTCGTCGCGATCCTCTCCGGCACCGGGAGTGTCTTCGCCCCGCTGGGCGGCGCACTGGTGTTCGAGGCGATCCGCAGCTTCGCGTACGAGTACTCGCCCAACACGTGGCAGATGGTCCTGGGCATCACGATGCTGCTCGTGATGATCTTCCTGCCCGGCGGCCTGTGGTCGCTGTTCACCCGCAAGCGGGAGGCCTGAGATGGCAGTGATCCTCGACGCCAAGGGTCTCGAGAAGAGCTTCGGTGCCGTCACGGCGGCCTCGAACATCAACGTGGCCGTGGAGCAGGATGCCGTGGTGGGGCTCATCGGCTCCAACGGCGCCGGCAAGACGACGTTCCTCAACATGGTGACGGGCTACCTGAAGCCGAGCGCCGGGACGATCCACTTCGAGGGGCGCGACATCACGCCGCTCGCCCCGCGCGAGATCACGCGGCTCGGCATCTGCCGGTCGTTCCAGATCCCTCAGCTCTTCAACACGATGTCCGTGCTCGACAACCTGCTAGTCGGCGTCGGCATCGTCGCGGCCGCCGGGTCGAAGTGGGGCACGGGCAACAGCGCATACGGCAATCCGGTGAAAGCGGTCGATGCGATGCTCGAGCAGTTCGGTCTCGGCACCTACCGCAATCGCCAGGCCGGTCTGCTGCCCGAGGGCACGCGCAAGCTGCTCGACATCGCGATGGCGATGGTCGTGCGCCCGCGCATCCTGCTGCTCGACGAGCCCACCAGCGGTGTGTCGGCGGACGAGAAGTTCGTGCTGATGGACATGGTCATGGCCGCCGTGCGCGAGCACAAGGTGACGGTCCTCTTCGTGGAGCACGACATGGACGTGGTCGCGCGGTACACCGACCGGGTCCTGGCGTTCTACGAGGGGCGGATCATCGCCGACGGTCCTCCGGCCACGGTCCTGGACGACGTGGAAGTGCGCAGATACGTGATCGGCAGCCACGCTGCCCCGGCGGGAGCCGCAAGTCATGCTTGAGATCAGCAAGCTGGATGTATCGATCGGCTCGGTGACCATCCTGCGCGACGTGAACATGCAGGTGGGCGACCGTCAGTTCGTGGGCCTCATCGGCCGCAACGGCGCAGGCAAGACCACGCTGATGCGCGCCATCATGGGCATCCTGCCTGCCAAGGCCGGGAGCATCAGCTACCTCGGCAAGGCGATCGACCGGACGCCCACGCACATGCGGGCGCGGGACGGCATCGGCTACATGCCCGAGGATCGCCGACTGATTCCGACGCTCACGGTCGAGGAGAACGTGCTCGTGCCCGCCTGGGCCGGCTCCCGTGCCGACGCCGAGGATCGGCTCGCCCGCGTGTACCGCATGATCCCCGAGGTCGAGACCTTCCGCGCCCGCAAGGGCCTGCAACTGTCCGGGGGCCAGCAGAAGCTGGTGGCGCTCGCGCGGGCACTCATGTCCGGCACGAAGCTGCTTCTCCTCGACGAGCCGTTCGAAGGGGTGGCGCCCGTGCTCGCACGGCGGCTCGCCGAGGTGATCGCCGGCCTGAAGGCCGAGGGGTTCTCGATCATCCTGACCGAGTCCGATGTGTCCCACTCGGCGGACATGCTCGACCGGACCTACCAGATCGACCGCGGGGCGGTGACCCCGGCCTGACCGCGCTCACACTGCGTATCGACTGATCCCCGTCCGCGGCGCGAGGCGCATGTCCGTGACGCCGCACCAGCCTCCGCGCAGCCCGGCGTCATCGGACGCCGACGCCTTGCCCGGCAGGTCAGGGCGGGCGATCGCCGCAGTCGCGGTGCTCACCGGGCTCGTGATGGTCGTCTTCGGGATCGCCGCCTGGGAGGACGTTCAGGACGAGTTCGCGACGCGCGGCGCGACGATCACCAGACTGGCCGCGCGCTCCGCCCGGCTCTTCTACCGTCAGTTCGAAGACACTCTCGACAGCCTGTCCGCCGAAGTCATCGACGAGCACCTGCTCGACGACCCGCTCGGCGCCCGCAGGGCCCTCGAGCGGACTGCTTCCGCCGTCCAGGGACTCCATGCCCTCTGCCTCCTAAATGCGCGTGGGCAGGTGGTCGCGGATGTCGTCGAGGACGGTGTCACCGGGGTCGGGCCGATTGCGCCCGACGCCGTCCGCGGATCGGGGTCGCGACTCGAGGTGGGGCGGCCGGTGCAGGATCATCCCGGCGGCGCGTGGGTGGTGCCGATGCGTCTGACGCACGTCGGAGAGTCGGGGCGGCTGCGCTTCACGCTGCTGGCGGCCACGGCAGTCGACGACCAGTGGCGTCTGCTCAGCGACCTCGTGGTGCCGCAGGGGTGGGTCATCGGCATGCGTCGCGACGATTCGAGCCTGCAGGCCCGCTGGCCGATGCCTCCCGATCCAGCGGCGGTGTTCAGCCGCTCGCTTCCGGGGCCGTTGGCCCGCGCACTCTCCGAGCGCCCCGGGTTGCGGGCGGGCGTCGTGACCGGCGTGAGTCCGGTCGACGGTCAGATGCGTCTGTTCGTCTTCCAGCGCGTCGCCGACTACCCGTTTCACATGTTCGTCTCGATTCCACGGGACATGATCTGGTGGGCATGGGTCGACCGGATGCGGCTCCCCGTCACGCTGTTCCTGCTGCTCGCGATCGGTGGGTTGTGGGTCCACCGGCGGCTCAACGCGCAGCAGCGCCGCCATACCACGGAAGTGAGCATCCGGCAGTCGCGCCTCGAACTGCTGCACCGGATTGCCGCCGATGTCATCGACGGCCAGAACGTGCTGGGCGTCCTGCAGACGACGCTCCACGAACTCTCCCTCCGGTATCCCGGCTTTCGCGCGAGCTATGCGCTGGTCGACGGCGACGCGCTCGGGTTCGTGGCCTCCATCCCCTCCGGCGACCGCGAGGCCATCGCAGGCCGGGTCGTCGTCGGGCCGGACCGCGCGGCGGCGCTGACCACCGGCCGCCTGCTCATGATTCCCGAGACCCCGGCCGGCGCCGGTCTCGGCGGTGCCTGGCTGCTCGCGCCGGTCGCGCTGCCCGAGGATCGCATCGGTGTGCTCTGTCTCGACGTCGCGGGTGCGTATCCGTGGGGCGAGGAGGAGGCCGACACGCTCCGCGAGACCGCATCGCAGCTTGCCATGGCATGCCGGAACGATCATGCCGAATCCCTGCGCGTCGCGGCCGAGGCCGGACTGCGCAATCGGGTCGACAGCTATCGCCGGCTCGCGGAGATCTCGTCCGACTGGTTCTGGGAGACCGATGTCGAGCATCGGTTCCGCTGGAACGACGAAAGCGCGTGGCATCCGGCGTTCACCCGCCTCATGTTCGATCGCTCGGGCGGCCTGCGACGCTGGGAGGCGCCGGGGAACCGATTCGATCCGGAGGTGCTGCGCCAGCATCGGGCGCAGCTCGACGCCCGCGAACCCTTCCGCGATCTCGAATACGAGCGCGACGTCGGCGACGGCGAGATCCACTACCTCACCGTGAGCGGCACGCCGGTGTTCGACGTCGACGGCCGGTTCGCCGGATACCGCGGTCTCGGCCGCGACATCACGTTGCGCAAGCGCGCCGAGCAGGCCCTGCGGGCGAGCGAGTCCGTCTTCAGCGCCGTGTTCGCGGGGTCGCGCGATGCGCTGTTCCTGGGCGACGTCGCAAGCGGGCGCATCCTCGACTGCAACCCGCGGGCGGTCACGTTGTTCGAGGCGACGGACCGCGCGGAGCTGATCGCGATGCGGGGAACCGAGCTGCTCATGCGGCCGCTGCCGGTCCGGGAGCTGGCGGGGGGGCTCGCGCGCCTCTCCCGCGGACTCGGCGTCCGACGCGATCTGGAGTTCCGGACCTGTCGCGGGCGCACCTTCTGGGGCGAGACCGTGGTGGCGCGTCTCGACGTACCCCAGGCGCCGATGCATCTGGTGCGCGTGGCCGACGTCAGCGAACGCAAGCAGGCCGAGACGCTGCTGCGCCACAGCGAGCAGCGCTTCCGTGATCTCTCCGAGCTGTCGTCCGACTGGTTCTGGGAGCAGGACGCGGATCTTCGATTCACCGGTCTCACGACCCCGCCGCCCGGGGCCGCCGAGAACTGGCGCGACGGTGCCGTGGGCCGCCGCCGCTGGGAGCAGGACGCCATCCTCGACCTCGACGATGTGAAGTGGGACGAGCATCGACGGTTGCTCGCGGCGCGCAGACCCTTCCGGGATTTCGTGTTCTGCTTCCGCGGACGCGACGGGGTGCGCTGGGCGTCGATCAGCGGCAAGCCCATCTTCGACGACCAGGGAGATTTCGCCGGGTACCGGGGCACCGGGCGCGACATCACCGAGCGCAAGGCGGCAGAGGAGCGCATCCGTTTCCTGGCGCAGCACGACGGACTCACCGGGTTGCCCAACCGGATCTCGCTCCAGCTGGCACTCGTCGGGGCGCTGGAGCGCATGCGCAGGCACGGCCGGCGCCTCGCGGTGATGTTCATCGATCTCGACCGCTTCAAGCTCGTGAACGACACGCTCGGCCACAGCGCGGGTGACGTCGTGTTGCGGGACGTCGCGCGGCGGCTGGAGCGCTGCCTGCGCAGCGTCGATCTCGTGGCGAGGCAGGGCGGCGACGAGTTCGTGGTGCTGGTCGAGGACTACGAGAGCGAGTCCGATCTCGCGGGCGTTGCCATGAAGCTCCTCGAAGCCTGCGCCGAGCCGTTCCTCATCGAGGACCAGGAGTTCGCGCTGTCCGGGAGCATCGGCATCAGCACCTATCCCGGCGACGGCGCGGACATCGAAGGTCTGCTGAAGACGGCCGACATCGCGATGTACCGCGCGAAGGAATCGGGCCGCAACCGGTTCGAGTTCTACGCGCCGCACCTCGCCACGCATCCGCCCGAGCGGCTCTCGATGGAGACGGCCCTGCGGCGCGCCGTGGAGCGCGGCGAAATGCAGCTGCTCTACCAGCCCAAGCTCGAGATCGCGACGGGCGTCGTGGCGGGCGCCGAGGCCCTGGTGCGCTGGGATCATCCCGAACTGGGGTTGCTGCTCCCCACGCAGTTCATCCCGATCGCCGAGGAGACCGGGCTGGTCGGCGAACTGGGCAACTGGGTGCTGGCCGAGGCGAGTCGCCAATTGCGCGTGTGGCACGACGCCGGCCTGCGCGATCTGACGATGGCGGTGAACGTGTCCGCGCGCCAGTTCGCCCAGGGCCGGCTCGTGCAGGACGTGATCGGCATCCTCGAACGCGCCGGCGTCGCGCCGAGCAGCATCGAGCTGGAGATCACCGAGAGCACGGTGATGCGGAATCCCGCCCATGCGGCGGCGCTCCTCGCGGCTCTCGACGATCTCGGGGTGGGTATCGCGATCGACGACTTCGGCACCGGGTACTCGTCGCTCGCCTACCTCAAGCGATTCCCGGTCGACACCCTGAAGATCGACCGCTCGTTCATCCAGAACCTCCCCGAGGACGCCGAGGATGTCGCGATCACCCAGGCCGTTCTGGCACTGGCCCGCAGCCTGCGCCTGCGGGTGGTGGCCGAGGGCGTGGAGATGCCCCGCCAGCTGGTGTTCCTCGCTGCGCACGGGTGCGATTTCGCGCAGGGGTTCTCGATCGCGCCGCCACTCGCGGCCGACGCGTTCCAGGTGTTCGCGCGCCATCTCGAGATGCCCCCGCGCAGCGTGTCGAAGAGCTGAGTCATCCGTCCCGTCGCGTCGTAGGGGTGTGCGGTAGCCGGCGTGTAAACTTCGGACTCCAGCCTCTGTCCCACGCCACAACTTCGCAGGAAGCCCCCGCGCATGTCCGATTCCAGCCAGCCCCAGGGCTTTGCCACCCGCGCGATCCACGCCGGACAGAGCCCCGATCCCACGACCGGTGCCGTGATGCAGCCCATCTACGCCACCTCCACCTTCCTCCAGACATCACCCGGCGAGCACACCGGATTCGAGTACGCGCGGAGCCAGAACCCGACACGGATGGCCTTCGAGCGGTGCGTTGCGGATCTCGAAGGCGGCGTGCAGGGCTGGGCGTTCGCGTCGGGGCTCGCCGCGATGTCGACGCTCCTGGAGGTGCTCGACGCCGGCAGCCACGTGGTGGCCGTCGATGACCTGTACGGCGGCAGCTGGCGCCTGTTCGAACGGGTACGCGCCCGCACGATGGGTCTGCGCGTCGACTACTGCGATCCGAACGATCCCGCCAGTCTGGAGCGGTTGCTGCGCCCCGACACCCGGATGATCTGGGTCGAGACGCCGTCCAACCCGATGTTGAAGCTCACCGATCTCGCCGCCGTCGCGAAGGTGGCCCGCGCGCGCGGCATCCTCACCGTCTGCGACAACACCTTCGCATCGCCCTACGTGCAGCGGCCCATCGAGTACGGTTTCGATTTCGTCGTGCATTCGGTGACGAAGTACATCAACGGGCACTCCGATGTCATCGGGGGCATGGTCGTCGCGGCCCGCGCAGACGAAACGAGCGAGCGGCTTTCCTTCCTGCAGAACGCCGTCGGCGCGATCGCCGACCCGTTCAGCAGCTTCCTGGCGCTGCGCGGTGTGAAGACCCTGCCCCTGCGGATGGAGGCGCACTGCGCCAATTCGCTCGAACTCGCCCACTGGCTGGATGCGCATCCGAAGAGTGCGCAGGTGATCTACCCGGGTCTGCCCAAGCATCCGCAGCACACGCTGGCCAGCCGTCAGATGCATGGCTTCGGCGGGATGATCTCGATGTTCCTGCGCACCGATCTCGCCGGGACGAAGCGGTTCCTGGAGCGCTGCGAGCTCTTCACGCTCGCCGAGTCCCTGGGTGGCGTCGAGAGCCTGATCAGCCACCCCGCCCTCATGAGCCACGGGTCGCTGACTGCGGCCCGGCGCGAGACGCTCGGCATCACCGACAACTTCGTCCGGCTGTCGGTCGGCATCGAGGATGTCGCCGACCTCAAGCGCGATCTCGACGTCGCGCTCGCGGCGATCTGACGGGGCACCATGCAGATTGCCACCCTGCTCCGGCCGCGTCCGATCTTCTTCGCGGTCTTCGCCGGTTGCGCCGGGCTCATCGGGTTCGGCCTGTACCTGCAGCACGCCCTGGATCTCCAGCCCTGCCCGATGTGCATCCTGCAGCGCTATGCCTTCGTGGTGGCCGGCATCGTCGCGCTGGTGGCGGCGATGCATGGCCCTGCAAGGCTCGGCAGCCGGATCTACGGCGCGCTCGTGGGCCTCGTCGCGCTGGCCGGCGGCGGCGTCGCGACCTGGCAGACCTGGCTGATCCACAATCCGCCGCCCGTGGCGGAGTGCGGTCCCGGGCTGGAGTTCATGGTCGAGCAGTTTCCGCTGACGGAGGCCCTCCCGATGATCTTCCAGGGCTCGGGCGACTGTGCCAAGGTGCAGTGGAGTTTCCTCGGCCTCGCGATCGCCGAGTGGGCGCTGGTGGCCTTCGCCGGGATCGTGATCGCCAGCGTCATTGCCTTCGTCACGGCAGGGCGCGCGCCCTTGCATCGGGCATAGCAGTGCGCTCAATTCATCCTGCTGGCGGTCGTAAACCAGCTCGATGACTACCTCTGCCCCCAGCAAGGAAACCGTGTCCCGGGAAAGCATCCGGCCGATCGCGCAGGCGTTCGGACTGCTGGCGGCTGCGCTCCTCGTCCTGTCGATCTTCTACGGGCTCTACACGTGGCAGACCATCGTGCGTGAGCGGCAGACGGAGCTCGAGGGTCTTGCACACGCGATGTCCCGTGCCGCCTTCCACCTGCTCCAGGACCACGACAGTGTCTTCCCGGTGCTCGTCGACGAGATCGCGGAGGCGGGTGGCGTGGCGCAACCCGCCGCAGCCGAGAAGGTGCTGCGGCGCTTTCTCCGCACCGCGCCGGGTTTCGAGCGCCTCGATCTCCACGCCGCCGACGGCGCGGTGCTCGTCTCGACCGGACCTGCCGCGTCGACGGCCAGACCGCCTGCCGCGCGGGAACGCGCCGTCCTGGCGGTGCTCTCCCTCGCGAGGACGCACGACGGCCCGCAGGTCGGACCGCACTCGTGGCGCGATGCCGACGGCCACGAATGGCTGCCGATCGCGATGCGCGTGCTCGAGGCGGCCACCGGCCATACCAACTACATCCTGGTCGCCCAGGTCCGGCTCGACGAGGCATCGTTGTGGTTCGAGATCCGGCTTCCGGCACAGACGGCCGCGGCGATGGTGGCCGACCGTGGCGACATTCTGGTCGCGCGCGGCGACGCCATCGCCGAGGGACGGGAGGGGCCGGTCTGGAAGGCGATCCGCGCCCTCGGATTCCCCAGCAGCGGCATCGTCACGACCGGCAGCCTGCTCGACGGCTCGGCGCGGACCCAGGCGTTCCATCGGGTCGACGGGCGTCCCGTCGCCGTGTTTGCGGGCATCCCGCACTCCGCCCTCTGGGCTGCATGGTTCGAGCGGGTGCGGATCCCGCTGCTCGTCTTCGCCCTGGCCTTCGCGGGGATGTCGTTTGCCGCGGCGTGGTCCCATCGTCAGCAGCGCCAGCGCGAGACCGAGATGGACGTCGCCACCGCGACGCTGCGCGAGCAGGAAAGCGAACTGCGCCGCCAGTCCGGACTTTTGTCGCAGACCCAGCGCGCCGCGCACGTGGGCGGCTGGGAGGTCGACATCCCGAGCGGGCGGCTGTACTGGACCGAGGAGACCTACCGCATCCACGAAGTCGTGCCGGGCGAGTACCAGCCGACGGTCGAGGCGGCGCTCGACTTCTACGACGACACGAGTCGCCGGCTCGTCCGCGATGCGCTGGAGAAGTCGATGCGCAGCGGGCAGAGCTGGGATCTCGAACTGCAGCTCGTGACCGCGAAGGGCCGCAACGTCTGGGTCCGCGCCACCGGTGTCGTCGAGCCCGGCCCCACCGGCACGCCCGTGAAGCTCTACGGCGCCGTCCAGGACGTCACGGAACGGCATCGCGCCGACGAACGCATCCGGCGGCTCGCGCACTACGACGATCTCACGGCGCTGCCGAACCGGAACCTCTTCACGTATCACCTCGGCCACGCGCTGTCGCGCGCCGAGCGCTACGGCAAGCAGCTCGCCGTGCTCTTCATCGACCTCGACCGCTTCAAGATCATCAATGACACGCTCGGCCACGACACCGGTGATCGCGTGCTCGAGACGATCGGTCGGCGGCTCGCCGAACAGATGCGCGCCGCCGACCTCGTGGCGCGCCTGGGCGGCGACGAGTTCATGGTGATCGTCGAGGAGGTCGACAGCGCCGAGGTCGTGGAGGACGTCGCTCGGAAGCTGCTGCTCGCGATCGAGCAGCCCGTGCAGCACCAGGACCAGGAGTTCTCGCTCTCGGCGAGCATCGGCATCTCGATCTATCCGCAGGACGGTCGCGACCAGCAGTCGCTGCTGAAGCACGCGGACATCGCGATGTACCGGGCGAAGGAAAAGGGCAAGAACTGCTTCGAGCTGTATTCGTCGGGGATGAACTCCGCGAACATGGACCGCCTGTCGCTCGAATCGCGCCTGAAGCGCGCCGTGACGGAGCAGAACCAGTTCGTCCTGCACTACCAGCCCAAGGTGTCGGTTGCCGATGGACGCGTCGTCGGTGTCGAGGCGCTCGTGCGATGGATGAGCCCCGACCGCGGCCTCGTGCCGCCGGTGGAGTTCATCCCGCTCGCCGAAGAGACCGGGCTGATCGGCGCCATCGGCGAATGGGTGTTCGCGACGGCCTGCGAGCAGGCGGCCGCCTGGGCACGGAAGGGACTGCCTCCGGTGCGCGTGGCCGTGAACCTGTCGGCCCGCCAGCTCTACAGCCCCGGCTTCCTCGACACCGTGCGGCGCATCCTCCTCGAGAGTGGGGTGCAGGCCGGTGCGATGGAAATGGAGATCACGGAGAGCGTGATGATGCAGGACGTCGAACAGGTCGCAGCCGTCCTCGGCGAACTGCAGACGCTGGGCGTCCACGTCGCCGTCGACGATTTCGGCACCGGTTACTCCTCGCTCGCGTACCTGAAGCGCCTGCCCCTCGATTCGCTCAAGGTCGACCGCTCCTTCATCCGCGACGTCCCCGGGGATCCCGATGACGAGTCGATCACCCGCGCCGTCGTGGCCCTGGCGCACAGCCTGCGGCTCAAGGTGGTGGCAGAAGGCGTGGAGACGGACGCCCAGCTGGGCTTCCTGCGGGAACTGGGCTGCGACGAGATCCAGGGCTTCCTGTTCAGCCGTCCCATTCCGGCAGCGGACTTCGAGGAGTTGCTGCGCCGGGACCTGCGGTTCCCGACGGGCGGGGCGAGGGATGCTGCTTAGGTTCAGGGGCTAGGGACTAGGGGCTAGGCAAAACCCGAGGGTGTGCGAAGCGATCAGTCGTGTCCATCGGCGCGGGCATCCACCGCCGAACGCTGCAAACCACTGGTTTTCCCTAGCCCCCGCCTTTCCCTAGCCCCTAGCCCCTAGTGACTCCTAGCCCCTTCCCTCCAGCGCCTCGATCACCATCCCCGCCGCGCTGAATCCGGTCTGATCCAGGATTTCGCGCATGCACGTGGGACTGGTCACGTTCACCTCGGTCAGGTGTTCGCCGATCACGTCCAGCCCGACGATCAGCAGTCCCGCCGCCACGAGGTCCGGTGCGAGGGTCTCGGCGATCTCGCGGTCGCGGGGGGATAGTGGTTGGGCCACGCCCCGACCGCCGGCGGCGAGGTTGCCGCGGGTCTCTCCCTGCTTCGGGATGCGGGCGAGCGCGTAGGGCACCGGACGACCGTCGATCACCAGGATGCGCTTGTCGCCCTGCGTGATCTCCGGGATGTACCGCTGGGCCATCGCCATCCGCGTGCCGAGTGCGGTGAGGGTCTCGATGATCACGCCGATGTTCGGGTCGTCGCGCCGCACGCGGAACACCGAACTTCCGCCCATCCCGTCGAGCGGCTTGATCACGATGTCGCCCTGCTCGGCGAGGAAGTCCCGCAGGACGTCGTCGCGGCGGGTCACGATCGTCGGCGCCGTGAACTGGGGGAAGCGCGCGATCGAGAATTTCTCGTTGAAGTCACGCAGGCTGCGCGGGCGGTTGTAGACCTTCGCGCCGAGCGCGTCGGCGCGTTCGAGCAGGTACGTGCTGTAGACGTACTCCATGTCGAACGGCGGGTCCTTCCGCATCAGCACGGCACCGAAGGTCGCGAGGTCGGTCTCGGCTTCGTCGGTGATGCGGTACCAGGCGTCCTCGTCATCGCTCACGTCGAGCCGGCACGTCCGGGCCACGACGCGACCGCCCTTCCAGACGAGATCGGGCTGCTCCATGGCGAACACGCGGTGCCCGCGACGGACGGCCTCGCGCATCATGGCCACGGTCGAATCCTTGTACGCCTTCAGCGAGGGCAGCGGATCGACGACGAAGGCGATGTCCATGGCCGCTCCGCTCACGCGACGACCGCTGCGGCCGGATCGGTGCGCTCCAGTTCTAGCGCGGCCGCCAGCAGTGCCAGCCTGGCCACCACGCCGTACGCGTAGAAGCGGTTGGGCGTGGCGTTGGGATGCCCTTCGGGGTCGGGCTGTGAGCAGCTCGATTCGAAGGCGAGCGGCACGAAGTGCATGCCGGGGGCGTTCAGGTTCTCGTCGATGCCGCGGTCGGTGTGCACGCGGTAGAAGCCGCCCACAACGAAGTGGTCGATCATGTAGACCACGGGCTCTGCCACGGCGGCGTTCACGCTCTCGAACGTCGGCACGCCTTCCTGGACGATCACGTGGCTCACCTCGAGACCTTCCTTCACCACCGCCATCTTGTTGCGCTGCTTGCGGTTGAGGCTCACGACCTCGTCCGCGCTCTTCACAGACATGATCCCCATGCCGTACGTGCCGGCGTCGGCCTTCACGATCACGAAGGGATCCTGCTTGATGCCGTACTCCTGGTACTTCTCGCGCATCTGGCCGAGGATGCCGTCGACCCATCGGGCGAGGCACTCCTCACCCGTCCGCTCATGGAAGTTGATCTCGCCGCACACACCGAAGTACGGGTTGATGAGCCACGGATCGATGCCGATCAGCTTGCCGAAATCGCTGGCGACCTCGTCGTAGGCCGTGAAGTGGTTCGACTTCAGCCGGGTCGCCCAGCCCCCGTGGAGTGGTGGCAGGATGGGCTGGTCGATGTTCTTCAGGATCTCCGGAATGCCGGCCGAGAGATCGTTGTTGAGGAGCACCGTGCACGGATCGAAGTCGGGCAGGCCGACGCGACGGCCGTTGCGGACGATCGGCTCCACCACGAGCTTCGCGCCGCTCGGCAGTTCGAGCGTCGTCGCCTCCTTCACCTCGGGGTTGAGCGAGCCGATGCGCACCTTCATGCCCGCCTGGCGCAGGATCGCCTGCAGCGTCACGACGTTCTGGAGGTAGAAGGTGTTGCGGGTATGGTTCTCGGGGACCAGCAGGATGCCGCGCGCATCGGGACAGATCTTCTCCACGGCGACCATCACCGCCTGGACGCAGAGCGGCATGAACTCGGGAGCGAGGTTGTTGAAGCCGCCGGGGAACAGGTTGGTGTCCACCGGGGCGAGCTTGAAACCCGCATTGCGCAGGTCGACCGACGCGTAGAACGGCGCCGCATGCTCCTGCCATTTGGTCCGCAGCCAGTGCTCGATGGTCGGTTGGGCGTCCAGGATCTGGCGCTCGAGCGAGAGCAGCGGGCCGGAGAGCGCGGTGGTGAGATGCGGGACGGTCATGGGGCGTGTCTCATGGTGCGGACCTCGGGTGGATCTGCGCTGGCGCGACGATGCTCGATGCGCCGGCCTGCGGTGCGGAAGCGCCGGATTATAGCCTCCGGGGTTTGGCCTCCCGATTTCGGAGCAAACGCCTCGACCGGTAGCGTCTTCGGCACGTGCCAACCCTCGCGGAACGGCGTAAAGTTTCACTTGGTGAATGTTGTGTGCCTCAGGGTTGACTCAGCAGACCCGAAGATTCATCATGTGCACACAATATTCCCCAAGAGAACTTCGTCGTGCCCTTCCAGTTGTTGCGGTTCGCACTCTCGTCGAAGCACCCGGAGCCCCGCATGTTCCGGACGCCCGAGCGGCTGAAGGGCAGCTACGACGCGGTGATCATCGGCGCCGGTGGTCACGGCCTCGCCGCGGCGTACTACCTCGCGCGCGATCACGGGATGCGCAACATCGCCGTGCTCGAGAAGGGCTACATCGGCGGCGGCAACACCGGTCGCAACACGACGATCATCCGGTCGAACTACCTCACGCCCGAGGGCGTCGCGTTCTACGACCAGTCGGTGCGGCTCTGGCAGGACCTCGCCACCGACTTCGACCTGAACCTCTTCTATTCCACCCGCGGCCACTTCACGCTCGCGCACACCGATTCCGCCGTGCGGACGATGCGCTGGCGGGCCGAGGTGAACAAGCATCTCGGCGTGAACAGCGAACTCGTCGGCCCCGAAGCGGTGAAGGCGGCGTGCCCGCAGATCGACCTCTCGTGCGGCGGTCATGCACCGATCCTCGGTGCGCTCTATCACGCGCCCGGCGCCATCGCCCGCCACGACGCCGTGGCCTGGGGCTATGGGCGCGGTGCCGACCAGCGCGGCGTCGAGATCCATCAGCAGACCGAAGTGCTCGGCATCGACGTCGTCGGCGGTCGCGTGCAGGGCGTGAAGACGTCCAAGGGCTACATCTCGACGCCGCGCGTGCTGTCCGCCGTGGCCGGATTCACGCCGCGCATCACCCACATGGTCGGTCTGCGCACCCCCATCTACGTGCACCCGCTCCAGGCGATGGTCACCGAGCCCATGAAGCCATGGCTCGACCCCATCCTCGTGTCCGGCAGCCTGCACGTCTATGTCAGCCAGTCGGCCCGCGGCGAACTGGTGATGGGCGCTTCGCTCGATCCGTACGAATTGCAGTCCACCCGATCCACTCTCGATTTCGTGGAGGGCCTCGCGGCCCACATGCTCGACATGTTCCCGTTCCTGTCCCACGCGAAGGTCAACCGGCAGTGGGCCGGGATGGCCGACATGACCCCGGACTTCGCACCCGTGATGGGCACGACGCCGGTGGAAGGTTTCTATCTCGACGCCGGCTGGGGCACGTGGGGCTTCAAGGCGACACCGGTGTGCGGCATGACCATGGCCCACACCGTCGCCACGGGTCGCGATCACGACCTTATCGGCGCGTTCAACCTGTCGCGTTTCGCTCGCTACGAACTCACGGGTGAGAAGGGGGCGGCCAGTGTCGGTCACTGACATCCTCCACCGGAGCGGCCGCGCATGAAGCTCCTCTGCTGCCCCGTGAACGGCCTGCGCCCGGTATCCGAGTTTGCCTATGGCGGCGAGGTCCGCCTGATGCCCGACCCCGCGGACTGCACCGACGGTGAATGGGCCGACTACGTCTTCAACCGCTCCGGCATCCCGGGCGTGAAGATCGAATGGTGGTACCACCTGCCGAGCGGCGTCTGGTTCCATGCCGAACGCGACGTCGTCGCCGACCGCGTCCTGCGCACCTGGATGCCCGGCGAGGAGGCGACGCCATGACGACGCGCCTGCCGCCGGTCGAGGGCGAATGGATCGACCGCGACCGTCCCCTCGACTTCCGGTTCGAGGGTCGCGCGCAACGCGGCTTCGAGGGCGACACCCCGGCGAGCGCGCTCTGGGCCGCCGGCGTCCGCACCCTGGGCCGAAGCTTCAAGTACCACCGGCCGCGCGGCCTGCTCTCTGCGGCGAACCACGACGTCAACGC
>VYKP01000131.1_pt1 | contig 16789 bp, 13 predicted proteins | sample 5114551 | NCBI WGS metagenome assembly VYKP01 (sample SAMN12291777, study PRJNA351875) | freshwater metagenome | isolation source: freshwater lake | place: USA: Michigan, Baseline Lake | collected 2013-08-09
GAGCAGCCGCTGGCATGTCGAGATCGACGCCGGGAGCGTGTGGGCTGACGCGGGCGGGCTCGCGAATCACTTGAAGAATGCGGACTTCTTCGACGCGCAGCGGTACACGACCATCACCTTCGATTCGGACCGCATCGAACTGACGAGCCCCCGCGCCGCCATCGTCACGGGTCGGCTCTCGATGCTCGGCCGGGTCGTGACGATCTCCGCGCCGTGCGAGATCACGCTGACGGACGCCGGCCTCGTCGTGAAGACGACGTTCCGAATCGACCGGACGCAATGGGGCATGCGCTACGGCAAGGGGCGCATCAACGACGAGGCGGAGGTCCGGGCGGTGCTGACGTTCCAGCGCTGACGGGTGCCGACCAAGCGGGCCCCCCTGCCTCCGCGGTCGACTTCCGGGAGGCAGGGGGCGCCGGACCGCTACCGGAGATCCTCCTTCACGGCATCCACCGCGACCTGCGCGCAGATGCCGTCGTCCACGGCCATGCCACCCGACACGCCGATGGCCCCGATGTGGTGGCCGTTACCGGTGACGATGGGCAGACCGCCTTCGAAGGTCACGATGCCCGGAACGTACGCGATGCCGGGCAGGCGCCCGGCCGCCAGCTCGCCTACGAACTTCGTCGACACCGGGAAGCCCGCCGACGTCTGCGCCTTCAGCATCGCAATGTCGATGCTCTTCAGATACGAATCGTCCATCCGGACGAAGTACTTCAGGTTGCCGCCGCCGTCGAGCACGGCGATGTCGAGCTTCCAGCCCTCCTGGAGCGCCCTTGCCTCGCACGCGACAGTCATCTTGCGGGCGATGTCGAGCGTCAGGATGGGGCGCTGCTCGACAGCGTGGACGGCGCCGGCGCCGAGCGTGGCGATGGTGGTCAGTGCGAATACGAGTCTGTTCATGGTGAACCTCTCTGGATTGGGACCGCGAGTTGACGGGGTGGGAGATGCCTTCGGAACCGTGAACCTCAGCGCCAGCGGTCGGCGTTCTGCTCGGCGAAGGTGGCAAAGCTTCGAGCCGGGCGCCCGGTGATCTTCTGCACGTCGTCGGTGAGACCCGCCGCGTAGCCGGCGGCGATGGCCTGGTTGAGGCCCGACAGGATGTCGGTGGTCCATGCATCCATACCCATCGTCTGCATCGCAGCGATGGCGTCACTCTCCGCGATGCGCCGGTAGGTCGCCACGCGCCCCGAGGCGCGCGCAATCTCGTCGAGCACCTCCTGGACGCCCAGTGCAGCAGGCCCCGTCAGCGTGTGGATCGCGCCGGCGTGCGCTTCCGGGTCGAGAAGGACGCGTGCGCTCACCGCCGCGATGTCGAGAGCGTCCACATAGCCGGCCTTGCCATCGCCGTACGACAGGAACACTTCGCCCTTCCGGATCATCTCGCCGTGGTACGTGATCCAGTTCTGCGCGAAGAAGCTCGGTCGGACGATCGTCCACGCGATGCCGGAGTTCATGACCAGTTCGTCGATGCTGCCCTGCAGGCGGCCGATGGTAGAGGGTGACTGCGGATCCGCGCCGGCACCCGATGAGCGAACGATGTGCCGGACACCGGCGTCGCGGGCTGCGTCGATCGCGTGACGTGCGAGTTCGAGCTTGTTCGGCACCAGGGGGAACAGGAGGAAGAGACTGTCGATGCCTTCGAAGGCGCGGCGCAAGCTCGCGGGATCCTCGAAGTCGACCACCCGCGCGGGGACGCCATCCCGGGACTGACCCGAACGGCTGCCCGCAATCACGTGGGTGCCGGCTTCATCGAGAAGCGGGACGAGATGGCTGCCGATCGTACCTGTGGCGCCGGTGACGAGGATGGTGGGGTTCTGCATGTCGTGGGACTCCTGTCGAGGTGATGGCGATGATTCTGGTACCGACACCTGTTCCCGAGTAGCCCATAATCCGGACAATCATCTTCAACCAATCGTTGAAACAATGGACACCGTTTCCGCCCTCGACATGCTGGTCCGCAGCGCGGAGGAAGCCAGCTTCTCGGCCGCCGCGAGGCAACTGGGCGTGACGCCGGCCGCCGTGAGCAAGCAGGTGGCTGCGCTCGAGAAGTCGCTCGGTGTGCGTCTCGTGCAGCGAAGCACTCGACGCCTGGCGCTCACCGAGGCCGGCGTGCGGTTGGTCTCGGAGGCCACACCCGGTCTGCGGCAGGTGCAGGCAGCCCTTGCGGCTACCAATCAGAAGACCGCGGCCGTGTCGGGCGTCCTGAAGGTGAGCCTGGCACCTGCCTTCGGCCGCCGCTACGTGCTGCCCCTCATGGGGCCGCTGCTGGACCGGCATCCCGGACTGCGCCTCGACTGGCACTTCGAGAATCGCCAGGTCGATCTCATCGGCGAAGGATTCGATGCCGGCATCTCGGGCGGGGTCGACATCAACAGCGGCCTCACTGCGCGCGCGCTGGTGCCGCTCCACCTCGTGGTGGTCGCCGCCCCCGAGTATCTGAAGCGCCGCGGGGATCCCGCGATCCGTCGACCGGAAGACCTCGCGGCCCAGGAGGCGCTGCTGCTGCGCTCGCCCAATTCGGGCCGCACCCGTCCGTGGCTTCTGAAGAACGGCGCGCGGGAGATGCTCGTCGAGCCGAGCCCGCGGATCTGGGTGAGCGATCCCGAAGCCCTGTGCGATGCGGTGGTCGAAGGCTACGGCATCGCGCTCGCCGCACTCACGCACGTCCGGCCGCATCTCGACAGCGGCGCCCTCGTACGCCTCCTGCCGCGGTGGTGGTGCGACGGCGGGATGATCTCCGTGTACTTTCCCTCGGGCCGCCTCATGCCCGCGAAGACCCGCGTCTTCGTCGACCACCTGACGGAGTCGATGCGGGCCGCCGGGCTCGGGAAGCGTTTGTCGGCGTGACGGACGCGCAGTGGTGGTGACGGTATTGGCATGGCGCGCGGTGGTCGAAAGGGCGCTGGTTTCGGTTGAGGCGTTTCCTTGCATTGACCGCTTTCGGGGCCATGGGCTGCCTCTCCGGCCGATGGCCCGCGGCGGCTTGGCCGCAGGACGTGCCAACAAGGGGTGGGCCCCTTGTATATCCCCCCGTTGATGCACCACCTTCCGTGGAGCGGGCGATGCTCCTGTAGGAGCGGGCCATGCCCGCGAGAGCGACGGTTTCGGTTGAATCGCTTCCATGCCTCCACTCGGTTCTGCACCGCGGACCGCTCGCGTGCCAAACTGAACGTCATGAAACTCACATGAGCGTCTCGTTGGAAATCGTTGATCACCTGCATCGTGCTGGCGGTACACCTCGGGCCCGCCAGCGCGGCGCCGGCCGAGCAGATCGCGGAGTTCGTCTCCATCGCGAAAGCACAGGTCCAGACCGACGAGGCCGCCGCCTCTTTGCGGGACGGATGCGGTCGGGAACCGAGGTGTTGAGACCATTCGTCCGCGGCGTAGCCGCTATGTGTGCCAGCGCACGCCGTGCGCGGGCGTCCGGTGCTACGGTCATCGGACCCGAGCGAAACCGAGGTTGTCACCGTGTCCACCGTGAACCAGAAGCAACCTGATCAGAACCGGATCATCGCGTCGCTGGCGACGGAATGCCATGTGCCGATGGGCGAGATGACGGCCCTCTACGAACACGAGCGGGCCGAGCTTGCGTTGGGCGCGCGTGTCACGAACTACCTTCACATCTTCGCCACGCGCAAGGTGCTGGAGCTTTTGCAACGGCGCGAGCGGGACAAGCTGGTCCTGCCGGAGGGAGCAGTCACGGTGGTCGCTGCATGATGTCGGTCCGGGTACCGGGAAAGGAGGGCGAGTTGTCGAATTCTGAAGCTGCAACGATGCCGATGCGCAGGCGGGTCGTTCTTGGTGCTGTCGCTTGTGGCGTGCTCTCGCCGGCGTTGATCGCGTGTTCATCGACGGCCAGCGAGCAGGACGTTGCACGATCCCTGCGGCGCCCGCTGGCCGACAGCGGTGTCGACCGTCCGCTCCTGATGCGTGAACTGGTGCGCCAGGCGACGCTCGCGCCCTCCAGCCACAACACGCAGTGCTGGTTGTTCCGGGTGCAGGAGAAGTCGATCGTGATCGCCCCGGATCTCTCCCGGCGTTGTCCGATCGTCGATCCCGACGATCACCATCTCTACGTCTCGCTCGGCTGCGCCACGGAGAACCTGGTCCACGCGGCACTCGCTGCGGGGCTCCATGCCGATGTCAGTCACGATGACGCGGGCGCCATCACCGCGAGCCTGGAACCCACACGGGCCCTGGCGACGCCGCTGTTCCGGGCCATCGCCGAACGTCAATGCACGCGAGGCGACTACGAAGGCAAGCCGCTCTCGAACGACGAACTCCGACTTCTCGAGCGCGCCGGCACCGGCGACGGCGTGCGGGTGATGCTGTTGACCGAGCGCACTGCCACGGAGAAGGTGCTGGAGTACGTGGTCGCAGCGAACTCCGCGCAGATGGGTGACCCTGCATTCATCGCCGAATTGAAGACCTGGATCCGCTTCGGCGCCGACGAGGCGGAGCGCACGGGTGACGGTCTCTTCTCCGGGGCGAGCGGATCCCCGGTCCTGCCGCGGTGGGTGGGCAGCCCGCTGATGGGGCTCTTCTTCACCGGGAAGTCCGAGAACGAGCGCTACGCGAGGCAGGTCCGTAACTCCTCGGGCATCGCCGTATTCGTGTCCGAGGCGAACGACCGGGCGCACTGGATCGAGGCGGGGCGGTGCTACGAGCGCTTTGCGTTGCAGGCGACGGCGCTCGGTGTGCGCAACGCGTTCGTGAATCAACCCGTCGAGGTGGGATCGATCCGGCCCCAGTTCGCGTCAGCGCTGGGCCTGGGCAGCTCGCGGCCGGACCTGGTGGTGCGCTTCGGCCGCGGGCCAGCGATGCCGCTGTCGATGCGTCGGCCGGTGGAGGCGGTGATGGTTTGACGTCGAGAGTGGCCAGGAGCTGGGCACGACTTGTAGGAGCGGCCCATGGCCGCGAAAGCGATCGTTCCCGTTGAAGCGTTTCCTTGCATTCACCGCTTTCGGGGCCATGGGCCGCCTCTCGGGCCTGTGGCCCGCGGCGGCTTGGCCGCAGGGCGTACCAACAAGGGGTGGGCCCCTTGTACATCCCCCCGTTGATGCACCACCTTCCGTGGAGCGGGCGATGTTCTTGTAGGAGCGGCCCATGCCCGCGAAAGCGCCCGGTCCGGTAGAAGCGCTTCCTTTCATTCACCGCTTTCGGGGCCATGGGCCCCTCCTACACGAGAGCGTTGCCGCGATTGCGTATCGCGCAGCCGTCGGTCTACAACGACTCCACGAATCTCACCAAGGCCTCGCGTTCCTCCGTGCGCATCGCGCGGAAGATCTCGCGCGCGGCTTCCGCTTCGCCGCCGTGCCACAGGATCGCCTCGACGACATTCCGCGCGCGACCATCGTGGAGCAGATCGGTGTGCCCGTTCACCGTCCGGAGCAGGCCGATCCCCCACAGCGGCGGCGTGCGCCACTCTCGCCCATCCGCGATGAAATCCGGCCGATGGTCCGCGAGGGCCTCGCCCATGTCGTGCAGGAGCAGGTCCGTGTACGGGCGGATGGTGATGCCGGTGGCGGAGAGTCCGGGGACGGGGCCGGTGTCGACCACCGGCACATGGCAGACCGCGCATCGCGCCTGCACGAAGAGCTGCTCGCCGCGCCGCACCCGCGGATCATCGACATCGCGACGCGCAGGCACGGCGAGCGCGCGCACGTAGAACGTGATGTTGTCGAGCCGGCTCGGGATCACCTCCGGCACGAATGCGTCGCCCTTGCACGCACCGAGTCCGCTGCACTGGATCGCCGCCGGCAACTCGCGGCACGCCTTCTGCGCGGGCGGGCAGTTCTCGTCGGGGAACAGGAACGTCGTCGCGCCGATGTCGCCGTGGAAGGCAGCGGCGGTCTGCTGGCGGAGACTCGGCTGGTTCGCCTTCCATCCGAAACGACCGATGGCCGTGGTGTGTCGTTCGACATCCCACACGATGTTGGGGCGCCCGCTGATGCCGTGCACCGCCTGCTGCCGTGCGATGTCGAGGAGCGTGGCGTCCGGCACCGCTTCGAGCAGCCCCAGCCCGACCATCGTGGGGGCGATGCGCGGTGAGGTCATCGTCGCGTCCCCGAGCGGCCCGAACGCAAGCTGCAGGAAGGTGATGCGCGGCACCCGCAGACGGATCGTCTCGCCGTCGGCGAAGCGGACTTCGCGCTCGCCGTAGCCGAAGATCGCCTGCCCTTCGGGCGGGACTGCGCCTGCGATGCCGCGGTTCTGCAACTGGTCCCCATACGCCGGGTGCGGCCGCGGGCCGCCTTCCGCCGTCTGCCCCGGGACGCTCAGCCGCACGAGCATCCCGCGCACCGCCAGCTCACGCTCGCGAGGCGCGCGTGCGCGGCCGTTCCGTTCGTGGCACTGGCTGCACCGGTCCTCGTTGAACGTGGGCCCGAGGCCCCAGACGCCGCTGGGGTCCGGCGCGACGACCCACGGCTCGTTGAACTGATGGTGCCCTTCGGCGAACACCGCGGTCTGCGCTGTCGTCAGCATGGCCACCGGCACCATGTAGCTCCCTGGGCCGGATTCGATGGTGGTGAACGTGCCGGCGGTGAGGGCCGCGGCGGGCAGTTCATCGGCGCCGGCGGCGAGGAGCAAGGACGTGACCCACGCGCACGCGACTGTCGCGATCACAGGGAATCGAAGGGAACGCAGGCGCATGGGCACGGCAGGGGGGAGAGGCCAACGGAGAGACGATGTGACCCGATGGTGCGTCGTCCCGGGCAGGTCTGTCGAGCCGCGCGAGGTGGTAGGCGGACGGCGAGCGATCGCGCCGTGGTCGCCTCCCGCATGACCCGGGGCGTCGATCGGCATCATCGTTCCTCCCCAGCCAGACCCATCGCTTTTTCCGAATCGTCGCGAGGAACTGCCGACCGGGGATTGCAGTCTGCCCCGTTATCCTGCAGCAGCAGGTCTGTCAGCCCCCACCCACCACGCCCACGCGACCATGATCCCCACCCCGCGCTCCTCGTTCCTTCGATGGCTCCATCGCGCCCTCGGCCACCACGACATCGCCGGAACGGGCGGCGCCCGGCCCCCGATGCGCGAAGGGATGGATCTCGCCCGGCGGCGGGTCCTCAGAGGCGGCGCGGTTCTCGCCCTCGCGCCCGGTGCCGAAGCCGGTGCCGCCAGGCGCAGCGGCGCATCGCCCAAGGTCGCGGTGATCGGCGGTGGTCTCGCCGGGCTCACCGCTGCGTACGAACTCGCCGTCGCGGGCATCGACGCCGACGTGTTCGAGGCATCCACACGACTGGGCGGCCGCTGCTGGTCCGACCGGGAGACCTTCGCCGGCGGGCAGATCATCGAGCGCGGTGGCGAGCTCATCGACACCGACCATCGGCAGATCCGGCAGCTGGCGCGACGCCTCGGACTGGCGCTGGACGATGTGATCGCGGCCGAGGCGCCCGGCACCGATGCATGGATCTGGTTCGACGGCGAGCGCTACACCGCCGAGGCCGCCGTCCGCGATTTCCAGCCGGTGTATCCGGTGGTGCGGGCGCAGCGGCGGGCCATCGGCGAACCGAGCTATCGCAGTCCGACGGCGGCCGCGCGGCAACTGGACGCGTTGAACGTCGCCGAATGGATCGAGCGCCACGTGCCCGGTGGAGGCGCATCGCGGTTCGGCCGGTACCTCCGCGGCGCCATCGAGGACAACATGGCGACCGAGGCCGAGAACCTCTCGGGGCTCGTGGCCGTCGCGATGCTGTCCACCTCCACGCGCCAGCAGGTCGACCCGTATGGCGGATCCGACACGCGCTTTCACGTGCGCGACGGCAACGACGCCATCGTGAAGCGCCTTGCTGACGCCCTGCGTCGACCGGTGTCACTCGAGAGCCCGCTCGTCGCACTGGCCCGCCGTGGCGACGGTCGATGCGACGTGACGGTGCAGCGCGGCTCCGGGCTCGTCACGGACACCTACGACCGCGTGATCCTCGCCCTGCCCTTCGCCAACCTGAGGGATGTGGACCTGACCCGTGCCGCGTTCAGTCCGCGCAAGCGCCGCGCGATCGAGCAACTGCCGATGGCCGCCAGCGCGAAGCTGCAGTTGCAGTTCGACTTCCGTTTGTGGCGCGCCATGGGCAACTCCGGTTCGATGATGCTGGACGGGCTGCGCACCACCTGGGAAGTCACGCGCGCCCAGCCCGGGACGCCCGGGATCCTCAACGTCTGGAGCACCGGGCAGCGTGCGATCTCCACCGGCGAAGGCAGCGATGTGGACCAGGCCACGACCGCGCTCGCGGAGATCGAGCGGATCGTCCCGGGGATCTCGCAGGCGTGGAATGGCCGCGTGAGCCGGACGGTGTGGGACCCGGCGTCCGGCCCCAAGGGTTCGTACGCCTTCCATCCTTCCGGATACATCACGAGCCTGGCGGGGGTCGAGGCCGAGGCCGAAGGGCCCGTGCATTTCGCGGGCGAGCACACGTCGCGCGAGTGGCAGGGGTTCCTGAATGGCGCTGTCGAGAGCGGACAACGTGCTGCGCGGGAGGTGCTGAGGGCCGCACGGCGGAAGTGAGGCGGCTGTGTAGACGCCCGACCTTACCCGGTGCCGTGTCACGACGAACGATGCCTCGGCGGGAAGCGCACGCGTAGCCCGCACGAACGGCAGACGTTGGCCGCGCCAACAAGATCGATCACTCCGGTCATCGATTCCTCTGCACACCAGCATTCCGGACGATCGGTCCTTCCCGCAACGGCATGGCCTACGTCGGCATGTCGCGCCGAACGATCCTGTGGAGGCGATCAGCGCGCGATGAGATGTTCGTCGATCCAGCTGCGCAGCCACTCGGACGCCTGACCGGGCACGTCCTCCGGTGCCATCCACTCGCAGAGTCCTTCGCACAGTTCGGGGAACGTGCGGCCGGCGGCCGCGGCCTGCAGCGCCCAAGCTTCCGGTTCCGACAGTGAGCGGTAGTGCACTTCGAGATCGCGCCGGTTCGCGAGCCAGGTCACGGCGTCGCCGGCCGGCGTCGGTGCCGGCATTTCCGCGCCAGCGTCGACAGCTCTTCGGAGCGCGGCCGTGTTGTGTTGCAGCGATGCGAAGTGCACCGACGGATGCAGACGGAATGCGAGCGTGCCCCAGGCCTCCGGTGGGAGCGCTGCGAGGTCGTCGATGCTTAGCAGCGGGTCGTCGGCCGCATCGAAGGCAAGCGTGAGCGTCCATTCGAACCGCGCGATCTCGGCGAGCAGCGGATACCCCGACCACGGCGTCGTGCCGGCGAGGAAGTCGGGCAGTGCGCCTGCGTACCATCGGACGTTGCGGCTCGTCGACGGTGTCGCCTCCACGAACTGTCGGCACAGGGCCGCGAAAAGTTCATCACCCATGACCGCCTGCAGCGTCGCAAACTCGGGGGAGAACGCTTCGATCAGACGCGAGCGATACCCTTCGGTGTAGATCGCGAGGCGCGCGTCGAGGTGACCACGAGGCCCGTCCTCCACAAGATCCCTGAATGCCGGCGCGCCATGCAGGACGTGCGCCTGAAACTGGCCCTGCAGTGTCTGGAGTGCGTTCACGGTGGACGTCTCACGCCGCGACGGCGGTATGCGGCTGCGCCGCAGCGGCGGCCACGAGGCGTGCGCGATCCAGTTCCGCCACCAACTCGGCGAGCGGCGGGATGTGATCATCCCGCTCGATCATCGTTGGCACGGCGCCGAAGCGGCGGATGGCTGCCGCGTACAGATGCCAGACCGCCTCGACGACGGGTGCGTCGTGGGTGTCGATGATGTAGTCGCCGTGGTCGGTGTGACCAGCGAGGTGGATCTGCTTGACGCGCGCGGCCGGGATCGCGTCGAGATACGTCAGCGGATCGAAGCCGTGATTGAAGGCCGACACGTGGATGTTGTTCACGTCGAGGAGAAGATCGCAGTCGGCGCGGCGCGCGACTTCCGCCACGAACTCCCACTCGGTCATGTCCGAGGCCCTGTAGCTCACGTAGCTCGAGACGTTCTCGAGCAGCAGTCGGCGCCCGAGGAAGTCCTGCACCTGCTGGACCCGTGCAACCACGTGCGCCAGCGCCTCCTGGGTGTACGGCATGGGCATCAGATCGTGCAGGTTCCGCGACGCGATACCGGTCCAGCAGAGGTGGTCGGAGATCCACATCGGTTGCACTCGGTCGGCGAGCGCCTTCAGGGCGGCGAGGTAGTCGCGATCGAGGGGATCGGTGCTGCCGATGGACAGTGACACCCCGTGCATGACCATCGGATAGTCGGCACGGATGCGGTCCAGCCAGTAGAGCGGCGGGCCACCCGGCACCATGTAGTTCTCGCTCAGGATCTCGAACCAGTCGACGCTGCGCGGCGGTGCCGCGGCGATCTCTTCGTAGTGGGGTACGCGCAGGCCGAGCCCGAAGCCTGGAGGCGAGACGGAACCGGCCTTCATGTGTGTCCTTGTCGAGTGAGTCGGGAGGGTCCGCCCGGAAGGCGCGTCGCCACCGACGCGCCTCCGGAGAGACCACGATCGGTCAGCTCTGGGGGAGGCGCTTTCCGAGCATCGCCATGCACTCGCCTTCGCCCATCCAGACGAAGCCCTGTCCGGAACACGCGTTCTGCGCTTTGCAGGCGTGATTGCCTGACTTGCACGCCGACTGGCCCTTGCAGGCATTGCCGGCGTAGCACTTCACTTTCGAGCCGATCTGGCTCGAGTCCATGTTGGCGACGCCAGGCTTGGCAGTGGTGTTCGCGCACCCCGTCACGAAGAAGGCCGCCGCCAGGGCTGCGATCGCGATGCCGCTCACTTTGGTGTGTTCCATTTCTCGAATCTCCAGATCGGTGGATGAACGTGGCCGCGTTTCGCGGACCTCGCGGAGGTCAAGCGCGGCTCGGCGACCGATCGCGCGCTTTCGTTTCCTCCCGTGATTTACGCTGCCCGTTCCGGAACGGATGCAAAACGACGCAGGCGGATCCCACGCCGGACTCACGGCGCCATGTCATCACGGGCGGGGCGTTCGGGCCCGCGGCGGCTTGGCCGGGTGGTGTACCAACAAGGGGAGGGCCCCTTGTATATCCCCCCGTGGATGCACCACTCTTCGTGGAGCGGGCAATGGTTTTGCAGGAGCGGGCCATGCCCGCGAAAGCGCCTGTTCCGGTTGATGCGATTCCATAGCATCCACCGCTTTCGGGGCCATGGGCCCCTCCTACACTGTTGCGATGTCTCGCGCCTCGTCGCCGCCCAGGAACCCACCCGACTGCCGCTTCCACAGCTGCGCATATAACCCGCCTGCCGCCAGCAGCGCCTCGTGCGGGCCGCTCTCCACGATGCGGCCCTGATCGATCACGACGAGCCGATCCATCCGCACGATCGTGCTGAGCCGATGGGCGATGGCGATCACGGTCTTGCCGGCCATCAGATCGTCGAGCTGCTCCTGGATCGCGGCCTCGATCTCGCTATCGAGCGCCGACGTCGCCTCGTCCAGCACGAGGATCGGTGCGTCCTTGAGGATGACGCGCGCCAGGGCCACGCGCTGACGCTGGCCGCCCGACAGCTTCACGCCGCGTTCGCCTGCGTGCGCCTCATAGCCGGCGCGGTCCTTCCAGTCGCGCAGGCCTTGGATGAACTCGTGTGCGTGTGCGCGGCGGGCCGCGGACTCGACCTCGGCATCGGTCGCGTCGGGCCGACCGTATCGGATGTTCTCGGCGATGGACCGGTGCAGCAGCGAGGTGTCCTGTGTGACCATGCCGATGGCGGCCCGCAGGCTTTCCTGGGTCACCGAGCGGACGTCGTGACCGTCGATGCGGATGGCGCCGCCCTCGGTGTCGTGGAACCTGAGCAGCAGGTTCACGAGCGTCGACTTGCCGGCACCGCTGCGGCCGACGAGCCCGACGCGCTCCCCCGGCCGGACCACGAGATCGAGACCATCGATCACGGCCGTCCCCGGTTGCAGTCCACGACCGTAGCTGAAGCGAAGCGATTCGAACCTGACCTCGCCTCGCGTCACGACGAGCGGCTTCGCGTCCGGTGCATCGAGCAGCGCGAGCGGTCGCGCGATGCTGTCCATGCCCTCCTGCACCACGCCGACGTTCTCGAAGATGCCGCTCACCTCCCAGCTCACCCAGCCCGCCATGTTCGCGATCTGCCACGCGAGCGGGATGGCCGTCGCCACTTCGGTGGCACTCACCCGGCCTTCCATCCACAGCCATCCGCCGAGCAGCGCGGTGCCGGCCACGAGGAGGATGTTGATGAGGGCGAGCGAGAACACGAACAGCGTGCTCCATCGCATGTGGGCCTGCATCCGCAACGCGTGCTCGTCGAGACTCTCGCGCACGTGGGCGTCCTCGTCGCGCGAGCGCGCGAAGAGCTTCACCGTGAGGATGTTCGTGTAGCTGTCCACCACGCGCCCCATCACCTGGGAGCGCGCCTCGGAACTGGCCCGCGACAGATCGCGCATGCGCGGCACGAACGTGCGAAGGAACAGCACGTAGGTCGCCATCCATACGAGCGTGGGGATGGCCAGCAGCGGGTGCGAGAACACCATCACGACCAGCGCCGTGAGCCCATAGACGAGGATGTACCAGATGGCCCGGATGCATGACACGACGCTCTCGCGCAGCGAGTTGGCGGTGTTCATCACGCGGTTGGCGATGCGCCCCGCGAAGTCGTTCTGGAAGAACGTCCACGACTGGCGCACCACGTGCCAGTGGTTCTGCCAGCGGATCTCGGTGGTGACGCCCGGCAGCACGGCGTTGAGGCGCATCAGGCAGTCGACGAGGATCGCGAGCGGACGCGCCACGAGGAACAGCCCGGCGAGCAGGAGGAGAACATCTGCCGCCTGGGCCAGCGCCACCTTCGGATCGGGGGCCGTCATGATGCCCACGAGCCGCCCGATGAAGAGCGGCACGATCATGTCGAGCAACGCCACCGCGAGACTCGCGGCGAGCATGCCGCCGTAGACGCGCGGGTGCTGCTTCAGGAAGTGGTGATAGAACGCCCAGAGCGTGCCGGGCGGCCCCGCGGCGGGCGTGACGTCACCCGGCGGAACGGCCGTGCCCGGGACGAGCGATTCGAAGAAGCGGAAGGGATTCAGGGGCAACGTGCTCGCTTGGACCGCCGGAGCTTACCGCACCCGTTCGCGTCACCGCGCCCGTTGCATGACACCGACCTCTGCAGGCCTGCGGTGGTGCTTTGCCGCGTTCGGTTGCCCGGGCGTATTCACGACACGCCGAAGGGGAAGCGCCATCGTTCCTCCCGCTGCGGGTGAAACTTGACGAAACGCGAGGATCGGATGCAGATTCGGATCGGCTTCGGGCGCTCCCGCCGACCCGGGCCGACCCAAGACAACAGATCGATCAAGGAGACCACCTTGCGTACCTTTCTCGCCTCCGTGTCGCTTGCGACCATCACGCTCCTCGCGTCCTTCCAGGCCAGCGCCGCGTTCACCGTCAAGATATTCGCCGACCCCGTCGATACCGGGACGGACGTCGAATTCGGAGACCAGATCGGGGAATTCACCAGCGATCTGATCGGCTTCACCAGCGACAACCTCGTGACCAGCGATCCGGGATGGCCCCTCGCCGACCGGACCTTCGGTGCCGAGGTGACCGGGTACTTCAACACTGCCGTGGAAGGCCTCTATCCGCTCTACCTGGGCTCTGACGACGGCGCGTATCTCTTCGTGAACGGTGCCCTCGTCATCTCGCGTCCGGGCGCCCAGAGCTACGGCGAGAGTCAGGCGGACGCCAGCCTGATGGAAGGGTCGACGCCATTCCGCATCGTCTACTTCAACGGCCCCTGCTGCGGATCGCAGCTCACGATCGCCGCCGACGACCGCGTGACGATCACGTCAGCCCCGATCCCCGAGCCCGGCACGTACGCCCTGATGGCCGGCGGTCTCGCGGTACTGGCGGCCGGCGCGCGTCGCCGTCGTCAACGGGAGATCGGCTGACCCTGCCGGGTCGACGCTCCCCCCGATGCGTCAGTCCGCCGGGGGGAGTCTCGCGGGGTGACATTCGTCCCGGATCGCTTGCCCCATTCGGGTCTTCCTGATCTCGGGGGCGTGCTTTCTGTTCACGTTCGCGTAGATGTCTCCTGCCATGGGAGGGCGACCACATGGTGCGGGCCGTCGATGTGGACGGGTACCCCGGTAGCGCACGTTCCTGGTTCGGCTGCTCGCGTGGCGCGGGGCAGATCCGCCCTCATGCCACCCTGCGCATCGTCGAGGCACCGTCCGATTCGCCCGCGCGGATCGGGGGCCTGGGGTGCCAGCTTCGGGGGCTGCGACGCAATGCAGAGGCTCCCTATACTCGACCCTTCGCCTTTCGGCGCACCGAGCCCTCCGCCATGCATGAAGACACCGAACGCCGCCTGACCAACCTGGAAATCAAGGCCAGCGACGCCGAGGTGACGATCGACCGGTTGAACGACGTCATCGTGCGCCAGCAGGCGCAGATCGACATGCTGCTCCGGGAAGTGGCGCTGTTGCGGGCACAGACGCCAGCCGACGAAGCGCCAGGCTTCCGCAGCCTGCGGGACGAGTTGCCGCCGCACTATTGAGCGATCGGGGCGTCTGGGCAGGCGGCAGGGATGCGCCATGCCCGCCTCTCGGGCCGGTGGCCCGCGGCGGGGTGCCCGCGTGGCGCACGAACAAGCGGAGGGCCCCTTGTATATCCCCCCGAGGACGCATCCCGAGTCGTTGGTGTGGATGCCCTTGTAGGAGCGGGCCATGCCCGCGAAAGCGATGGTTCCGGTTGCGGCGCTTCCACAGCATTGACCGCTTTCGGGGCCATGGGCCCCTCCTACAGAACCGTCGCTGCGATCAGGGCTGGTGGATGCGCCACGAACTGTAGGAACTGGCCATGCCCGCGAAAGCGATGGTTCCGGTTGCAGCGCTTCCACAGCATTGACCGCTTTCGGGGCCATGGGCCCCTCCTACAGAACCGTCGCTGCGATCAGGGCTGGTGGATGCGTCACGAACTGTAGGAGCGGGCCATGCCCGCGAAAGCGATCTTTCCGGTCGAAACGCTTCCCCGCTTGCTTGACGTGGTTCCGACCCCGATGGACCACTGCAGGCAGCAAGACATGACCCCCAACATCCATGCACGCCCACCCATCGGCGATGCTCAACCTCGACTCGACGTCACGCTGAAGTCCGGCCCCCACGCCGCCGCCGCATCGCCCATCCGAGCACACCAAGGCCACCCAGCAGCTGTGCCCACGTCTCCGGCTCCGGCACCGGCGCGAATTGCACGTACAGGTCGCCGTCCTGCACGGCCAGCTGGAAGGTGCCCCCGGCGAGCGGGCTCAGGAATCCCTGGGTGTCCAGCGTCACGCGCGCCGGGTCGAAACCGACGATGCCGCCGGTGGTGTCCACGATCTGCCACTGCCACGCACGGTGCGGATCGAAGCCGGTCAGCGGCGCGGCCTGGTCGCTGCCGTCCAGCGTGGCGAGGCTGATCGTGAAGCGGCTGTTCGCCGTGGTGCCGGACTGGATGGTCAGCATGCCGTCGATGGCCCAGAGGTCCCACTGCTGGCCGGCGATGCCGTTCGCTGCCGCGAGCTCCACCACGAAGCTGCCGCCGCTGCCCCAGGTGGCGTCGCCGGTGGTCACGGTGCCGGGGCTGTTGCCCGGCGAGAAGCGGCCGCCGTCGTTCACGAACACTGCGCCGTACTCCCCGGCGCCCTTGGCCAGGCCGCCGTAGTTCACATCCACCGGGCCGAGGATGCTGCCGTTGTTCACCAGCAGGCCGCCATTCAGTTGCAGCCGACCGCCGGCGCGCAGTTCGATCGTGCCGCCGGGCGCGTTCACGGCGCCCACCGTGGTCCGGCTGCCGCCGCCCAGCACGATGTTGCCGCTGGTGCTGACCAGCGTGCCGTCGGCCGCGACCTCGATCTGCCCGCCCGAGCTGAGATGGCTGACGCTGGCAGTACCGGCAACGACGAGGGTGCCGGTCGGGTTGCTGCCGTCGGTCCAGGTGAGGCTGCGGCCCGGCAGGACGTGGATCGTCCCCTCGTTGGCCACGCCGACGAAGGTGGTGCCCGACGCCGGCGACAGGACCGTACCGCCACCGATGTGCGTTCCCACCAGGCGCCGCACCGCGCTGATGTCGTGGCCGCCCGGACCGATCAGCCGCCCGCCGTTGAGTGTGGTGCCGGTGTAGACGACCTGACCGCCGGGCCCGGCCTGCACCACCGAGAAGCCCAGGTTGCGTTCGCCCAGGTGCAAGGTGCCGAACCCGTTCACCTCGTACTCGGATGCGCTGCTGTTGGCCATCTCCAGCGTGCCACCCTGCACCTGCACCATGCCGGTGAAGCTGTTGCGGCCGCTCAGCACCTGGGTGCTGGCGCCGATCTTGATCAGCCCGCCGTCGCCATCGATGTCGCCGTTGTAGCTGAAGTGGCCTTCTCTGCCGCCCAGGGTCATGGCCCGGCCTTCGGTCGGGTCGGCCAACAGCGTGATCCGGCCGCCCGCAGTGCTGTTCACCCCGCTGGTGAACAACGAGCCGCCGTCGATCTCGATGGTGCTCGCGGCGGTCCAGAACCACGTCTGGGCGGCGTCGACTCGCGCGCCCGCCCGCACCTGCAGATGCCCCGTGCCACCCCTCTGGGCATCGGACACGCCACCCATTCCCAGCGCGCCGGTGACGGTGAGTTGCGTGCCTGCGCCCGTGGCCACCAGGGTGCCCACCGAGCCTCCCAGGGCGCCGCCTCCCACGAGGAACGCCGTCGCACGGCCGCCGGACTCGAGCGTGATCGTGCCGTTGCTGCCGTCTTGGAAACCGGCCACCAGGTAGCCCCAGCCGTCGAGGCTGCCGCCATTACGCACGGTGATGCGCCCGAGGCCCCGGTTGCCGGCAATCGTCTGAA
>VYKP01000134.1_pt1 | contig 16684 bp, 12 predicted proteins | sample 5114551 | NCBI WGS metagenome assembly VYKP01 (sample SAMN12291777, study PRJNA351875) | freshwater metagenome | isolation source: freshwater lake | place: USA: Michigan, Baseline Lake | collected 2013-08-09
GGAGGATGAAGTGAAGCAGGAAGTGCAGCGGCGGTTCAACCGCACTGTCAAGGACGCTCTGGCCAAGTTCATCGAGGCACCGACGGCCGAAGGCGCGACCAGTCGCCGCCGCAGGGGTCGCGCAGCAGCCGCTGAAGTCGAAGCGGGGGCGCGGCCCACAACTCAGGACAAGAAGCGTGGTCGCCCGCGAACCGAGAATGCCGAAGAGGAGCTATTCTGACCCGACAGAATGTGACTATGCCGCCAACCACGCTCAATCCGTTCCACGACTACCTCGCCTCCACACTGGCCGAGAGAATTGGCGAGCATCGCCTGGCGGTATGGTATGACCCGCGTGAAGAGTTCCGTGGCTTCATCGCCGAACTTCGCGGGCAGCCTGAGATCACGGCATGCACGGCGGAAACGGTCAAGCTCGGCTCAGGGCAAGTTCGGTTGATCTGCAAGAACGGCTCGCTCTTTGAAGCCAAGCTGGTCGCCGAGCCCTTTGTCAGCGGAGAGAGCGTGGAACCGCTGCTGGTCTATCTGCCCGGGGAGCGTGCTGATCAGCCAACGCTCAATGTGCTTCTTGAGATCGAGAGAATGGGCGCGAAGCCCATCGACTGGAAGCTAACCCACATGGCTCGGAACTGCCTGAACGAGTTCATTTCTCCAGATCAAATCGATCAGGTTCTCAAGGGCGAAGGTTCGATCACCTACGCAGACATCGTCAGCGTGCTTGCCAAGCTGCAGGACTCGGGCGGCGGCAAAGGCGGCTCACGAGGCGGTGGAGGCAGCGGCTCCATTCTCGATGCCATCTTCCCATCCGCCCGCACCAGTGCTGAGCAATTGGCCGCGTGGCTGGCAACGCCATCGTCTGACTCTGTCATCGAAAACAAGGGCGGCCGCGGCGAGATCCTGCGGCTCGCCACAAAGCTCGGGCTCTCCCCAGATCCCTCGGTTGAGCTCGACAAGCTCCGCCTTGATACGGCCAGGCACGTGCTCGTCGGCGAGTTCGTGCTGGACCTCAAGGGCGATCGCCCACCGTCCACTGCGCTGGTCGTATCTCCCACGAACACCGAGCAGCAGAAGCTGCTTCGCCAGACTGCCGACGCCTTCCGCCGCGGGCACGCCGATCAGTACGAAGCAATGGCCGACCAGATCGAGGCCGAGTTCCAACTCTCCTCTGCCGGCGTCACCGCCGAGCGACTGGGCAGCATCGACACCTTCAGGTTCGAGGAAAAGTCGCTCTTGAGCCATGCAGGGCTTCTGGTGGCGGACGGCCGCTTTGCCGAGGCCGCGGATGTGGTGACGACACACGCCCGGAGCTTCTGGGCCGATCGCGATGCCCGTCGCCAACAGCAATGGGAGGCCTGTGGCCGCATGGGGGCGCTTGGGCAGGAGGTGGCCCGCGTTCGCACCGCTCTCCCGCCGGCGAGCGCTGGACCAAGCATCTGGTTCCGCGGCTACACCAACCTTCAATCCGGGCCCCAATCGGGCTGGTTCAGGGTGGACACGCTTTACCGGCAGCTCCAGTCACACCTGGCATCAATGGCGGATGTGCCTGACTCCGAGGCCGCTCAGCACGCGGTGTTGAATGCCTACGACGAGCTGGCGGGTGAGATGACGGCGCGGTTCATGGGCGCGATGAAGGCCGCGTCCTGGCAGGTGCCGGGCGATGTGCTCCGGCAGCCGCAGGTGTTTGATGAGATCGTCTCCAAGCCAACATCTGACGGCAGCCCAGTCGCCATGATCCTGGCAGACTCGCTGCGGTACGAGATGGGCGTTGAACTGGCCGCATGGTTCAACGACGCCAAGTCCATCGAGGTGAAAGCAGCGGCCGCGGCGATCCCGACGATCACGCCCATCGGCATGGCGGCGCTGCTGCCGGGTGCGAGTCGCTCGTTTGATGTGGTCGATGGCGGTGAGAAGGTCGGAGCCAAGATCGATGGCAAGGTCATGACCGGGTTGAAGGACCGAATGACCTTCCTGCAGGGCAAGGTTCCAGGCAGCAAGGACATCGAGCTCGACCAACTGCTCGCCATCACCGGGGCGCAGCTCAAGAGCCGACTGCATGGCGTGAAGTTGCTGGTGGTACGGGCCCAGGAGATCGACGAGGTCGGCGAGAACGCCCATGCCATCCTCGCCCGGCAGGTGATGGAGACGGCTGTCAGCAACATCGCCCGCGGAATCCGCAAGCTCGCCCAGAACGGCGTGTCGCGGTTCGTCATCGTCGCGGACCACGGTCACATCTTCGGCCGTGCCAAGGACGAGGCCATGCGGATCGATCCGCCGGGAGGCCAGACGGTGGAACTCCATCGCCGCTGCTGGATCGGCCGTGGCGGGGTTACGCCGTCTGGCACGGTTCGCATTTCGGCTGCCGAACTGGGCCACGACAGCGACATCGACCTGGTGTTCCCCGTCGGCACGGGCGTGTTCAAGGCGGGCGGAGATCTCGCCTATCACCACGGAGGGCTGAGCTTGCAGGAGCTCGTGGTGCCGGTGATCGTGCTGGAGCTTGCCGCGATGGCCGCCGCGCCGACGGCTAGCCTGACGGCCACGGTGCGAGACGTGCCGCTAAAGATCAACAACCGGGCGTTCCGCGTCACGCTGACACTCACCGCGGACGGGCTGTTCACAGAGACTGCTGTGAAGGTTCGGGTCTGGCTTGAACACAAGGGGGTCGAGATTGGCAGCGTTGGGCAGGCGATTGATGCCCAGTTCGACGCCGCGAGCAAGACCGTGAAGGTGGAGATCGGGAAGGCGGCCACCATCTTGATGTTGCTGAAACGAGACGAAGCCAAGCAGGCACGCTTGGTGATCGAGGATGCCACCTCTCGTGCCGTTCTCTATCGGTCAGACACCGACCTGCCCATTGACGTACTTTGAGCTTGGAGTTTCTTGAATGAGCACCGCCCCGACTCCCAACCCCATCTCGACCGCCGACGCACCGCCCCGCGATGCGCTCGACGACAAGCTGACACGCGTCTTTGACGGCAAAGTTGTGCGCAAGGACCTCGTCCGCAAAGTGAAGGTCGGGGCCAACGTCCCGGTCTTTGTTCTGGAGTTTCTGCTCGGCAAGTACTGTGCGTCTGCCGACAATGCAGCGATCCAGATGGGCCTCCAGGTCGTCAACCAGACCTTGGCCGACAACTACATCCGGGCGGATGAGGCAATCAAGGCACAGAGCCGCGTGAAGGAGGAGGGCAAGCACACATTCCTGGACAAGGTGAAGGTGCGGCTCGTCGATTCGGAGTATTGGGCAGAGTGCGTGAACTTCAGCGACAAGTTCGTGCATATCCCCACGCAGTACGTCCGCGACTTCGAGCGGCTGCTCACCGGCGGCATCTGGGCCCAGGTGGACATGAAGTTCGAGTACGACGAGGAGAGCAAAGGCAAGCACCCGTTCTGGATCGAGCGGATGCAGCCGATTCAGATCGCTACATTCGACGTGGAGTCGTACAAGCGCCTGCGCCGCGAGTTCACAGCGGACGAATGGCTTGATGTCGTCATCCGCACGATGGGCTACGAGCCCAGCGGAATGGACCGGCGGCTCAAGATGCTCTTCTGCGTCCGCATGATCCCACTGACCGAGCGGAACTTCAATATGGTGGAGCTCGGGCCGCGTGGCACGGGTAAGAGCTACGCGGTTCAGGAAATCTCCCCCTACGGCGCTCTGCTGACCGGGCCGACCACCGTCGCCAACATGTTCGGCCACATGAGCGGCAAGCCCAAGGGCATGGTCACCATCTGGGATGTCGTGGCGTTCGACGAGGTCGCCGACCTGGAGAACATGCCCAAAGAGGTCATCACCACCCTCAAGACGTACTGCGAATCAGGCACGTTCCAGCGTGGAAAAGAGTCGGACTCGGGCGACGCGAGCATCGCCATGTTCGGCAACACCAACCAGCCGGTGGATGTGATGGTGCAGACCGGCCACCTGTTTGAGCCGATGCCCGAGGTGATCCGCGACGACAAGGCGTTCCTTGACCGCATCCACTTTTATCTCCCAGGGTGGGAGATCCCGAAGATGCGGAATGATTTGTTCACCGACCACTACGGCTTCGTCGTGGACTACTTCGCCGAGGCGCTCCGCACACTCCGGAAGTACAACTACACCGAGTCGCTGGATCAGTACTTCGCGCTTGGCTCACACCTCAATGCCCGCGATCGCAAGGCTGTCCGTAGGACGGTGTCTGGCCTGATCAAGATCCTGCACCCGCACGGCGAACTGAACCGCGAGGAAATGCAGGAGATCGTCGAGTTCGCCATCGAGGGGCGGCGTCGGGTCAAGGAGCAGCTTAAGAAGATGGCTCCGCACGAGTATCACCAGACCTCCTTCAGCTATCAGCTCAAGGAGACCGGGGAGGAGCGGTTTGTCGGCGTCCCGGAGCAGGGTGGCCGCGACATGATCTCCGCCGACCCGCAAGCGCCGGGCTGCGTGTACGCGGCGACGGTCGATGGAACCGGCAACGCTGGCCTGTTCCGCATTGAGGTGACCTCATCGCACGGCACTGGAAAGCTCAAGACGGCGGGCGGCTTGAGCGGGTCGCTGCGGGAGTCGGTCAATCGAGCGTTCGGCTACATGCTGTCCAAGAAGCAGGACCTGGGGCTCAGCCGTGAACTCGATGTGGCGGACCTGCACGTCGAGATCATCGACCTCTTGAACAACCACGCCGAGGGCGACATCGGTATCGCCTTCTTTGTGGCGGCGATGTCGGCGTTGAGAAAGGCCCCTGTGACGGCGGCGACGCTCGTGATCGGGGACCTGAGCATTCAGGGCAACATCAAGCCGGCGAAGTCGCTAACCGAGCCGCTCCAGATCGGTAGGGATAACGGGGCGAAGCGGGCGCTCATCCCCATCGAGAATAAGCGTCAGTTCTTGGAGGTAAGCGCCGACATCGTCGAGCACGTCGATCCGGTGTTCTATGGCGACCCGCGGGCAGCGTCGCTGAAGGCGATGAACTTGAGTTGAGAGTTTGCCCCGATGCTCGACGATGACCGGAGTGCCTTGCCATGATGACTGCCTTCAGCTTCCCATTCTCAAAGATCATCAGCATCGAGCAGGGTGCTCGCGAGCACTACCACGTCCCGAAGTATCAGCGCGAGTACACGTGGGGCCGGCGAGAGTGGGAGAAACTGCTCCAGGACATCGATGAGAACGACGCCGGGTACTTCATGGGGTCCATCATCTGCATCAAGGACTCAGAGACCGTGCCGCCTGGCGACGAGCTGCTGTACGAGGTCGTTGATGGACAACAGCGACTGACAACGTTGTCGTTGTTGATGATGGCGCTCTACGACCGTCTTAGTGAAGTCACTCCCGATTCCGCATTCGCGGACCAGGATGACCGTGACAATTTCCAGATGACGCTCACGAGCCTTCGGAACAAGCTGGTCAAGAAAAAGAAGGACTTCAGGCAGGGGGAGCCCGGAGGATTCCGTGACGGCAAAGCGATGGCGTTCTGTCGCGTTCAGCCGAGCTCCCAGAATCACAACCTTGACGACTATCTCTATCGCCTTGGAAAGCTTGGCCTCATCGGCGAACGCCCGAAGGTACCGCACGCCGGCAACCGCCAGCTCTCGCGCGCGTTCAAGTACTTCCGCGATCAGTTACCCGAGGCTCATTCCGAGCTGTTGGCCCTCGTGTCGAAGATCAACGATCTCAACTTCGTGCTCATCAGCGTGAACAGCCAGTCGGATGCGTTCACGTTGTTTGAGACACTGAACAACCGGGGCGTCCCCCTTTCGGCGATTGACATCATCAAGAACAAGATGCTCGCGGAGATGGAACGGCAACATCAGGCGGATGTTGACGAGTCGTACGAACGGTGGCAAGAGGTGATCGCCGCCATCCCGGATGCGTCTGATCAAGAGCGATTCCTGCGGCACTTTTACCACGCCACGAAGTTCGATCCGAAGATCAAGGTCGATGGTGTTCCTAGGGCCGTGAAGTCCAAGTTGATTCATGTGTACGAGACGCTGATCAAGCGAGATGCGGCCTTCATCTTCTCCCAGCTTATCGACAAGGGGCGCGTGTACGGAACGATGCTGGATCCCGATTCGGGTGCGCCGGCCGACCTTCGCGACTCTTTGGTGGATCTCGCGAGAGTAGGTGCCACACCCGGGTACCAGATCCTGCTGTACCTCGGCAGCCTATCACCGGCACAGCGTTCAGAGCCCGACTTCCTGCGTCGAGCGATCGACTTGCTTGCCATGTACTACGTGCGGCGCAATGTCACCGACACGCCGCCGACGCGAACGCTCGATCAAGCCCATATGGATCTCATCGAAGCATGCCATGAGTCGGTTGATGCGACGGGCCGTCTCGCGTTCGGCAAGTTCCAGTCGCTACTCCTCAGCGGCAACGGCGCACCGGGTACGCTCGAGCAGTTTCGGACGGCTTTGTCAGGCCCGATCTACTCCACCAACGTGGGCATGGCCAGATACCTACTCTGCAAACTCGATGCGGTGCATCACACGCGAGAGTACAAGCCGGACCTCTGGGCCCGCGACGACAAAGACAAGTTCGTGTGGACGATCGAGCATGTGCTACCCCAGACAGGACGGATCTCCGCAGAGTGGGTCGAGATGGTGGCGGGCGGCGATCGCGACAAGGCCGAGGACATCCACGCCGAGCAGGTTGATCGCCTTGGGAATCTGACTCTAAGCGGTTACAACTCGAAGCTCGCGGTAGCCTCGTTGTCGAAGAAGCAGGAGTTAGCCAAGGACAAGAGCTTCCTCGGCCACAAAATCAACATTGGCTACCGCAATGGACTCGCACTGAACAGCCTGCCATTCGAGGTCGGCAGAAAGAAGTACTCCCTAGCGGAGGTGCCTCGCTGGGGATCGGACACGATTGAAGCTCGCACGGAAGCGATGGTGTCAAGTCTGGTTCAACTTTATCGGTTCCCGGGCGAGGTCGACAGCGAGCTGGCGTGATTGGGTCTGACTACCCGATGCTCCGAAGATTGGAGGGTTTCGACGTGCCGTTTAGCCGAGACCGCCAAACCGCCTCCGAGAACCCCGTTTCCGCTCTCTGGGGCCAGAAAGCGGCACAAACTGCTCTCGTAACCATACCGAGTCCCAAAATGACACCCGATCGGAGTTTCCTTCCGACCCCGCGTAACGGAGGGGTCATTTGGCTTACAGGCAGCCCGTTTTGCCCGCCGAGGCGCGGTGGCCAGAAACCCCGCAGAATCCTGGCGGTTTGGCAATTTGGCCTCCGGGCGGCGGCGCTCTCTCGGTTCGAGGACGTTTCCGAGGGTCGAACTCCGGACACCATGCGGCTCGGGATCAGAGGGTCAAATGCCTCTCTCGCTCTCGCGTTCTCTGGTTGACGGGGAGCGGCGGGCTTACAGCCGACGTTCCGAGCGGGAGCCTTCACTCGCAATGTTGAGATCCACAAGAGCCAACCGAGCATCGGATTGGAGTCACCGGTGCGACAGACGGCTCTGACCGCGGTGACCGAAATGCGGTGTTCTTTCCGATGCGTGGCCGGGCCGCACTGTCAGTTTGAGCGTTGGTGCGCGACTATGTTGCAAGTCGTCTGCCACGCGGGCTCTCGGTATGCCCGAATGTCAATGACGTACGGCACATCTGGCTTCCCGAACAATTGGAGTTCCTGCGGCACGGCGAGAACCCTGCCGATGTCGATGTACCGAATTGCTCGTCCGTGGCGACCCGAGCGTGCCGCGAGGATGGCTGCCTCATGCAACGGCTCAGCCCGGGGGTCGCAAGCCGCGTGCGCTGACTCGTAGGAGTCGAGAGCAGCGTCTACGTTACCGAGGGCGGTAAGCACTCTGGCTCGCAACATGTGCCCTTCGCTGCGGTGCCATCTGTACCCACCCTCGCTCGCAAGGTACGTGTCGAGGTTGCGGAGAGCTTGCGCCCAGAGACCCTCGTCGACGCACGCTCGTCCCAGGTAGTACAGCAAGTGCGGGTCCGACGGAGCTGACAGCACTGCGCGCTCTAGAATCTCCCGGTATGGCCGTCGCCGTTGGTCGGGGCGATGACGCACGACGGCACCGTCGGCGGCAACAACGGGTAACCGGCGACCGGTCTGCGAAACCAGGAGTTCGTGCACGGGGTAGCGCCACGACCATAACGAGCGCCTGTAGCAACGCGGGAACCAGTGCACGAACCCGGGAGCATGCTCGCGTCGAATGCAAGCCATTGCGGCACCCTCGTCATTGGCGTACGAAATCGCCTTCGACAGCCATATCGGGTCACCCGCCGGGCTAATCACATCGAGCCGTTCATCGGCATCGAACCGGACGATCCAGTCAAACCTAGCTTGGCCTGCGGCGAACGCTCGCGCCGCCGAGAAATCATCGCTCCACCCGAACTCGCACACCGTGGCACCCAGTGCTCTGGCCTCGCGGACCGTGCCGTCATCACTCCCCGTATCGCACACCACGACCTCGGGCACGTTGCCGAGGCTTCGAATCGCAATCGGGAGCGATCGCTCCTCATTGCGCACGATGAATACGACGGAAAACACGCTACCACGTCCTCAAAACGAACCGTGCCCGGCCATCATATGGCGGCCGTTCCTCCCACGTCACCGTGTCGCCGTGCCAGCGGCATGGTCCGAAGGAAAGCCCCAAGTGAACATCGAGTGGCTCCATCGGCATGGCTTGGACAAGCACGTTGTGGGCGAGCGCCAGCAGGCGATGGTTGCCGTCGAGGATGGTGAACGGGCCCCCGGGTGATCGACCGAAGAGGGTGATGCGGCGCTGCATGCTCTCGACCTCGAGACCATCACTCAAGAGCTGACGAATGCGGTGACGGTGCGAATCCGGGAGCGTGTCGAGCGCAGCCCACGTCGCGAGCGATCGGTCTGCGGCTGACGGGTCACTGAACCACGACTCTTCCGCGATTAGTTGAAGTCGTCCCAGGTCATCCGGCGAGGCAAGCCGCGCGCGATACCAATCACACTGCGGCAGGAACCGCAGGAACAAGTACCCCCGGTCAACAAGCTCCCGGTAGCGTGCTTCGGACGACGCCGGAACCGCAACTGTTCGAGAAAGCAATTTCTCGTGGAAGCACTGGGAGGACAGCATGCCAGCGATGACTTCATCGAACACGATCTGGTTCCGCAGTTCAATCACATTGAACCCCTTCGAGTCAGCAGCCGCGAAGCGAGCTGTTCTCGTTCCTGTGGACTGAGTCCCGCCTGCTCGAACACGCATGACGCTCCGCCGGCTTGTCGAACAGCAGCCAGAAATGTCTCGATGGCTGTGGACGACACCCCTTGTCCACTGAGCATGTAGTCGTGCACAACGTGCTCGTCGGGGAGCCCAAGCAGCATCGCAATCGAGGCGCAGAACCAGCCAGTGCGGTCCTTTCCCACATGGCAGTGCACCACCGTGCTGCCGTCGCGTGTGCGGAGGATGGCTCGTATGGCGTCTATGACGTTCTGCTGATGGGCGAAGAACTGCCGCTCGTACACCGACCCCGCGTCCTTGGGCTTCGGAGTCGCGTCTTGCCGCGGAGCGCCCGATAGCGGTAGCGACACGTATTCGATTCCTGTCAGCAGGTCTGATGGGTACTTGGCCTTTTCCTCGGCGAACTCCTTGGGATGCCGAAAGTCCACGATGCACCGAACCTGATTCTGGGACAACCACGCGCAGAGTGTGGGTTCATCCTTCCAACGTGTCAGCGCCGAACTTCGGAACAGCACACCCTTGGCAACAGCGCCGTTGTAGGCGTCCGCGAAATCTCGAACGTTGAAGAACAAGTCGCGGCTCAGGATGGCGTCGAGAAAGTCCGCCAGCTCGGCCGCACTTCGCGCGCCGGGTGCCTGACGGTGCAGCTCCCGCACAGATTCGAGGAAGGCCGCCGCCAGACGCCGTTTGGCGTCGTTGGCCTCTGGTAGGTACATCGTGCCGCGAAGCTCACGCCATTGCAGTTGCTCGGGAAGGGACATCCGCGCTGGCAGCAGCATCTTCGGCAGAAAGAGGTAGACGGCGTTGCCGCGGGCGAGTTCCACAAGCCTCGCAAGGCGATGCAGCGCCAGATTGAACTGAAAATAGAACTGATACCCGTCACTGCGTTTGTGCGCGGCAGAGCATGCCTCGAAGGCCACGATGAACTTGTCGATCTCCTCGTCGGCGAGCTGCCGGGTGTTTCTGGACCCTGGCCTAGAGGCTCGTTCGACGAGAGCTTGGGAGCACTCGTCCTTGTCGATCGCGGTGGTCAGTCGCGGGGGCGGGATATCCGGGGAGTCCGCAAGCCACGCCAAACCCTCAGGGTCCCTGACAATGTGGAGATCAACTTTGGTGAGAGCGTGGTCAATCCAGAGCGTCGCCTCGCCTCGCGCGGTCGAGCAGGTGTGGTTCCGCAGTCGGCTTCCGAATCGGCGCGTGCACGAGAGAACGATTTCGGCGATATCCGCGTCTGCACGTACTACGAGTGCGGCGTCCAGATCCGAATGGGCGGTCACCTCACCACGTGCGAACGACCCGTACCACAACAAGGCACGCACTCGCTCATCGGTGCTGGCCCAGTCTGCGAGTGTCGTCGCGATTGACTGCAGGTGCATCATCTGTTGAACAACTCCAACTGTCGGGTGACCGCTCGAACCGCCTGTGCCGACAGCTCCGTCTGGGGCAACCGTCCATCGAGAGGTAGTACGGGAGCACCCAACCACCGAGTCTGGCCTCCAAACTCGCGCAAGAGGCGCTGACCGAGGTCGCGCACAACGGAGTCCATCGGCACTCCGAAGTCCGGGTACGGAGTCTCCCAGGTGCGTCCTTCAATACGCGATAGGCACACATCAATCGGCGTGTCGACCCAAAGGACGATGACCTGGCCACCGCTTCGTGAGAGCGCATGCCGGACAAGGTGGACCATCGGGCCCGAGCCGGAGAACTCCAGTACACGCGGATCCGCCCGCTGCGAGTCCGCCGCGAACCTCTCCCAAGCGCGAAACTCTCCTGCGGCGGTACCATCGCTGAACTGCTGGCGGAGAGTGTCAATACCGGTGAACGGCCAGCCAAAGTGGTCCGCCAGGTGTTTGGCGACTCCCGTCTTTCCAGATCCAATGTTGCCGATCACCACCACCTTGACTATGGCGGCTTCCTGTGTGGTCGCACGCTCTGTCACGGCAATCTGCAGTGCTTCTGATCCGTCAAGGCTGACCAGCACACGACGTTCGTCAAAAGTCTCCGCAAGCGCTGTTCCGTTGTAGAAGGGCTCAATCGCTGCGAACCGACTCCTGTACGCTTCCGTCCCCTTCAGTGTGAGGTGGAACCATCCACGCTGGTCGCGCGCCCGTGCAAGCCCCTTGTGGAACACATCGAGGTCGATCAGCCATCTGTCGTGGATGAAGTCGCCGTCTGGATCGATGTGCGTGCACAGCCCACGTTGGGCGCATCGGACCACTGCGGCCCCATCCCTGAAGTCACCCGCGTACGAGTAGGTTGTCAGGTAGGCCGGCGAGCCGTCGATGCGAATGTGGTGGTAGCGACCGTCTTGGTCACGGACTGTGCACCGGCCCTCCTGGAAGTTCCCGCACCACGCATGACGGTCCATTGTCAGCGGTCGACCATCGGGCAGGATGTGTAGCCAGCCGGATCGATCCTCGACCGCTGCCCGCTTTTCATAGAAGCCCCACGTTTGCCTAAAGCGGGCGGAGTAGGCGGAGGTCCCTTGGGGCGTGATGTGGAATGCGCCTGAGCTGTCGCGTGCCGGAGCCAACCCCGGTGCATGAAACTTCTGCACCTGAGAGAACCTGACTGAGTACAGCGGATGTCCATCGCAGATGTGATGCGTGCCGTCCGCCGCGACAATTGAGCGCTGCCATGTCACTTGGCCACCGCCGGTCGCCGCATGTTGCACCCCTTGCAGAGGTCATGATCGCGATAGGTGTCTCGCAACGCTCGGTACTCCGGGCCGCTCCAAATGCCCATCAGCGACTTCTCGGTGAGGTTGCCGAACTCGCCGAGAAGTCGACGCTGAGCGTCGGGAGCACAGCAGGGATTGAAGCGGCCCTCGGCGCTGACCCAGGCTTCCTCACCCAGGAAGGGACAAGGGCCACCGGGGGCGATATCGTCGCGATGAGCCGGGTCGAGTTTGTGAATGTTCTCAAGCAAGACGCGCTGCCCGTTCGGCAGAGGATGATCGATCACTGCCCTTTCCGTCTCGTCCACAATCCGATTCCATCGCTCTACTGACTCCAGCGAGCGCCGCATTGACAGTCCTTGGATCCGTGTGAAATGCGCCCACAGGTGATGCCCCTTGACGCGGTCAACACCAAGCGACGCGGCAAGCTTTACGAGGTCCGGCAACTCTGCCACGTTGTTGGCGAGGAACGTGGTCTGGAACGTGACCTTGCAGCGTTTGCCGCCGTCGGCTGCGTAGGCATCACGGACAGCGACGAACTCCCGCACGTTGGCCAGCACATCATCGAGCTTCGTACCGAGCATGATGGCTTCTTGCGTCGCCGCGTTCGCGCCGTTGATCGAGATCTTGACATCCGAGCAGACAGACACGAGCCGCTCGGCCCATCCGCGGGCTCCGCGCTTCGGGAACGTGCCATTGGTCGTCAGGTTCATCTGCACGCCGAACTCGTGGCACAGGTCAACGAACTCATCGAAGTGCTCATAAAGGAGAGGCTCGCCCATCGTGCTCGGAATGACCTCCCGCAGTCGAGTGCCCCTGCAATTCTCAAGGACTCGCCTCACCATCGCGATGTCCATGCGGCGACGGGGGTTGCCCGCCGCGCGGCGCTGAGCCTGCAGAGTGCTGTGCGGCGAGTGCTCCTCACACATGATGCAGCGAAGGTTGCAGTCGTCCGGGTTCGTGTCGAAGGTGATTCGCCAAGGACCCGGCTTGGGCTCCACTGTCGAAGCGGGCCGGTGACCGAGCAACTCGCGATAGACCGCTTCAACCGCGAGAACGTGCTCTTGAACCGAGATCACGTCGCCTGATTCTGAGTAAAGGTAGCCTTGTTGCCCGAGCCGAACACCCAGATCCGGATCGTCCACCAGGCGCTGCATCTGTTCTGCGAGCGTCCGCCGGTCACGGTGCTTGAAAAGCAATCCGTTATGCTCGTGGCGGACAAACTCGGCCATACCGCCGACATCGGCCGTGATCACGGGAAGTCGAGATTGCTGGGCTTCGTGGATCACCAGGGGGGAGTTCTCTTCCCAAATCGACGGCACCACGATCGCGTCAACCTGATTGAAAACGTCGGGGACGATCCGTTCGTTCTGATACTCGCCCATCCATTCCACTCGCTCGCCGGCGCGATTTGGAAGGCTCGCAGCGATCCGTCGCAGCGAGGTGGTGTAGGGATCGCGTGGTCGCCCCCAGATCCGGAGAAGTGGCTCGCCCTGAAGCTGTGCGAACGCATCAACAAGATGGTGAATGCCCTTTGCGGGAATGTGTGTGCCTATGTAACCGAGCACAAACGGGCGCTCTGGCACTCGATTCCGACCGGTAAAGCGGGCGAGGTCAAACCCGTAGTCGAGAAGCGTCAGCTTGTTCGAAGGCAGACCGAACTCATCGCGAAAGCGACCCAGCAAGTGGCGTGATGGCGAGATGAACCGATCGACATGGCTCGCCATCTCGCGAACGTTCGCCATTCGCTGTTCGACCCAGGAAGTCCACCGATTGGCGTCGGCTTGGTAGTGCTCAGCCGCACCAGAAAAGTAGAGGGAGTAACACTTCTCTGCGCACTTGCGGTCCTGTTGCCCATCGCACAGCGGAAACGGCTCCTGCCCGCTCTCTGCAGAACGCTGGATGAACTGGCCACGAGGGCACATCAACCAAAAGTCATGAAGCGTGTAGACCAGAGGCAGACCACGCTCGCGGATTGTCTTTAGGAGGGTCGTGGACAGGTGGGAAACGTGGTTCACGTGTACGACATCGGGCGGGAACTCATCGAGCAGCCGCCTCAGTTCTGTGTCGATGCCGTCGTACCGATAGCGGTCGCGTGACACTGCGTTGTTGACGACCCGCAGCTGCACCCGCCGGTCACCCGCGTCAGCTTCATCGACGGTGGCAAATTGCGTGAGGAACGGGTCCTCTTGACGGGTAAAGACCCGCACTTCATGTCGCTCGGCCAGCCCTCGCGCTAGGGCTTGGGTATATACCTCCGAGCCAGCGTTGTACCTAGGGGGATATCCGTGAATGACCAAGAGTACGCGCATGCGGGATTGTACTTCTTTCGCGGAGTGAAGGTCCCGATTCTGGAAGGCGGGGGGCGGCCCGCGGCTGTCAACCAGAGAACGGCTGGCCGACACCCCTCTGGCGCGTCAGATCCTGGCGTTTGAACCCGTTCCGATTGGGGAGTTCCAAGAACCTAAGCAAATCGACTTAGGCTTCAGATGCCCTCGAAACCCGATACGTCCGACGAGCACACCGACGGCACCCCACTCCTCCCCGGCACGGGTAGACGTACCTGCACCGCCGGCCGCACCGCGGGCACTCGAAAACCTGGCGATACTGCGGGACGCCCACAAGATTGACCACCGTGGTGCCCGCCGAAGCCCCGATCCCGTGCTCGAACCGTACCTGCCCGACGCCAGCCCGCAGGCTCCGCGAAGCATCCAGCCGAAACGTCCGTGCATCAAAGCGGACTCCGTCCCAAACGCTCAATCGACGCGGCAGGGGCCCCCGCGAGTTGTGGCCATACTCCTCCCGGCCCAACTGCCGGAGCAGCCCCCGACACTGAGCATGCACATCCAGCACACCCCTCGCAGCCGCGAAGAACATCCGAGCCGTTCCCCGTGGCCCAATGACCTGGTCGCGCCGCTCGTACAACTCCAGCAACCTTCCCAGCTTCTCGACCAGCAGCCCCCGATCCTCAGGTCGGACGCTGTTCCGGCGAATCGCCGAACGCACCATTCGGACGTCGCTTCGGAGATAGCGAGGGTCGGTGAGCAGGCAATCGAAGGGCTTGCGGTCAGGGTCGCGACTGCACGGGCTAGAATCGCTTGCACGCTGGCTCGAATAGCCCAAAGTGGCCGTTCGACACTGATTCCCGAGAACCCCCCCGGGGGGATTGGGGGGCCTGCGCCCGGAGTTCGCGGGAGAAACCCCCGTAGGTCCGGACCGCAGCGTCGGCATCGCCCTGTAGTTTGCCTCCGCCTTCTCGAACCGTCGCCTGCGATCCGCAGCTCGCTGACGCGGCTTGTCGGGCACCCACCCGGAGACCGGCACAGCGGACGGTCCGGCCGCGGCGCTTCCGTTCGCCTTCTTGGAGCCTTTCACGACGCCCCTCCGCCGCTCGCCGCCACCATCGCCACAATGCCCCGACGGATCGCGATGGGAAGCGACGCCCATTCGGCCACCACCCGGGCGAGGTCCGCGTCCAAGGGCATTGTGGGGCCCTGGCGCGGCAAGCAAGAGGCCTCAGTACCAACCCGCCCGTTCCCTCCCCCACCATCCGAGGCACCCGCCCGAATAGGCGATTCGGCCGCTGCGTCGGATCTTGCGTCACGCTCTTCAGAAATTCGCGTCTTTTGCTTATGAAACCCGGGTTTTACGAATCCCTCCTCGCCCATTTCTTTCCGCCGCGATTGAGCCCGCCATGGCTCTGGATCGCCGTGAAGTGCTTCAACCGAGCTTTTTGGATGGTCCCGGCCCGGGCTTGGGCGGCTTCGCAGCCGGCCCGTCGCGGACGGACTCTTGGGCGGCCACGGCCCCGAGCAAGCTTGCCGGCGGGACCGCGCGCGAACGCGGCCCGCGCCATCCGGGAGCGGGATTCAGACCGCGAGTTTGCCGGCCGACCTTCTCAGCTTGCGATCTGGTGTCCGACCCGATCGCTTCGAAACTGGTTCCCGCGTCCCGTCAGGAGCCATTCCGCCGAGACGCCGAACTCCTCCGTGAGTCGGATCAGAAGCTCCGCCGAAGGGCACTGGCCCACGGACATTCGCCGCAGTGTTTCGCGGTTGATGCCAAGAGCCTGCCCGACCGCGCGGAGCGACCGTCCGTCCGTCCGGATGGTGTTGATGATCATCGTGACCCGCTGGGCGAGGGCATCGATCTTGTCCTGATGGTCCGACTGCCGAACGAGCTTTGCTTCGATCTGGCTTGCCGCGAGTTTGCGTGTCATTCGCCGAGCTCCTCGAGGATGTTCGTCATGGATTCCCGGAACTCATCGCGGAGCGCGGGCGCGAGGCGTCCGGCGCCGTTCGCGGCGAGTTGATCCATCCGTTGGAGTTTGACCCGTGCTTCGGCACGGATCTCGGGGCTGAGGTAGGGCTGAAGCCCGGAAGTCCGGTAGGTTTCAATCCATGTTTGAACTGACAACTCCGCCCCGTTCTGGGTGAAACTGCAGTTCATGAGGACACACATCATTTGAAGAAGGATGAGAAGTTCGTCCGTACCGATCTCGTCGTCCTCGACGGGAACCGGGGGATCAACCGCCACAAAACCGCTTGTTTCACTCGGTTTCAGCGGGTTCGAATCAGGCAGCCCCGTCAAAGCCACGGCCACGACAAATGCAACATTCAGCATTGCGACCAGCTCCCGAACGGATCGGGGTATCCCCCCCTGATCGGTTCAGGCAGTGCAAGCGAAGACCTCAGCAATTTCGTTGGCGGATCTGCTCACAATTGTGTCTAATGTGCGCATGGACAGCGTCATTCCATCCAAGACACCCGCCCTGACCGGGCGGATCACCGAGCGCGAGTCGCTGAAAGACCTCTTTGAGCGGGTAAGGGGCGGCGACCGGGCGGCGGCGGCGAAGATCTTC
>VYKP01000136.1_pt1 | contig 16569 bp, 16 predicted proteins | sample 5114551 | NCBI WGS metagenome assembly VYKP01 (sample SAMN12291777, study PRJNA351875) | freshwater metagenome | isolation source: freshwater lake | place: USA: Michigan, Baseline Lake | collected 2013-08-09
AGCTTGTACAGCAAGGCTTTGAGTTTTTGTTAGATTGATATTTATCGACTTTAGAGCATTGCTGGACAGAGAGGGAGCTTGGGGAATTTTCTACAGTGTAAGTTCGGAAGAACCTATAATATCTTGTACGGTATATTCAGGACCGTGGTTAGTAGGCATTCTAAATTGATGTAATACTAAATCTGGTTATTAAAAACTGATTATTTATTCCCCTTTGCCTTTTGCCTCTTGCCTTTTGCCTCTCCTCATAACTAGCCTGTACTCAACGGATTTAGTATAAGTAGTCATGCAAAATTAATTTCCTAGTGAAGAAAGGCAAGAGGCAAGAGGTGGTTAGATGTGTGTAATTAATTTTGCTTAGGTACTTATATCAACCGATGTCCATTTGCGTTCGCCGTCAGAAAGGGCAAAGGTTTTGAGTCCCTCGGAGCGATTTTTCAACGTTTGCCTCTTGCACTTTTTGAGCTAAAAAAATCTCAAAACCGTTTTCCAGTAAGGCTTACAGTAATTTTCAGCACACCCAAAGGAGTTACTAGGAATTGCAGAGCTTGTTTTTAATCGGGAATCAAGCTTTAGATTTTTTTCTTATTTCTTTGAGGGAAAAATGTCTATCATCAAAGGCGATATTACCCCGCCAATTTATGTTACCAGCGATCGGTCAAAATCATCCTCAATCTGGTAATTATGCCCCCCTAGATAGCCATCTTTGGGCTGATGCTTCTTATCCCCTCGGGGCGCATTATCAAGGCGATAATGTCACCTTTGCCGTCTATTCTAAAAATGCCCGTCAGATTCTTCTGGAAATCTACGATCGCCCGACGGGAGAAAACGCTAAGTATGATTACTGGTTGACAAAAAACCCAAATGATGATATATGGCGGGCAAAAATCGCCGGTATTGCCCAGGGCAGCTACTACGCTTTTCGCTGTTGGGGTTCCAATTGGCAATTTGATCAAAAATGGCAAAGAGGCCACAGTAACGCCGGTTTTCAGGCAGATGTGGACGATTTTGGCCATCGTTTTAACCCCAATAAAGTCCTCTTCGATCCCTACGCGCGAGAACTTTCCCACGACCTTGAAAACCCGGCCATGATTGCGGCCGAAGAAAATGCTGGAATGTATGCCACGGGAGAGGGGGACTACAAAGGAGTAATCCGGCGGCAATACGATACGGGCAAATGGTCGCCCAAAGGCATTGTGATCGCGCCGGATGGGACTTCTACCGGTACTCGTCCCCGTCTGGGGGCCGAAAAAGCGATTATTTACGAGGCCCATGTGCGCGGTTTCAGCAATCACCCCTCCGCTAGTCGTTTAGAAGATATTCTCAAGGGAATTACAGGTTTTGAGGAAGTGGCTAACGTTCCCGACCAGTACAGAGGAACTTATGCGGGAGCCGGCTATATGGCCAAATACCTGAAAGCGCTAGGATTTACCACGATCGAACTCTTACCGGTCCAAGAAACCGCTAACGATAATAACCCCGACGATCGCCCTGGTGGTAACTATTGGGGTTATATGACCTTTGGTTATTTCGCCCCTGATCGCCGTTATGCTTATGATCGCTCCCCCGGGGGACCGACCAGAGAATTTAAGGCCATGGTCAAAGCTTTCCACGACCAAGGTATGGAAGTTTATCTCGATGTGGTCTATAACCACACCGGAGAAGGGGGCAATTGGGGCAGCAACGATGTCACCGGATTTGTTAGTTTTGGTGGTTTTGATGTGGTGGAATACTATCAACTCACCGACGAACATTATCTAGTCGATGGGGCCACAGGCTGCGGAAATCAATTAAACTTTTCCCATATTGTCACCTGTAATCTGGTTCTTGATTCCCTCACCTATTGGTTAGAAGAAATGGGAGTTGATGGTTTTCGTTTTGATCTGGCCCCCGTCCTCGGTCGAATCCCTTCTAGTCATGAACGAGAAGATTGGGGCAAACAAAAACAATTCTTTCCTAAACATCCTTTGTTAGAAAAGATCGAGCAATTAGGCAAGAAATACGATGCTGAAATGATCGCCGAAGCTTGGGATATCTGGGGTTACGAAGTGGGAAATTTCCCAGCAGGTTGGGGCGAGTGGAATGGCCGTTATCGCGATGCAATCCGGCGTTTTTGCAAGGGAAATGGTAATACTTTTAAATTCATCGAACAGGTGAACGGAGATTATCACAATTTTAATGACCAAGGCGGACCACACAAATCGATCAGTTTTATTGTTGCCCACGATGGTTTTACCCTGATGGATGTAGTCAGTTATAACAATAAAAATAACCTCAATCCCTGGCCTTTTGGTCCTTCCGATGGCGGCAATAATAATAACGATTCTTGGGATTCTGGCGGTAATCCGGCCTTACGTCGCCAAAGATTACGCAACTTTTGGACGATTCAGTTTTTATCTCGCGGTGTTCCCATGACTGTCTGGGGTGATGAATTTGGCCGCACCCAAAATGGTAATAATAATCCCTACAATATTGATAGTGTCGCCACTTGGAATAATTATGATATGATCGCCACCCGTTCACCCCATCTACTGCCCACTGGTTATCGGGAAGCTTATCATAATAATTTTGGCACGGGAACTAATCAAGAAGAACGCAATCCTTTATTTATTTTTGCCGCTTATATTGCTCACTTAAGACAGAATCATATCGCCCTTAAACAGCGCCGCTACGGTGATATGGTTCTCGATGCAGGCAATAGTGTCACCTACTTATTTAAAAAACCCGATGGTATTAGCGATTTAACTGCCCATGATCGCTGTATTTGGTTTTTAATTGATGGTAGTGCCGTCGGTGATCACGATTTTTTGGTGTTAATTAATATGTATCATCTGCCGGTGAATTTTCGCCTTCCCCAGTCACCCAATAATCATCGTTGGGTAAGAATTATTGAGACGGCAGCATGGGCAGAAACCAATTATAATTGTTGGTCTGTGGATCAAGGTGCAGTAATTGCCGATAGCTATAAAGTCAATGGTTTTTCGATCATGGTTTGCGAGGAGATTAACTGAACTATCTATACTCCCCTTATTAAGGATAGGGTTGATTCATTCTCCGAATCTAATTCTTTTTTTTTGCTACCTTTAATCCCTTAAGCTCTGCATGAGTAGAAAACGGGTTTCTCGGAGAAACCCGTTTTCTGTGCGTTACTCAACGGATTTGGTATTAGTTGCACATCCCGTGACTTTACCCTCCCATGGCTATCCTACCGAACAAGTGGTTCGCCTCACCCTTCGAGATCATGCTCCCAGGATTTTAGCCAGAAACAAGCCTACTCTGCTTTTGCAAAAATTTCTTGCTGAACCCTAGTGGACGGATGACAGGTTAATGACCATCAATAATAGGCATGGAAAACTTATCACTGTCCCGATGGGAAGTTTGCTCTTGCAAAATTGGCAAATAGGGATAAAATCAAAACAAGTTAATTTTTCGGCGACCACATCATGTTAACCTCATCTGACAGTAAATTATCTAAGCAGCAGCAAATTCTCTCGGCTGTTTCCGAAGAAGAACAGCTTAAACAGCAACGGATTCAGGAGGTGCTATTGTTAATAGATAGTTTATTCCAAAGAGAGGAAACCACTTTTAGGATTATCATCGACTGTCTTTATGATGTGGGTTCGTTAAATTTAATTAATAAAAAGTTTCATCATCGTCACTTAAATTTTATCATGAAATCGATAGCTCGTTTTTCTAAGCCTATATTCAGAATTTATGCTCTCTATTGGGTGAAGAAAAATAGCCCCAAATTAATTACTAATTGGTTGGCTAGTCAGGTTAAGTTCTAGCCAAGTAAGTAACTAAAAAGTACAAACTTTGGAGTGGTAGAATCGAGTAACAGTTTTTAACACTTACTTACTTACCGCCGATTCTAACATAGTAATCGTTCCCCGATTAGCATCAAATTCTACTGCAATACCAATAGGAATAGTCTCGATAATGTCTAAATGTCCGATCATTAAACCTAAACAAGCGGGAATTTTTAAGGGTTGAATATATTCTCGGATCACTTCTTCTAAAGTCAAGGAACCATAGTCACTATCGGCACTACAATTGCTGCACTGACCGAAGATAAATCCAGCTAAATTATCGAAAATTCCCGCTAATTTTAATTGATTTAACAGGCGATCAATTTCATAAACATCTTCACCAATGTCTTCTAAAAATAGGATAGCTCCGTTGAAATTAGGTAAATAGGGAGAACCAGCGATCGAGGCTAAAGTGGTTAAATTACCGCCGATTAATTTACCTTTGGCTTGACCTTTAGTAATAGTCTGGATGCGGTTTTTTACCTGCATTAAACGATTAGCATCATCGGGATCGGGAACATTTCTAAAAGTTAACTTTTCCCCAGAAAATAAAACTTGTCGAAAGCTTTCAGTTTGAGCAGTGCGCCAACTAGAAAAGCCATTGGGAGCATGGAAAGTAACTAAACCCGTTTTGGCATAAATAGCTAACAATAAAGAAGTTATATCACTAAAACCACAGATGATTTTCGGATGACGACGAATTAAATCGTAGTCGAGATAAGGTAATAAACGAGCGCTTCCCCAACCGCCGCGAATTGGTAAAATTAGGGCAATATTATCATCAGCAAAAAATTGATTTATATCCGACGCTCGCTCCCTATCTTTACCAGCTAGATAACCATAACGATCTAAAGCGTATTCACCAACTTTTGGGACTAATTTTAAAGCTTTAACTGCTTCGATAACTATATTTAAATCATCTTCTTTAAAAGTTGCCCCCGCCGGACTAATAATACCCACTCCGTCCCCTGGTTGTAGATGCGGTGGTTTAATTAGAGGAAAATTATTGCTAACAACTTTTCTGGGAATTAGGGAAAAACTAACAGCAGTTAGAGCGGAATTAATGAAAAATTGACGGCGCTTCATTCTGATAGTTTTTAGAGAAATTGCAAGGGAAATAAAATTTTAGGGATTAAGTGGATAGGTGTTAAAAATTGTCAGGATACCCCCTTATTAAGGGGGGATTAAGGGGGGATCGAGGGAAAAAAAGTTTTCACAATTGCCCCAGCTAAGAAGACAATTAATGCCCAAACCTGATATTTTTGGGTTCCTTCTAATAAGTTTAGTCGATTTTCTATTCCCTCAACTTTTCCTGTTAACACCGCTTGTCCTACCTTTAAATCCATCACATCTTTTTGTAACGAATCGATTTTTCCCTCAATCCGCGTCAAGATAGTTTCTAGGGAATAAGTAACCGTTTCCTGAGATTGATTAATTTGTTCAAGACCTTTTAGTTAATTCTTGCCCTAAAAAAGCCATTATGCTTCCGATTTTGCCATGTCGCGAATGATATCGCCGCGAGTGATAATACCGATTACTTTGTGGGTTTCTTCCTCAATCACCGGTAAACGTCGCACATGACGATCATACATTAACGAGGCCGCTTCTTTCAAAGGGCGATCGCCTGTGATACTAATAGGTTTATCGGTCATTACTTCCCCCACGGTTTGACCGAGAGCTTTATGGAGCAATTTCTCGTGACGGCTAGGATTTTGTAGATAAATGACGCTATCGAGGAGCATAATGTAAGGAGGAGCTTCTACTCCCGTTTCTTGCCACATAAGGTCAGTTTCGGAGATAACGCCAATCAGTCGTATATTGTCATCCACCACGGGTAAACCACTAAACCGCTTTTCGGCCAAAATCTTCACTGCTTCCGACAGAGAAGTGTTAGCGGTGACGGTGATCGGATTGGGAGTCATGATATCGGCAACTGTTTTCGTCATCTTAGGGACTCGCGATAATAATGCTTTCTCTCTCTATCTTATCATTAGGGTAATCAGTCGCCGCTTAATTATGACTATTCTTCAATCTTCGGCTGAGAAAATGGTATAACATAAAAAGGAAATGGGATATTAATTTAGTTAGTTGACAAGGAGAAAGAAAAATGATCGCTCAACCTCAATACCCAGAAAGAATGACCCCGGAAGAGTATCTAGAATGGGAAGCTACACAGGAATGTCGCCATGAATATGTTGATGGGGAAATTATCGCCATGACTGGGGGTAGTCTGCCCCATAATGATATTACCTTAAATTTTTACAGAACTTTATATTCTCATCTCCGTCCGCGAGGCTGTCGAGTCAATGTATCTGATGCGAAAGTACAAGCTAGTAATAGTCGTTATTTTTATCCCGATTTGGTGATTAGTTGCGATTTTAGGGATAGAGAATCTCGTAATTTTATTCAACATCCACAAGTGATTATTGAAGTGCTTTCCCCTAGCACAGGAAACTATGATCGCACTAAAAAGTTACAATATTATCGTCAGATTCCTAGTTTACAAGAATACGTTTTAGTTGATCCTGAATCGATCAGTGTTGAGGTTTATCGTCGCGGTGAAGATAAAATTTGGTTTTACTGCGCTTATAGTCAAGGGGAAGAAATTATTCTATCTAGTCTCGATTTTCACTGTGCGATCGAGTTAATCTATGAAGGGATAAGTTTCGATTAAAGAAAGTTTACAAACCGGTCAAACATTCCTAGACTTAAAATAAATACGTCCCGATTGTTTCGATAAATTCTATGTTACCGCCCCTATTAGTTCTTGATCCCTTGTTAGAAAACTGGTTACGAGAAGATCTCGGTAGAGGCGATCGCACCACCCAAGCAATTTTCTTCGGTCATGCTAAAATTGGTCAGGCTAGTTGGATTGCCAAAGAAGCGGGAGTTATTGCTGGTTTACCCGTAGCTGAACGCGTTTTTCAACTACTTAACCCCACTATTCACTTTACCCCCACCGTTGCCGAGGGGGAATTCTGCCCCAAGTCTAAAGTTATTGCCGAAATAGAAGGTTCCTTCGATGCACTGTTAATCGGGGAAAGAGTCGCTTTAAATCTTGCCATGCGCTTGAGTGGAATCGCTAGTGCCACTCGTCAGTATGTGGAGAAAATTGCCGATTTATCGACAAGATTGGTGGATACTCGCAAAACTACCCCCGGATTGCGAATTTTAGAAAAATATGCCTCCGGTATCGGTGGCGCTATTAACCATCGTTTGGGGTTAGATGATGCAATTATGATTAAAGATAATCATATTCAAGCAGCCGGCAGCATTGAGGAAGCAGTGCTTCGTGTACGGCAAAATATGCCCTATCCTCTCACAATTGAGGTGGAAACCAGTCAATTAGAAGAAGTGAATCAAGCTCTGCAGCAGCAGGTAGAGATCATTATGTTAGATAATATGGATTTAGAGATGATGCAAACTGCTGTGGAGATGATCCGCAATTTTAATAGTAAAACCAAAATAGAAGCATCGGGAAATATTACCCTCGATCGCATTCGCAACGTTGCCGAAACAGGAGTAGATTATATTTCTACTAGCGCCCCGATTACTCGTTCTACTTGGTTAGATATTAGTATGAGAATTGATTAAAAGGCCATATCAGTTATCAGTTATCAGTTATCAGTTATCAGTTATCAGTGAACTTAAAACGGTTCTTCGGTTTGTGTTATGCAATAGACGGGGGTTATAAGGGATGAAACCCTTATAGAGAAACATCTTAGGCAATTTTTGTCAATTGTTTTTGATCTAGAACGAACTAATCAATTAAGTCTCTTGCCAGATAAGGATTTAGTGGATTTATGCCACCCGATCAAACTATATCAAGTAACTAAGAACCCTTAAAACTCAAATCTGATCGGTGATCAGTGATCACTGATAACTGATAACTGATCACTGATCACTGACTCCTATCTATTCTAACCTCGATCGCATCGCCAATATTTAGGTGTAATTGCTTTTGGGCGCTACCACTATTGACGGCAATTTCTAACCCCCCGTGACTACCGATAAAAGCGACTATTTTCCCCGAAGGAACATCACTGTAGGTGTTTTTTGCGGGGATAATTTTTGGACCAAACTGCACTGACCAATTTTTTCCCTCTAGGAGATAATCGGGAATATTACTGATTAAATTGCCAAAAATGTCAATATATTGAATTTGACCCCTGATTTTATCTTCCTCGATTTGTGGAACAGCGATCGCTAATTGTTGCAAGCTATCGGGATCAATAATCTCACCTAACATTTCTAGGGGTACTCCCCGGGCCAAATAAGCGGCCACAGCAGCAAAAATATCACGACCGTGAAAAGTAGTGCTAGGGTTAGGGGTGCGCCAATAGGAAGGATTATCGAGATTAACGGCAGATATAGCGGGAGATTGGCTTAAAATGCCACTAAATAAACCATTATCTGGTCCAACTAAACAACCACCAGCAAAACGAATCCCTACCCCGCGTCTTTTGCTTCCCACTCCCGGATCTATAACTGCCAGATGAATAGTGCCTTGGGGAAAATATTGATAGGCATTCAGGAGGATAAAACGACCAGTGTAAAGGTCTTGGGGCGAAATTTGATGATTCAGATCGATCGTGCGAGCATGGGGGGCAATTCCCGCGATTACTCCCTTGATAATGCCCACATAACCGTCCTGTAGTCCAAAATCGCTAGTAAGGGTTATTAGCGCCTGTTCCGTCATTGACTTGTCCCTAGGATTGCCAACAGCCTTAATAAATCTTAACGCTAAATTCAGTAACTAAAGATACAGTTTATCAAGGAGAATGTTATGATTTAGATATAAGGTAAGTTAAGTCGCTCAAAAGTCTGTCCATCATGAACAAAAATCGTCAGCAAGTCCTAACACAAGCCGCCGTCGCTCATAGAGAAACACTCCGCAGAAATTTACAACACCGACTCGAAGTAGCTAGAGCGCAGGGAAATGAAGCTTTAGTGCGTCAATTAGAAGCAGAGGCGGCCTATTTGCACCTTCGTTAGATTTAATCGGTGTTTAGTCATAGTCTAGTTGTCGGTTTTTAGTGATCGGTATGCCGATCACTTTTTTTTGGCGAATTTTTAGGAAAAAAATTGCTGATATCTCCAATGGCAATCCCTAAAATAGAAAGAACAGCAGTTTAGAGATCAAATAATTATGGCTTTTTTTAGGCAATATATCGCCCCGTTCCTGACTATCTTAGTGTTTTTAGTTGCTTTGGTTGCCACCGGCATCCGGATTTTTTTACCAACAGATTTAGCGGCACCCGCTCCGATCGAGCAATCCCTGGGCATAATTTTCTTTTATCCTTGGTATGGCTAACCTTCCCAAAGATTATCAGCTACGACTGGGAAAAATGGGCGATCGCTATCTACTCATTAATTTTCTCACCCGCACCTATGAAGAATTTTTTCCCGAACAAAAAAACCTCTCCCATCTAGCTGATACAGTCAGACAGTTTTTTGGCCTCGATACTCCCCTGTGGATCGTCGAAGGACAACAAACAGCGATCGCTTGTCTCTGGATGGGGAGCGCCGTCGATCAGGTGACAGGCGATCGCTATGGTCATATTTTCCTAATTTACGTTGATCCCCAGCATCGTCGCCAAGGTATCGCCAGCGCACTAATCGATCGAGCTAAGGATTGGGCAAAAAGTCGCGGACAAACCCGCATCGGTTTACAAGTCTTCATCAATAACGATAATGCTCTCAATCTCTACCAAAATCTCGGCTTTCAAACTCGCTCTTTGCTGATGTGGAAAAATATTTAGAAACTGTTAGGAGCCGGGAGTTATCAGTCAGGAGACAGAAGACAGGGTGATAGGGTTTTGGGGTGATAGGGTGATAGGGATTTAGGGGTTTAGGGAAATTTCATCCAAATGCTCCACCTCCCCACTTCCCCACTTCCCCACCTCCCCACTTCCCCACTTCTCCACCTCCCCACTTCCCCACTTCTCCACTTCCCCACTTCTCCACCTCCCCACCTCCCCACTTCCGACTTCCCCACTTTCCCACTTCCCCATTTCATAATTCATAATTTATAATTCCTACACCCCAGACACAACTATAGAGATGGCACTGTCAGCATTAATTATTCTCGATCGAGCCACAAGTATTAAAATTTAGGAGACACTAGAAGAATACACTGACAGTCATCGTGGTAAAAACACGCTATTTTAGTAACCTATACTAACCGCGCTTTAGGAGTAAGCAGTTTTCATGGATTTCGTGATAAACCTCCAATGTCAAAACCTAACCTGTTTAGCCCCGAACGCTCTCACTAATAGATTCTGTGAAAAATGCGGTACTCCTTTAGTTAAGCGCTATTTATGGATGATCGGTGATTGGGTAAGAACCTATTATCGTGTGGGTGAGCTAATTGATAATCGTTATTTGGTCAAACAACCACAAATTGTTCTTGATACTAAACCCGCTCAAGCACCTCAAGCGCCGGAAGAACCTCCCAGCTGGCTCTCCCTCTACCTAAAATTGTTACCCTTCCATCTCCACATTCCCCAAGTCTATGGCTATATTGCCAGTCCCGATGAACGCTTAAATATGGACATCTGGCTGTTGGAATACGGCACTATTCCCCTCGATGAAACGGGAGAATTAATATATCCAGAACTATTGCCCACTCTAGCCGAGGTTTGGTCGCAAGCTTCCGATTTAAGACAAATTCACTGGTTATGGCAAATGGCCAAACTCTGGCATCCCCTCCAGAAAAAAGCTGTGGTTTCTAGTCTGCTTAACCCTTTTCTGACGAGAGTGAATAATCAGCTGCTGCAATTGCTAGAATTAAGCAAAGACGAGGCTGCCACTCCCAATTTACGAGATTTAGGGGCTTTCTGGGCCGGTCTAATACCGACGGCAGCCGCTAATATTCAAGATTTTCTCACATCCCTAACCCAAGAACTAGAATCCGGTGATCTCGATCGCCCAGAATCCCTGATCGCTATTCTCGATTATGCCCTACAGCACTACGGTGCAGGTCAAGAACGCAGCTATGAGATTTTTACCTGCACCGATACCGGTCCGATGCGGGAACACAACGAGGATGCCTGTTATCCCCCAGCTAATCAGGCCCTAACCCTGTCTAATGGTCAAAATCCCTTCGACAAAGCTCAGGGCAAGCCCCTGGCGATTGTCTGTGATGGCATCGGTGGTCAGGAAGGGGGCGAAATCGCTGCTCAATTGGCGATCGAAACCCTGCCTAGGGAAATTAATCAGAGTCTCACCAGTGATACTGAATTCTATCCCGATAGTTGCAGTCTTGCCCTCGAACAGGCGATTCGTGTCACCAATGATCTGATCAGTCAACGCAATGATCAGGAGTCAAGACAAGATCGTCAGCGCATGGGTACGACTCTAGTTATGGCCTTTGGCCATGCTCAGGAAATGTACGTTGCCCATGTGGGGGATTCCCGTATCTATTGGATTACCCCCCATAGTTGTCATCAAGTGACGGTGGATGATGATCTCGCTTCTAGGGAAGTGAAATTAGGCTATCTCCTCTATCGTGATGCCATACAGTATCCCAACGCCGGGGCTTTGGTGCAAGCTTTGGGCATGGGTAGCGCCACTAATCTCCATCCCACGGTTCAGAGGTTGATTGTTGATCAAGATTGTGTTTTTCTCCTCTGTTCCGATGGTTTAAGTGATTATGATCGGGTAGAACAATACTGGGACAGTGAAATTCTGCCTCTTTTGCGGGGGGAGAAAACCGTGACGGACGTGGGGGAAAGTTTATTACAACTAGCTAACCAGAAAAACGGTCATGATAACTCCACCATCGCCCTAGTTTATTGTCGGGTAGTTCCTGCAGCTGAACCTGTTACGCCTTTAGTTTATGCTGAGGCCAAAGAACGAATTATTCCCGATCTTAATGACCAAGATTTTGATCACAACAGGGACACCGACCCCGGAGAAAAAGTGGTAACGGCAACACCCACTTCTCCCCCTCCATCTTCTTCTGTTTCTAGTCCTACCTCCCCCCCTGCGCGCACTGCCATTTCACCCTTCCTCGGAGCAGCGATCGCTGTCGGTGTTCTCGGTTTACTGGCTGCGATCGCTTGGCAATTCTTGAGTCGTGATCCCGCTTCTAATCCATCCATTTCTCCCGCACCCATTACCGCTCCGAGTCCCACGACCGGGACGACACCTCCTGCACCTGTCACCAGTCCGAGTCCCCCCAATGCTTCCCCTAACTAGGGTTTGCGGCAAAAAGTTGTTCTTGGGAACAGGGTGTGGGGTTTTGGCTGACGGTTAACTGGCTTGTCGGGGGTTGCCTGAGCGAGTTAAGATAAAATGCCTGATTAACTGCCGAGTCTATCATATATGGTTGATGCTGCGACGTTCCCCTCCGACACCTCCGCGATCATGGATGCCTTTGAAACGCCTCTAGAGTTTAACTTTCAACTGCCGGATCCCGAAGATGAAACCATCCAAGATCATGATTTTCAGCAGCAACTGGATTCTTTTTGGAAAGTCTGCGATCGCTTTGATTTGCAAACGGAAATCTGGCGGGGGCGAATTTTGCGAGCTATTCGCGACCGGGAGAAGCAAGGCGGTGACAGTCGCGGTACGGGCTTTTTAAACTGGTTAAAACAGCGAGAAATCACTAAAAGTCAAGCTTATGCTCTGATTCAATTGGCTAATAGTGCCGATACTCTCCTAGCAGAAGGACAACTGGATCCCGATAGTATCAATAATTTTAGTAAACGCGCCTTCGTAGAAACGGCCAAATCTGCCCCCGAAATTCAAAAATTAGTCAGTGATGCAGCCCGACAAGGGGAGAGAATTACCCGTCGGGAGGTGAAGCAATTAGCCGATGAATGGACGGCGATGAGTTCGGATTTACTACCCGATGAAGTGAAGGAAAAAGCCAGTGATGGTAGTTTACCGGCGCGTCATCTCGCTCCCCTAGTGAAAGAATTAGAAAAGTTACCCGATACTCATATCGACACTCTCCGTCAAGAAATCGCCGCTAATCCCGATGTAGATACGGTAAAATTAATCACCTCGGAAGCACGCAGTTTAGCCAAATATCTCGACGCGGCGGCCCAAGTACAAACTCTCCGACGGGGTAATTTAGATATTGAGATGGCTCTAGAAGAAGCTTTGCGCGTCGATTGTCTAAATACGGCGGCGGATCTAGTTAAACAAGCCACACAATTAGAGCAGGCTGTGGCTAAACTTTATACTACTTGGAAACGTTTGGGTAGTTTGTCCGATCGCCTCTATGTGGATACGGGAGCAAGTAATCCCCATCTGCGATCGATGTTAACCTGTTTGGAAAGTTTAACCAGTGAAGTGATCGAAGTAGAACTGGATGAGGGTGGGCAAAAAACGGTACGTTTACGCATTATCAGCGATGGGGGAAGTTAGAGGGGAATTATGAATTATGAATTATGAATTATGAATTGGGAGCATCTCACCTTTGTAACCCCTAAATCAGGTTTTTATGTCAAGCTATTTTGAAAGCCTTGCTAGAAAACAGTTTTAGAGATAAGTATAATTACTCACTTGCATCAATGAGATGCTCCTTATCAATTGGCAAGTGGGGAGACTTTTCAGTTATCAGTGAGCAGTAATTAGTAATCAGTGGTAAGTAGGGAGTAGGGAGCAAAAAACTGACGGCTGACGGCTGACGGCTGATAGCTGATGGCTTGCTGCTATAATTTCTGAATATCGTCAACTTTTATGAAAACTTATTAACAGATACTTGACTTTATGCTAAAAATCAAGGAAAAAAAACCAATAATTAGCATCGGTTCCATAACTGCGGCGATCTTGCTCAGTTTAACCTTAATTCCTGCCGCTATAGCCAAGGATGTGCTTCTGAGAGTGGGCATTGTCCAACGTTTTGGCGATGAAGCCAAGGAAAAATTAACCCTCAGTAGTACCAGTGGTGATAATCTCACCCTCCGCGTGGTGGGAGAAGATGGCCAACCACAAACCCTGCAAACCAATCGCCTACAATTAGAAGTTATTCCCCGTCCCCTCGCTTCTCCCATCCTCCAAGAAAAAGTCATTTTAAGCGACCACGCCACCTTTGAAACCGCCGAAAATAGCGCCAAAAATTGGGCAAAAATGGGCATTAAAGTGGAAATCACCCAACCCGGACGCTGGCAGGTTTGGGCAAAGCGAGAAGTTTATGAAAATCCCCTAGTGCGACGTTGGTTGCTGACCAGTTTGCAAACCAAAGGCCACAATCAACCCTATATTAATAGTGTTTTACTCAAAGAAAAGCCGCAAGTTTCTTTCCAAATCAACGGGGTGCGCTATTTTCCCAAAGAATTGGAAATCGAGAGCCAAAAAAACCTGATTCAAGTCACCCATAGCCCCGATCAGGTACGTTTGTACGGTGGGACTATGCGCCTACAGCCCAACGCCTACGGCACTTTTACCCTAGTTAATAACGTTCCCCTCGAAACCTACCTGCGCGGGGTTGTACCCCACGAAATCGGTCATGATGCCCCAGAAAGTGCCACCCGGGCGCAAACTATTATCGCCCGCACCTATGCCCTCCGCAATCTCCGCCGTTTTCAAGCCGATAATTACGAACTCTGTGCCGATACCCATTGTCAAGTTTATTATGGATTGACGGGAACTAATCCCCGGGCTGATCAAGCGATCGCAGCTACTCAAGGCCTGGTTTTAACTTACCAAAATGAGTTAGTCGATGCCCTTTATTCCTCCACCACCGGCGGGGTAACTGCCCTCTTTAGTGATGTGTGGGATGGGGAAGAAAGACCTTATCTGCGCGCAGTGGTGGACTCCCCTAATCGAGTCTGGGATCTGTCGAAACAATCTCTCGCTAATGAGACAACTTTTCGCCAGTTTATTAATCTTAAAGATGGTTTTAATGAGACGGGCCGACGGGTTTTTCGCTGGCAAAAACAAGCTTCTTTAGCTGATTTGAGTCAAGACCTAGAAACCTATCTAACACGGCGAAAACATCCCCTTGCCGACTTCCAGAAAATCCAATGGATGGAAGTGACTAAGCGCTCTCCTTCCGGTCGGATTCTGACTATGACCATTCAAACCGATAAGGGGATTTTGGAACTCTATAAAAATGAGGTGCGTAGTGCTTTGGGACCGCCTCGCAGTACCCTATTTTACATCGATCCTATCTACGATACCAATCGACAGATCCAGGGTTATAACTTTATTGGTGGCGGTTTCGGCCACGGGGTAGGATTAAGTCAATTTGGTTCCTATAATTTAGCCCGTTTGGGTTGGTCTCCCGAACAAATTCTCGCTTTCTATTATCCTGGCACCACCATCCAACCTCTCAATAATTCGATTATCTTTTGGCGAGGAAATTAATCAGTTATCAGTTATCAGTTATCAGTCATCAGTTATCAGTTATCAGTTATCAGTTTCTGAAGGCAAGAGGCAAGAGGCAAAAGAAAGGCTCTGATAATTCTCCTACCTAAAAAGAGGATTAGAAACTAAGTAAATCAAATGTTTGACTAAAATTTACCGAAATTTTGGGTTAAAGCCCCGTCCTTTTAGGACGGCTTTTTAAACTATAGCTTGTTAACTTAACTTTTATTGTGCTATACTGATTTTATCTAAGTAACCCGTGCGTAAAATGTTTGTCTTAGAGTTTAAAGTTAAAGCTAAAACTCAACAGTATCAAGCCATAGACGATGCTATTCGTACTGCTCAATTCATCCGTAACAAATGTGTAAGGTTATGGATGGATACAAAAGGTACGGGTAAGAACGATTTATACCGATATTCTAAAGAATTAGCTCAGGACTTTAAATTTGCCGATGAACTTAATTCAACTGCTAGACAGGCAAGTGCTGAACGTGCTTGGAGTTCAATTAGTCGTTTTTACGACAACTGTAAACGTAAAGTATCAGGCAAAAAGGGGTATCCTCAATTTTAAAAATCTCGCTCTGTTGAATACAAACAATCAGGATGGAAGCTTCTTAGCCCTAAAACTGTTAAGTTCACTGACAAGAAAAACATTGGTGTTCTTAAGTTGGTAGGAACTTGGGATTTAGGGTACTTTCAAGAATCCGATATTAAACGGGTTAGGTTGATTCGGAGAGCGGACGGTTATTATTGTCAATTTGTCCTTTCTTGTGACGTTAAAGAAGATGTTAAACCATCAGGTAAGTGTATTGGTTTAGATGTAGGTTTGGCTTCTTTCTATACAGATCACAATGGCAACAAGGTTGATAATCTTCAATTCTTGAGAAAGTCTGAGAAACGATTAAAACGACTTCAAAGGCGATTATCTAAAAAGAAAAAGGGAAGTAAAAATCGTCAAAAAGCTAGACAAAGATTAGCTAAAGCTCACCTTAAAGTAAGTAGGCAACGTAAAGACTTTGCTGTGAAATTAGCAAGGTGCGTAGTTCACTCTAATGATGTGATAGCCTACGAGGATTTAAGAGTTAAGAACTTAGTCAAGAATCATTGTCTAGCTAAATCGATAAATGATGCGGCCTGGTATCAGTTTCGGGAATGGATAGAGTATTTTGGGGTTAAATTCGGCAAGATAACGATTGCTGTCTCACCGAATTATACAAGCCAAAACTGTTCAAACTGTGGTGAAACTGTCAAAAAATCTTTATCGACTAGAACCCATCAGTGCAAATGTGGGTGTGTTTTGGATAGGGATGAAAACGCCGCTATTAAGTGCGATTCGTTCAGTCGAAACCTAGAAATAGGGGGATGACTGGCTTCTGTTGAGTAACCCTAACTGGGTTGAGTACGCACTTTAATCCTCAGCAGATGACAACTTCATAAC
>VYKP01000137.1_pt1 | contig 16547 bp, 14 predicted proteins | sample 5114551 | NCBI WGS metagenome assembly VYKP01 (sample SAMN12291777, study PRJNA351875) | freshwater metagenome | isolation source: freshwater lake | place: USA: Michigan, Baseline Lake | collected 2013-08-09
GCCGCCCGCCGCGCGGACCGGCCGCCGCGGCGTTCGGCGTGCCGAAGGCCCGCGAGAAGGTCAGGCCGGTCCGCACATCCTCCCGTGACACCTCGGCGAAATTGAGCGGCCGGGCGTCGATCGAGATCAGCGTCCCGCTGACATCCCGCTGGAAGCGACCGGGCAGGGCGGCTTCCAGCGCTGCGGTGACGGCCGGGAAGCTGTTGACGTCGTTCTCGACCTCGGTGCGTGTCCAGGTTGAGGTGAACCTCAGGTCCTGCGATTCCATGGGTCGCCAGTTGACGCCGACGCGGCTGACCGTCCGCGCTTCGGCGTCGAGGGCCGCATTGCCGCCGCTGACCCGCGTCACCAGAACCGTCTGACCGGTCGCGAAGTCGAACACCGGCACATTGGGCGTGCTGATCACCGGATCATTGAGCTGGCCGAGGCTGGGTGCCTCCTTCTCTTCCGAGACGCCGGCGAGGAATGACAGCCGCTCGATCGGCTCCCAGTTCAGGTTGAGCCCCAGCCTTTCGAGGCCGCCGAAATCGGACACATCCTCATAGCCGGCGTTCAGGTTGAGCGACACCGTGCCGAGGGGCGACGGCCGGTCCTCGTCGCGGCGCAGGATCGGCACATCGAAGCTGGCCTGGGCGTTCAGGCGATCGCGCGACAGCTCGCGCCGGCTGAACACGCCGGCGCGGGTGCTTTCCGATTCCTGCTCCTGCCGATCGGCCCCGAAGGTGAAGGTCGAGCGGAGGTCGCCGGCCGGAAGCTCGAACAGGTCTCCGTTAAGGACGAGCTCGCCCCGCAGGTTGCTGTTGATCGACCTTGCGGTGTCGACGGGCAGGGCGGTGAAGTCCGCGACGCCAACGACGCCGAACGGCGTCAGCCCGGCACTTCCGGCGTTCAGCCGGCTCTGGTAGCCGGTGGCGCTGTAGCCGCGCCCGGTGAAGGTCTCGGTGTCATTGCGCGTGTACTCCCCCGTCGCCGTCCAGCGCCAGTCCTGACCGAGGAAGCCGTCCAGAACCACTCCGGCCTCTCCGGACAGGCTCTCGGTCCGGCTCATCAGCGCAGACGGGGCGTCGAGGTAGCGGAACACCTGGACCGGGGCCGAAAAGGGCGAGCCGCCGACGCCAGCCTGTACGGTCAGGGTTACGCCCGGGAGGCCGTTGAAGCGCGCGCTGGCACCGTCGCGCAACTGGCCACTGACGGTCAGCTGAATGTCGCGGCCGAAGCCGCGCTTCAGGGTCCCGTTGATCTGCGCCGCTTCGGTGCGGGCGGCGAGGGTCCGGTAGGCCGTCAGGTCGCCCGAGCGGGGGGTGCCGTAGGCGGCGACGAAGGCGGCCAGCGACGCGCCGCTGGTCGGCACGGGGGCAAGCACGGCGGTCTGGCCGATCCGGGTTGACAGGGCCGGGTCGATTTCGGCCCCGAAGATTGCCGCCGCGACGTTGCCGATCCTGTCGAAGGGCGTCCTGCCCGGCTCGCGCGCGATGTCGCGTTCGGTCTCGTACAATGGGCTGTCGCGCTCGTACTCGATGTCGAGCGACCAGCGATTCTCGCCGCTGATGCGAAGGATGTCACTGTCGAGCTCGTAGCCGGACCGGCCGCCTTCCGTGGCCCCGCGAATCTCGGCCTCCGCGGTGGTCGAGCGGAACGGGTCCTTGAGGATGAAGTTCACCACGCGCTGGTCGGCGCGGTAGCCGAACTGCAGGGCCACTTCCTCGGGCATGACCTGCACCCGCTGGATGGCCTCGGAGGGGATGCCCTGGATTTCCCGGAAGCCCGAGATGCGGCGACCGTTGACGAGGAAGACCGGCGGTCCGCCGCCGCGCGAGCTGCGCGTGACCGGCTCGAGGAACTGAAGCAGCTGGGAGATGTCGGACGCGCCGTAGGCTTGGATTTCCACCTCGTCGAGCTCGATTTCAGCGGGGATGTCCGTATCGACGCCACCGGTCGGGCGGACGCCGGTGACCAGCACCTGCTCGACCGTCGTCACCCCGCCGGTGGTTGTGGCGGCCGGATCCCGGGTGAGGTCTGCCGCCGGGTCCTGTGCGAGCAGCAGGGCGGCAGCACCATAGACGGCGTTGGTGAACAGCATGCGGGGTTTCCGGGGCGCGGGGAGAGACGGGACGGCATATCGCTCCGCGAAGCCGCAATACCTCATGTAGAAACCGTCACACGGGAGAAGAGCGGGATTCCGTCGCAGGAATCTTGGCTCAGCCGGTGTGGCGGATTGCCTCTTCCAGGCCCTGCTCGCGCACCTTGCGATACAGGGTCGAGCGGCCGATGCCGAGCCGGCGCGCGATCTCCGTCATGTGGCCGGCATAGACCTCGATCGCATGGTGGATCAGGTCGCGCTCGATCTCTTCCAGAGTCCGGAGATGGCCGCGCTCGTCGACGACCCTCACCCGCGAGGCGAGGGGGCCGAAGTCTTCGCTCGCGAGAGCACGTGTCTGCGACCCCTGTCCGACGCTTCCGGGTGCCTCCGGAGCCGGCGCGGACAGGCCGGAGATCGAGGGAAAATCGTGCGGCTGAAGCCAGGGAGCGTCCGCGAGAATGATGGCGCGATAGATGGTGTTCTCAAGCTGACGGACGTTGCCGGGCCAGTCGAAGGCCTGCAGCAGCGCCAGCGCCTCGGGCGCGCAGCCCTGCACCCGACGGCCTTCCTCGAGGTTGAATCGGGCGATGAAGTGCTCGATCAGGGCCGGGATGTCCTCCCGCCGGTCGCGCAGGGCCGGGGCTTCGATCGGGAACACGTTGAGGCGGTAGAACAGGTCCTCGCGGAACCCGCCCGAGCTCACCTGGCCCGACAGGTCGCCATTGGTGGCCGAAACGATGCGTACGTCCACCTTCACCGGCCGCTTGCCCCCGACCGGATCGACCTCGCCCTCCTGGAGAGCGCGGAGCAGCTTGACTTGCATGTCGAGCGGCAGTTCGCCAATCTCGTCGAGGAACAGGGTCCCGCCCGAGGCCTCCTGGAACTTGCCCAGGTGCTTGTCGACAGCGCCGGTGAAGGCGCCCTTCTCGTGCCCGAACAGGATTGACTCGATCAGGTTCGCGGGCAGGGCCCCGCAGTTGACGGCGACGAACGGCTTGCCGCCGCGTTCGGAGGCACCATGCAGGGCACGGGCGATAACCTCCTTGCCCACGCCGCTCTCGCCGGTGATCAAAACGGGGATGTGCGCACGGGCGGCCCGGGCCCCCAGCGCCTTCACCGTGCGCATGGCCGGCGACTGGCCGACCAGGTCGTCAAAGGATGTGCGGCCGGCGGCGCGCTTGGTCAGGCGCCCCACTTCGGCCTGGAAGGCACCCATCTGCAGGGCGTTGCGGACCCCGACCTGGATGCGCTCCGGGCTGGCCGGCTTGATGAAGAAGTCCTGCGCCCCGGCCTGCATGGCCTTGACTACCGTCTCGACCCCGCCATTGGCGGTCAGCACGATGACGGGGGTCGTGACGCCGCCCGCCCGCAGTTCCTTGAGGGTTTCCATGCCCGACAGGCCCGGCATGACCAGATCCAGCAGGATGGCGTCGGCACCGCCGCCGCGCGTCATGCGGTCGATGGCCTCGCCTCCGCTGGCGGCCTGGACGACCTGGTGCCCCTCGCGCTCCAGCACCGCCTGGGCCAGGCGCCGCTGGGTCGGGTCGTCATCCACCACGAGGATCGTCTTGGCCATGTCTTCAGTTTCCAGGGGGGTCATCCGATGACGACCCATTTCGAGACGATCTAGGCCCGGTGCGGTGAAGATCAGGTCAGCGATCCTGGTTCGCGAAAGGTGAATGCTCTCAGCCGGGCGGGGGACAGGCGAGCGGATGGAATCTCAGAACGCCGTCGGCGCTGCGCAGGTCAGGCCAGTCGGGAGCGGTCACGGCGGCGAGGTTGCCGCGACCCAGGGTCTCGCGCAGGTCGGGGGCAACGGCGGGGCCGCAGGGCGGGGTGAAGCTGCCCGCGTGACGCCAGTCGCCAGCATCGGTGCGGGCGAACAGGTGAATGGCCCATCGGGTGGCGACGAGCGCCTCCTCGTAGCCATCGCCGTCGAGGTCGCGCCCCGTGGCTACGCACGCGGCGGGCTCGAGACAGTCGTACAGCGGGTCGTTCGGGAGTATCGGCCGGGCAAGCCCGTCAGGTACGGGTGCCCCGTCAACGGCCGGCTCGAACTTCGGGATCGCCTGCAGGGGGGACGTCGGTGCCGGCGCGGCCAGCGCGAGGGCTGCCGCCGCCGGCCCGGCGATCCGTGCATCTGTCGACTGCGCCAGTTGCTGCAGCGCAGCCATCCCGGCACGCCCGCTTTCGAAGCGCAGGAAGGCGTAGTCGAACGTTTCCGGGGCGACCTTTCCGCTCTCAAGCCGCCAGACCTGATGGGCGACCGCCAGCCGCGAGGGGTCGGCCACGGGGGTGAACAGGGCGAGGATCACCACCAGGGCGAGGACCGCCCCGGCCAGGTTGGTGCGCTCCAGCGGCTGCATCCACCGTATCCTGGAGCGCAGGGTCGACAGGGCAGCGTAGCCATAGCCCACGGCATGGGCCGCCCCGACGAGGATGCAGGCGAGGGCGATGATGCGGTCCGGTGTCAGGCCGTACTGGCCGGTGCGCAGATACAGGCCCCAGGCGGCGATGAGGATCATCGGCGTCAGCAGCACCGCCGCGACGCGGGCGGCGAGTTGCAGCACGCGCGGCGGGGCCGTCTGCCCGTCTTGGTAGGCCGCGTTGATCAGCACGATCAGGATGGCCGCCGCCGCCAGCACCAGCGAGGTGGCCCGCCCGGTCGACCACAGCCCTTCCAGCCCGGTGAAGGGCAGAGCGATCAGGAAGGCGGCGACAAGGCCGGTCAGCACCAGCAGAAGCCATGACAGCAGGGTCAAGGCCACAGTCCGCACGCCGCGGATCAGGCCGTCGCGCACGTCGGTCAGTTCGACGGCTGCGGCGAAGGCGAGCCCCGTAGCTGGCAGGGCGAACCACCCCTGCCGCATCAGCTCACCGAGAAAGGTCAGGCCGATGACCCGGAACAGCTCGGCCCCGAGGAACAGCAGCAGCCAGAAGGCTCCGGCGAAGCCCAGCGACAGCACCAGCTGGACGCCGGACATCCAAGCGGTGTCGAAATAGGCCGGATAGGGCGCGATCAGACGCCGGGTGCGATCGGCCGGGACGATCAGGTGGTGGGCGATGAACAGGGCCGCCGCCCCGAACACGAACACCGGGAAGGTCGCCTCGCGCGTCACGCCGGCCTGCCGCGCCACGTCGTGCCAGGCCAGCAGCGCCAGCAGGGCCGCCGCGATCCCGCTCCAGCCGAGATAGACGGGCAGCCGCAGCTTGCCGACGCCGGACAGCAGCACCGCCGGCAGGAACAGGGCGACCAGCACCGCCGGCGCGAACAGGTCGGGATTGAGCCGTGACCAGCTGGCCTCGCCCTCGGTGGCGCGCATCAGGCCATAGAGCGCCAGGCCCTGCACGAGGCCGATGGCGAGCCGGGCCAGGGTGACGGCGCGCCGGTCGCCGTTGTCGCTAGCCGTTTCCAACGAAGACGCTGCGGCGTCAGCAGTTTCGGTCATGGTGGCTGTGCGTCCCTTCACCCCTGTCCGGGGCATAAGACCGCATCGGGCCGCGCCTGCAAGGGATCCGGCCTCCGGCACGTTGCGTCGGGCGCGAAGTATCTCCAAAACGAAATTCATGAACGCGCTTTTCCAGGCCCCTTCCCCTACCGATCCCGGTGCCGCTCCGCTGTGGGACCTGACCGACCTCTATGCCGGGCCGACAGACCCGCGCATCACTAGGGATCTGACGCGGGCGCGGGATATCGTAGACCGACTGGGAGCGTTGCAGGGGCAGCTCGTGGTCGCGGACCTCACGCCGACGGGCCGCTCCGCGCGTCTGGATGATGCGGTATCGCTGTACCAGCAGGCTTCTGACCTGCTGGGTGGGCTCGGGGCCTTCGCCTTCCTGCGGGCCTCGACGGCGCGGGACGATGCTGCGGCCCAGGCCTTCGAGGCCGATCTGCGCCAGCAGATCGCCGGTATCGCCACCTCGACCGTCTGGCTGACGCTGGAGATCAACCGCATCGACGACGCGGCGCTGGAGGCGGCGCTGGCGGACGGCCCGGCGGCCCGCTGGCGGTCGTGGCTACGCCGGGTGCGCCTGATGAAGCCGCACGAGCTGGCTCCGGAACTCGAAACCTTCCTCGCCGAGCGCGCGCCGATCACCGCCCAGTGGCCGCGCCTGTTCGATGACCAGCTGGCGGCGCTGAAGGCGAAGGTTGGCAAGGAGAGCCTGACCCTCGCGGAGGCCCTGAACCGGCTGTCGGATCCCCGTGCCGAGGCCCGCAAGGCCGCGGCCGAAGGCCTGACCGAGGCGCTGGCGGCGCGCGCGCCGACCCTCGCCCTCGTGCTGAATGTGGTGGCCCAGGACAAGGCGCTGGAGGACCGCAAGCGCGGCTTCGCCCGCCCGGCCGACAGCCGACATCTGGCCAATGAGGTGGACGGCGCAGCGGTCGACGCGATGGCCGAGGCGGTGGCGGAGGCCTACCCCCGGCTATCGCATCGCTATTATGCGCTCAAGGCCCGGGCCATGGGCCTTAAGGCGCTGAATCACTGGGATCGGAACGCCCCGCTGGACAGCGGCCCGCAGCGTCACTTCAGTTGGGATGAGGGCCGCGATCTGGTGCTGCAGAGTTTCGCCGACCTCGGCGGCGAGTTCGCCGACCATGCCGGCCGGTTCTTCGAGCGGCCGTGGATCGACGCCCGGGCGCGACCGGGCAAGCAGTCCGGAGCCTACGCCCACCCGGTCACCGCGGATCGCCACCCCTACATCTTCCTGAACTGGATGGGAGACCGGCGCGACGTCCTGACCCTCGCCCACGAGCTGGGCCACGGCGTGCACCAGGTGCTGGCGGCGGGGCAGGGCAGCCTGCTGGCCGATACGCCCCTGACCCTCGCCGAAACCGCCTCGATCTTCGCCGAGGGGCTGACCTTCGACCGGCTGCTGTCAGAGGCGAAGGGACCGGAGCGTCGGGCCCTGCTGGCAGGCCGGATCGAGGACGGCCTCAACACGGTGGTGCGGCAGATCGCCTTTCACCGCTTCGAGACCCGCTTCCATGACGAGCGCCTGAAGGGCGAGGTGCCGCGCGAGGGCATCAACGCCATCTGGCTGGAGGAAATGGGGGCCAGCCTCGGGCCGGCGGTGACCCTGAACCCCGGCTATGAGCACTGGTGGGCCTATGTCAGCCACTTTGTGCACGCGCCCTTCTATGTCTATGCCTACGCCTTCGGCGACCTTCTGGTCTCGGCCCTGATGGAGGCGCGGCGCAACGACCCGGCCGGGTTCACGCCCCTGTACCGCGATCTGCTGGCTGGCGGCGGCAGCCGGACCTATGTCGAGGCGCTGGTGCCGTTTGGTCTCAAACCGCGCGATCCGGCCTTCTGGGCCGTCGGCTGCAAGCGGCTGGAGCGGCTGGTCGATGCCTTCGAGGCCACTGTCTGAGCCATTGACGGACGCGAGCGGCCGGGTCAGCGTCGCGGTCATGCTCCAGAGCTTCCGGATCCCCGGCGCCGCCCTCCTTCTGCTCGCGGCGGCCGCGCCGACGCTGGCCCAGACGCCGCCGGTGCCGCGGCCGGCCGATCTCGCCATGGCCGCCGGCTACAAGGCCCTTATGGTCTGTGGTGCGGTGTTCAACGCCCGTGAGGCGGGGGCCGAGCGCACGGTCGAAAGTGTCGAGACCCACGAACTGGTCGGCATCTATCCGGAGCTCGATCCGCTGGTGCGCGGCATGACGGCCGATGTTGGCGAGGCGGAGGTGCGCGTCGCCTGGGATCCGACCCTGCCGCCGCGGCTGGCGGTGCATACGCCCGGCCGTGGCTGCGTCATCGCCCCGGTCGGGGCCGAGGCCCTGCCGCCCCGGGCCCCGGTGAGGCGCACCGACTCGACGCCGTGGCCGACCGCTGCGCCGCGCGGGGATGCTGCGGCTCTGGAGACGACCCTCGCCGGTGCGATGGGAGACGCCTACGGTCCCGGGGTGACTACGGCGGTGGTGATGGTGCAGGATGGCCGTCTCGTGGCCGAGCGCTATCGCGAGGGCTTCGGCCCGGACACGCCCCAGCGCACCTGGTCCGTGGCCAAGAGCCTCGCGGGGACACTCGTCGGCTGGGTGGCGCACCGAACCGGGAACGACGTCATGGGCGCGGCCGCCATCCCTGAATGGTCGACCCCCGGCGACCCCCGGGGAGCGATCACGGTCGACCAGCTGATGCGCATGAGCTCGGGCCTGACCAGCGACACTGCCGGAAGTCGCACCGACGCCCTCTACTTCGGCGGGGTGGCGATCGCCGAGCAGACGCCAGGCTGGCCGCTGATCGCCCCGCCGGGAGCGCGCTACGGTTACGCCAACAACGACACCCTGCTGGCCATCCATTCGGTCGCTCCAGCGCTGGCGGCGACGCCGCCCGAAACCTTCCTCGACCGGCTGGGCATGACCGACACCTTCGTCGAGACCGACTGGCGCGGCGGCTACATGCTATCCAGCCAGGTCTGGTCGACCGCGCGGGACCTGGCGCGCCTTGGACAGCTCTACGTGCAGGATGGCGTCTGGGAGGGCGAGCGGCTGCTGCCGGAAGGCTGGCGGGCCTATGTGGGGGACCCGTCCGGACCCCAGCCGACCGGGGCGCTCGGCTATGGGGCCACCGTCTGGCTGATGAACCGCTCGGAAGGTGTGCCCGCCGACACCCTCGCGGCCCAGGGCAATCGCGGCCAGTACATCGTCATCGTGCCGAGTCGGCGACTCGTCCTGGTGCGGCGCGGCGAGGACCCCGCGGGGCGCGGCTTCGATATCGTCGCCTTCACCCGGGACGCCCTTGCGGCGCTGGAGTGAGGCGCGCGCGGCCATCAGGCGCTTGAGCGTCGCCGAACAGGCCCTATAAGGCGGCGGGACAGGACAACTCCGGACTCGACACATGGCCGACCCGCATCACGCCCCCGCCGACCAAGACGCCTACGAGCACGGCTCGATGCAGATCGAGGAGCAGAAAGCGACCTGGGCGCTCTTTGGGGGCCTGACCAAGTGGGGGTCGCTGGCGGTGGCTGCGATCCTCCTTCTGCTGACCGTCTGGTTCATGCCCAACGGTGGGTTCGTGCCCGCTGTCATCGCGACGATTGTGCTCGCCGCCGCCGGCTGGTGGTTCCTGCGCGAGAAGCCCCAGGCTCACTGACATCCTGCGCGGCGGTCACGCCCCCCCAGGCGTGTCCGGCTGGGATCGGTTACAGCAGCGTTCCCCATGGTTTCGCCGGAATCCCGGTCGATCTTTTTGCGCGGGTGCACGTCCGTCGCCGCTTTACGCGCCTTTCGATAACCGCCTAAGCTCACGGGATATCAATGCCGGGAGTCGCCCTTGGCCGTCACCATCGCCGTCACCCGCGAACGCCGCGAAGGTGAGACCCGCTGCGCCGTCACGCCTGAAACGGTGAAGAAGCTCATCGGCCTCGGCGCGACCGTGCGGGTCGAGGCAGGAACGGGCGGCGGCTCCTCCATCCCTGACGCTGACTACGCCGCCGTCGGTGCCGCCGTTCTGGCGGACACGCGGGCCGTCCTGACCGGTGCCGACATCCTGCTCAAGGTGCGTGGGCCGACGGCGCAGGAGACCAGCGCCCTGAAAAGCGGTGCCGTGGTCGTGGCCCTGCTCGACGCCTGGCGCGACAGGGAGACGGTCAAGGCGCTGGCCGGGGCCGGGGCGACCGCCTTCGCCATGGAGTTCGTGCCCCGGATCACCCGGGCCCAAGTGATGGACGCCCTGTCGTCCCAGGCGAACCTGGCCGGCTATCGCGCCGTGATCGAGGCGGCCGCCGCCTACGGCAAGGGCTTCCCGATGATGATGACCGCCGCCGGCACCGTCGCGGCGGCCAAGGTGTTCGTCATGGGCGCCGGGGTCGCCGGCCTGCAGGCCATCGCCACCGCCCGCCGCCTGGGAGCCGTGGTCACCGCCACCGACGTGCGGCCCGCCTCCAAGGAACAGGTCGAGAGCCTCGGGGCCAAGTTCATCGCCGTCGAGGACGAGGAGTTCAGGGCGGCCGAGACCGCCGGCGGCTACGCCAGGGCCATGTCCGCCGAGTACCAGGCCAAGCAGGCCGAGCTGACCGCCGCCCACATCGTCAAGCAGGATGTGGTCATCACCACCGCCCTGATCCCCGGCCGTCCGGCGCCCCGGCTGGTCACCGCCGCCCATGTCGCCTCGATGAAGCCCGGGTCGGTGCTGGTCGACCTCGCCATCGAGAACGGCGGCAACGTGGAGGGGGCGAAGCTGAACGAGGTGGTGACCACCGCCAACGGCGTGACCATCGTCGGCCACGGCAACCTGCCGGGCCGCATCGCCGCCGACGCCTCGGCGCTCTACGCCCGCAACCTGTTCGCCTTCCTCGGCCTCGTGCTCAAGGACGGGGCGGTGACGCTCGACCTGGAGGACGAGATCCTCAAGGCGGCCGTCGTCACCCACGGCGGCGAGATCGTGCACGAAGGGGTGAGGGGATGAGGCAACTGCAGTCTCCCTTCCCCCTCGATGGGGGAAGGGTCGGGGATGGGGGTGCATCCGCCGACCTCGCAGGTTTGCATGCGGGAGGCGAGAGCGGGATCGCCTCTCTCGCGTCCTCGTCAGACGAGCGAGACTGCACCCCCACCCAACCCTCCCCCATCCAGGGGGAGGGCTTCGCCCGAGAGCGGACACCCCGACGGACGGTCAGGCGCGCCCGATTGCTACGCAGCACCCCGACATGGACCGAAGCGAGGTTGTGGGAGAGGCTTCGACGTCTGCCAGTGAGATTTCGCAGGCAGCCGGCTTTCAGTCGGTTCGTGCCCGACTTCGCCTGTCACCGCGCGGCTCTGGTGATCGAGATAGACGGCGGCGTGCACCAGCGTCCTGATGTCGCTCTCCGCGATCTGGAACGGGATCAGTTTTTCGAGAGCCAAGGCTACGCCGTCCTAAGGGTTTCGACCGGCGAGGTCGAGGATGATATCGACGGACTCCTGATCCGAATTCGCGCGCTGACCTCCAGCCGCATGGGCAAGGCCATCTGATGGAACACGTCGACCCCACCATCTTCCGCCTGGCGATCTTCGTGCTCGCCATCTTCGTCGGCTACTACGTGGTCTGGAGCGTAACGCCGGCGCTGCACACCCCGCTGATGGCGGTGACCAACGCCATCTCGTCGGTGATCATCGTCGGCGGCCTGATCGCCGCCGCGGCCGCCACGGGTCAGGCCGAGGGCCCGAACGGCTGGATCGCCAAGGGGGCGGGCGTCGCCGCCGTGGCGCTGGCCTCGGTCAACATCTTTGGCGGCTTCATGGTCACGCGCCGCATGCTGGCCATGTACAAGAAGAAGGAACGCCCGGCGGGGGCGGCCCACAAGTGACCGCGCCCGATCCTGTCGCCCTCGCCGTCGGAGCCGCCTGGGTGGCGACCGCGGTCGGCATGGCCCTGTGGGTGTGGAGCTGGTTCGGCGAGAAGTGTCCGATCCAGCGCATCCGCTACCGCGACTGCGGGGTGGTGCTGGTGATCGGTGCCCTGCTGATCCGCGTGTTCTTCCCGGTGCGTCCTCTCAACGCCTTTGACTGGCTCGTTCTGGCTCTGGGCCCGGTCTTCATCGGCGCCGCCCTGTGGCGGCTCGGCCGGACCGGAGGGCAGCAGGCGCGATGATGCGGGCGGGGCTTCTGCTGACAGTGTTTGCGATCGCCGCGGGGCCGGCTGTGGCCCAGACGGCGGTCGGCGAGGACACGGCGTCCGGCCTGCACTGGCATGTGGCGGCCCCCGCAGGCGCGAGCTGGTCCCTCGACTGTCGCTTCCGCCCGGTGACCTACGCCGCCAGCGCCTACGAACAGGCGCGCTGGGCCAACCGCACCCGGCTGAGCGGCGCGGGACCGCAGGCCGGCCGTCTGCCGGGCGACAACGGCCGATGCACCCTGACCAAGACCGGCGGGGCCGGGCCTGTCGGCCTCGCGCTGGTGCGCGGGGACGAAGTCGCGTCGGCCGGTGCGGCCCGGACCGGCGAAACGGCCTATGCGGGGCTGCTCTGACATGACCGGGCACCCCGCAGCGCTGCATCAGATATCGAGGCACCCGCGCCTCGGGGGGAAGGACCGTCCATGAACGCCTCGCTCGCCGCCTTGGCCTATCTTGTCGCCGGGGTGCTGTTCATCCTGTCGCTGCGCGGCCTGTCGAGCCCTGAGACCAGCCGTCAGGGCAACACCATGGGCATGGTCGGCATGGGGCTGGCGGTGCTGGTCACCCTGCTGACGCTTTGGGGCTCGGGCACGCTGGACCTGCTGACCGCCGCCCTGATCCTCGGCGGCGTGGTCGTCGGCGGCGGGGTCGGAGCCCTGATCGCGGCGCGGGTGCAGATGACCCAGATGCCCCAGCTGGTCGCGGCCTTCCACTCGCTGGTCGGTCTGGCTGCCTGTCTGGTGGCGATTGGCGCCGTCTACGCCCCCGAGGGCTTCGGCATTTCCGACGGGACCGGCGGCATCAAGGCCCTTTCGGTGATCGAGCTCAGTCTCGGCATGGCCATCGGCGCCATCACCTTCACCGGCTCGGTCATCGCCTTCGCCAAGCTCAACGGCAACATGAGCGGCGCGCCGATCCTGCTGCCGGCGCGGCACCTGATCAACATCGGGCTGGGGCTGGCCACGGTGCTGCTGATCGGCATCATGGTCGGCTCTGACGGGACCGCCACCTGGGCCTTCTGGGGCGTGTTCCTGATCGCCCTGGTGCTGGGCGCCACCCTGATCATCCCGATCGGCGGGGCCGACATGCCCGTCGTGGTGTCGATGCTCAATAGCTACTCCGGCTGGGCTGCGGCGGCGCTGGGCTTCACCCTCGAAAACATCGCCCTGATCATCACCGGGGCCTTGGTCGGCAGCTCGGGTGCCATCCTCAGCTATATCATGTGCAAGGGGATGAACCGCAGCTTCATCTCGGTGATCCTCGGCGGCTTCGGCGGCGACTCCGCCGCAGCGGGCGAGGGCCGGGTCGAGACCCGACCGGTCAAGCAGGGCTCGGCCGAGGACGCGGCCTTCATCATGAAGAACGCCTCCAAGGTCATCATCGTGCCCGGCTACGGCATGGCCGTGGCCCAGGCCCAGCACGCCCTGCGCGAGATGGCCGACAAGCTGAAGGAGGAGGGGGTCGAGGTGAAGTACGCCATCCACCCCGTCGCCGGCCGCATGCCGGGCCACATGAACGTGCTGCTGGCCGAGGCCAATGTCCCCTACGACGAGGTGTTCGAGCTGGAGGACATCAACAGCGAGTTCAGCTCGGCCGACGTGGCCTTCGTCATCGGCGCCAATGACGTCACCAATCCTGCGGCCAAGACCGACCCGACCAGCGCCATCTACGGCATGCCGATCCTCGACGTGGAAAAGGCCGGCACCGTCCTGTTCGTCAAGCGCGGCATGGCGGCGGGCTACGCCGGGGTCGAGAACGAGCTGTTCTTCCGCGACAACACCATGATGCTGTTCGCCGACGCCAAGAAGATGGTCGAGGGGATCGTTAAAGGCCTTTGATTACGGTATCAGCCCGCGCCGTCTTGCTTCCTCGTACGCGGCTCTCTGCTCGGCAGTCATTTCTCCGTCGCGGTACCTTTGTTGAGCGGCTCGGAGCTGAGTGCTTGGGAACCTACATTCCGAGTAAGTTCCACGAAATTCTCATATCTGATCGTGACCAGTGAGGACGTTGACCCTATAAACGAGCCCGTCACCTAATGAGATCGTACGATTGGCGTTGGCCAAAGCGTAGATCAGAGCTGCCAAGCCAATAAGAAGACATGCACTGGACTTCGCCAATGTATAAAGGGCGGTAGTACGCATCACGCCGCCGCGCTCTCGACCTTCAGCACCCCCGCCGCCTGCATGTCGGCGTGCAGGGCTTCGGGGCTCCAGTCGAAGCCGTTCGGCCAGGTCAGGCCGCCGAACTCGACAAAGACCTGGTTGAAGAAGTCCGGATCCTTGAACGGCTCAACCATCGGTCCGCGTTCGATCCGCGCGAGGTCCGAGAAATCCCATTCGCCGGCCGTGCCGTCCGTGAACCACAGCTTGAGGCGATAGCCCCCGAGCCGAAGCACGCGGACAATGTGCACGATGTCGGTCACCGGGGCGTATCCAGACCCGGAATCCGCTGCAGCGGACTCCGCGACCCCGGGCGGGAGCGCTCCCAGTTCTCGATCAGCGCCGCCTGATTGATCAGTGTCCATTCCTTCACCAGCCCGCGGGCCGATTTCGACAGTCGGCCGTTGATGATCTCGCCGTCTGCAATCCGGACCAGCGCCTCGTTGCCCGCCTCGTAGGCGTGAAAGTGTGGCGGCGCGTGATCGCCGAAGTACATGCGGATGGATATACCATAGAACCACGATATGGTCGGCATCAGGTCCGCATAACACGGGTCGGTTGAATCCGGAGCGCCGCCATGCCCGCTGACGCCAAAACCCGGCCCACGCCTGTGTCCCCAGAGGCCTTCATCGACGCCGTCGATCACCCCGGCCGGCGCGAGGACGCCCGCGCCGTGCTGGCCTTGCTGGCCCAGGCGACCGGCCACCCACCCGTGATGTGGGGGCCCTCGATCATCGGCTTCGGCCGGTATCGCTACACCTACGACAGCGGCCATTCGGGCGAGGCGCCGCTGGTGGGCTTCTCGCCGCGCAAGGGCAATCTGGTGCTGTACATGGCCGCCGATGATGATGCGCGCGCCGCCTTCCTCGCGCGGCTGGGCAAGCACAAGACGGGTAAGGGCTGCATCTATCTGAACCGGCTCGCGGACGTGGACCCCGCCGTCATCGCCGACATGGCCCGCTGGAGCATGAAGACCCTGAAGGAGAGGCATCCGGACTGAGGCCGGGCCCCGCGCCGGAGCTCCCGGTCGCCTTAAAGCCCCAGCTTCGCCTTCAGGATGTCGTTGACCGCCGCCGGATTGGCCTTGCCGCCGGTGACCTTCATGACCTGGCCGACGAACCAGCCCAAGGCCTGGGGCTTGTCCTTCACGGCTTCGACCTTGTCGGGGTTGGCGGCGATGATGTCATCGACGGCCTTCTCGATCGCGCCGGTATCGGTGACCTGCTTCAGGCCGTGCCTTTCGACCACCTCGGCCGGCGAGCCTTCGCCGTTCCACACGTGGTCGAACACCTCCTTGGCGATCTTGGAGGAGATGACATTGGTCTCGATCAGCTCGACCAGCTGGGCCACGTGGGCGGCGGGCAGGGGGTTGTCGGCGAAGTCGCGGCCGTCGGCGGTCAGCCGGGCCGAAACCTCGTTGGTCACCCAGTTGGCCACCAGCTTGGCGTCGCGACCCTGCGCAGCCGCCTCGAAATAGTCGGCCTTGGCCTGTTCCGAGATCAGCACCCCGGCGTCGTACTGCGACAGGCCGTAATGGCTCATGAAGCGACGGCGCTTGTCATCCGGCAGCTCGGGCAGGGAGGCGCGGATGCTTTCGATCCAGGCCTCCTCCAGCTCCAGCGGCAGCAGGTCGGGGTCCGGGAAGTAGCGGTAGTCGTGCGCCTCTTCCTTGGAGCGCATGGAGCGCGTCTCGCCCTTGTTGGGGTCGAACAGGCGGGTCTCCTGGTCGATCTTGCCGCCGTCCTCGAGGATCTCGATCTGGCGCCGCGCCTCGTACTGGATGGCCTGGGAGATGAAGCGGAACGAATTGACGTTCTTGATCTCGCAGCGGGTGCCCAGATGGCTGAAGTCGCCGCTGGCGCGGTACTTTTCGTACTGGCCCGGGCGGCACACCGAGACGTTGACGTCGGCGCGCAGGTTGCCCTTCTCCATGTCGCCGTCGCAGGTCCCGAGATAGATCAGGATGGTGCGCAGCTTCTTCAGATAGGCCACCGCCTCGTCCGGCGTGCGCATGTCGGGGCGCGAGACGATCTCCATCAGCGCCGTGCCGGCCCGGTTCAGGTCGACATAGCTTTCCGACGGTGACAGGTCGTGGATCAGCTTGCCGGCGTCCTGCTCGAGGTGCAGGCGCTCGATGCGCACCTCGAAGAAGCTGCCGTCGTCTCGCTCGACCTCGACCACGCCCTCGCCGACGATCGGGTGGTACAGCTGGCTGATCTGGTAGCCCGTCGGCAGGTCCGGGTAGAAGTAGTTCTTGCGGTCGAACTGGCTGCGGCGGTTGATCCGGGCCCGCAGGCCGAGGCCCGAGCGCACCGCCTGCTCGACGCAGAAGCGGTTCAGGGTCGGCAGCATGCCGGGGAAGCCGGCGTCGACCAGCGACACCTGCTCGTTCGGGCCGGCGCCGAAGCCGACGGCGGCTCCGGAAAACAGCTTGGCCTTCGAGGCGACCTGGGCATGAACCTCCAGGCCCAGAACCAGTTCCCAGGGGCCGGTGCGGCCTTCGATGACATAGCGGGGGGCAGCGACGTCGGTCATGACCGGTGTCTAGCTTCGCGCGCGAGGAAGGGAAAGTTTTGTCGTGGCGCGGTCTCGGAATCCGGGCCATTCTCCACCCGTCCTTTTCGGAGACCTGCCATGCATAAGACCACCCTAGTTCTCGCCGCCCTGATGATTGCCGCCCCGGCGGTCGCCCAGGACGCCCCGGCCGCCCCCGCC
>VYKP01000138.1_pt1 | contig 16454 bp, 18 predicted proteins | sample 5114551 | NCBI WGS metagenome assembly VYKP01 (sample SAMN12291777, study PRJNA351875) | freshwater metagenome | isolation source: freshwater lake | place: USA: Michigan, Baseline Lake | collected 2013-08-09
GGATGTTCGACTACGCCATCACTGTTGGTCTCGTCACTACGAACCCCGTTCTGGCGCTGCCGATGCGCCACGTCCACAAAGCGAAGTCACGGGAGCGCGCGCTGTCGCCCGAAGAGATCCGGGTGTTCCTGAAGGCGGCCTTCGAGTCGAACATCCGGCGGCAATTCAAGTTCGCGCTGCACCTTGTCCTGCTGACGATGGTGCGCAAGTCCGAATTGCTGATGGCTCGCTGGGAGCACGTCGATTTCGATCAAGCCGAATGGCACATCCCGGCCGAGCACTCCAAGACCGGGAAGCCACACATTGTGTTCTTGTCGCGACAGGCGATCGGGCTGTTCAAGGAATTGCACGCCCTCGCCGGAGGTAGCGTCTTCGTGATGCCGGGACGGGGGACGCTGACCAAGCCGTTCGCGCACAACTCGATCAATACCGCACTGAAGATTGCGCTTGTCGGGCAGGCGATTCCGGCCTTCACCGTGCATGACCTGCGGCGCACTGCGTCGACGTTGCTGCACGAAAACGGCTGGCCGTCCGACGTCGTCGAGAAGGCACTCAATCACACGATCGGTGGCGTGCGTGGCGTCTACAACCGAGCCGAGTACGCCCCCCAGCGGCGCGAGATGCTCCAGTACTGGGCCGACCTTATCGATCAGGTGATGAAAAGCGGGCACGCTATCCTCGGACGTTTCCGACACGTCGCCTAGATGTGAGACTGCCCGGTGATTCAGCAATCGGAGGCGTGGGCGCGTTGATGCTCGCCCAATACGTACCCGGGGGAGGCGGTCTACAAGATTGTCCGGGGACACTCAGCCGCGCGCGGGTTCGAGATCGGGGCGCATGCACTGCGCATGAATGCCGCGACCAATGCACCCTATCACCAGGCCGACGTCTCCAAGGTTCACGAGTGGCTCGGAAACGCCAGCATCGCCATCACGCGGATGTACGACCGTCGCAAGACCAAGCCGGCGGACAGTCTGACCTTCAAGGTGGCGTAGTGAGCCCAGGTTCCTTCTGTTCCTTCAAGTCTCGAAGAAGTCCTCGTCCACCTTCTTGAGGTGCAACACATCCTCATCGCGGCAACCCACGTTGTAGCGAATCATCAGGCGCGAGAGCTGCAGGCCATCGATCAGGACGATGCGCGAGCCGAGGCCGCGCGCAGTCTCGATCGCTGGGTGGCTGAATGCCGAGGTCGTGACGAAGATGCCCTTGTGGGCCTTCTTCAGGCTCAGGGCACCGTAGAAATCTCGGATCGCGCCGGCGCTGATGTTGTTTCCTTCGGCGTAGCGCTTGGCTTGGACGAAAATCTGATCGACGCCAAGCGGGTCCTGGTCGATGACGCCGTCGACGCCGTCATCGCCGCTCTGACCGAGCGCACGGCCTGCCTCTTCCGAGGTGCCGCCGTAGCCCATGGCCAGCAGCAACTCGACGATCAGCTTCTCGAAGAATGCCGGCGTGGCCTTGCGCACGCGGTCCAGCAGATCGGCCGCCAGTGCGCCGGTGATCGCGGCGTGGGCCTTGCGCAGGGCCTCGTCGGGCGTCTCGGTGTCCACTGGCGCGCCGAACGATGCGGACACCTGCGCGGGAGGTCCGGCCGATCCTGATGCCGCTCGGTCAGCCTCGTTGACCTTGGCCTTGAAGTCCTGGAACTCCTTGAACTGGTCGAGGTAGGCGTTGTTGATCGTGGCCGCGGCATCGGCCAGCGCGCCTTGGCCGCGCGGAGTGATGCGGAAGTAGCCTCGGCGCGTGTTCTCCACGAGGCCGGCCTTCGCCAGGTAGGCCTTAGCCCAGTTAACGCGGTTGGCGAACCGGGTTTGCTTGCCGCTGGGCAGCAACTGCAGACGCTCTTCCGGCGTCAGGCCCAGCTGGTCGGCGAGCTTGTCGACGGTGTCACCGATCCGGGTCTCGCCGGCAGCGGCGCAGGTCAAGACGGGGCGCATGAGGGACTGGTAGTCGGGAATCATGCATGGCCCCTTTCGGTATCGAGCACCGGCTCTGCAGCGCCTTGGGTGGAAAACGCGCGCGCGAGTAACGCATCGAAGGTTGCCGTTGCCTTCGCCAGCGCTAGGGCTTGCTGGGACTGGATCGAGTACAGCGCTTCAGCATGCCGCGCGAAAGCGCGCTGCTGGGCCAGCGGTGGTATGGGAAGCCGCAGCTCAAAGAGCTTGGCCTGAGAGATGTTGCGCATGGAGGCGCTCGTCCCCGAAGACAGCTTGCCTAGTTCCTGCCGGACATGGGCGCTCTGGAACAAGGCATGCATGAAGGCCTGCTCAACCGGCTCAGCCCAGACGAAGCGCCACAGCTTGTCGGGCAGCAGGGTTTTGCCGTTCGTGGATCTGACGACTGCGGTCGCGCCGACCAGCTCCTCGGTGTTCGCCCGGGAGAACAGCATGTCACCCTCGCGCACGATGTGATTCGACGGCGGTTCATAGTCTTCCGGCGTCGGTTTGCTCTCCGCCTCCACGTACTCGCCAGAGGTCACGGCGCTGACCTTCAAGATCCGGAAATCCGTGCTGCCCTCGCTGGCTGCCTGAAGGTTCTTCCCGCCCTCGAAGCGGGCCACAATCTCTCGAACGCTGCGTATCGGCCAGCCCTTCGGGTTCGTCGCCGGGTCTCCGCACACCTTTACGAAGAGCGCGGGAATCAAGTCAGCGGCCTTCTGCTGCGCCTGGCGGCGCAGGCGGGCGATGCCTTCGGCGCAGGAAAGCAGCTCGACGACGCGGCGTTGCGCGTCGAGAGCCGGAAGTGGGATCGGTAACGAAAGCACGAACTCCATGTCGGCTCGCGGCATTCGCGCTCCCGCGCTTCGCTCGGCGATCTGCTGCACTGTCGTCGGCGCCCGAAGAAAGTAGCTCAGGTACTGCCTGTCGCAATCCGGCGCAGGTAGCAGCGGGACGATTTCGGTGGAGCACTTGCCGGACGATGTCGGCAGAGCGACCTTGTTGAGATAAGGCCGGAGCTTGCCGTACAGCACATGGCGCTCGTCGAAGCGGAAGCTGTTGGCTTGGGGCACTTCGGGTGTCTTGGAAAGGTCGCCCTCGACAAATCGGCCAGTACCGGACTCGATGCCTTCCAGCCCCAAATAGGGCAGCTCGTCGTCGTTACCCGGTCGCACGGATGTACGGTCTTGCGTACAGGCCGCACCTAGCGGAATTTGACGCACGCTCATGCCGTCATGCCAGCAAGAGCCAATCGTAGCGCCTCGACTTCCTCGGCGATCTCGCTCTCGATGGCTGCCAGCTCGTCGAGCAGTTTGCGCGGATCCTGATACGTCGCCTGCACCTGGCTCATCGGCCGGTAACGGCTTGCAGATAGCTTGAAGTCATTGGCACGCAACGCGGCAGTGTCGGCGAACCACCATTGCTCAGCCCACTCGGCCTTGGGATTGCGCTCGCTCCAGGCCTTGAGCCTGGCCTCGCGGTCACGATAGGCAGCGGCCAAGTCGGGCATGTCGTCGGCCTCGATCGGCGTGTCGTGATTGGCGTCCAGCTTGTAGCCGTCGTTGTCGGCGTGCAGGAACATGACGTTTTCGGTCTTGCCACCTCGGCGGAAGAACAACACCGAGGTCTTCACGCCCGAGTAGGGTTGGAAAACGCCGCCGGGCAAGCTCATCACCGCCTCGACGCGGTTGTTCTCGATGAGCTGGCGGCGAAGTTCCTTGTGCGCGCCGGTCGGGCCGAAGAGGACGCCCTCGGGCACGATGACGCCGCAGCGCCCGCCCGGGCGCAGGCTGTCCATCATGTACTTCAGGAACAGAAGCTCGGTGGCGGTGCTGGTGCCGATCTTCACGTCGTCAACGATGCGGTCCTTGTCAACGCGCCCTGAAAACGGCGGGTTGGCCAGCACGACATGGTAGCCCTCCTGAGGCAGGCCCAGGTCCGCCTTGCGTTCGTTGTCGAAACTGGTGGTCAGCACGTTGCGCAGCAATACGCGCACATTGGGAAGGCCGCGCAACGTCAGGTTCATCGTGGCTAGGCGAATCATCTTCGGGTCCACGTCGTTGCCGAAGAAGGTCTTGTTCTGGATGGCCGACAGCTGCGCGCTGGACAGCTTGTCACCGAGACCGCGCGCGTGGGTCTTGCCGTCAAACTCGACTTGCTGGATGGCCCCCGGTGACGAGTTGGCCAGGCGAATGTGGTTGTAGGCCGCCACCAGGAAGCCCGCGGTGCCGGCGGCCGGGTCATAGACGGTCTCACCGACCTTGGGGTCCACGATCTCGACGATGGTGCGGATGATGTGCCGGGGCGTGCGGAACTGGCCCAGCTCGCCGGCCTGCTTGATCTGCCGGAGCACATGCTCGAAGAGGTCGCCCTTGGTGTCGGCGTCGGAGCGGTCCAGGCGCAGGCCATCGACCAGGGTCACCACCTGGGTCAGCACGGTCGGCTCGTCGATGACCAGCCGCGCACCGTGCATGAAGTTGACGGCCGAGCTACTCGCCACCTCGGTGAAGAACGGGAACACCTCATCGCGCAGGAAGCGCACCAGCGGTTCTCCCGATAGGCCCGTCGCCCAGATCGACCAGCGGAAGCGGTCTTTCGGGATGGTCGCCTCGCCCTTGGTGGGCGCGTTGAGTGGGTTCTTCAGCGTCCAGAAGCCGTCGAACATACTGGTGTAGGGCTTTTTCAGCACCTTGGCACGGGCCTGGTTCTCGGCGTCGATACCCTCGACCAGGTAGAAGAAGAACAGGAAGGCCAGTTGCTCGGCGTTGCTGACCGGATCGGGGTAGCCGCCGCCGAACAGGTAGTTGCGGATCGTGTCGACATCACGCCGCATGTCTGGGGTCAAAGGCATCGGTAGGTCTCGTGTCTCAGCTCAGGATGGCGCGCGCGGCTGCACGCCCGGATCGGGTTGGGATGGGTCTGCGTCGCCGAACACCGCAGCGCTAAGTGATTCAAGGATTTCGTCGAGGGCTGAAGCCCCGCCGAACACGCGCATCGCCTCGGGCATGCCGCCCATCAGCGTGAACGGCGGAAAGGCGAAGTGCCCGGCGGTGAACTCGTCCCAGGTGTCGGCGTTGGCGCGGAGCTGGCTGCCGACGGTGCGCAGCCAGCGCTCTTGGTCGGGTGTGAATTCCTCTTCGCGCGCCAGGATCCAGGCCTCGAAGCGGGCGCCGACCTGTTCCTGCTGCTGCTCAGTGGCTTCGGGGAAGACGAGGTTGCCGTCTTCGTCCACCGTCACCCAGGCGCGGGTGTTGGGGTCGATGTGGTCGTCGACATCCAGGGACAGCAGCTTGCGCGGTTCGCTGTACGGTCTGGGCTTGCGCTCCATGACGAGGCCGCCCTCGCCTGCTCCTTCGTCGTCACCATGGAAGTCGGTGACGCCCACGAAGTCGAACATCGTGAAGACTGGCTTGCCCTGGGCTTTGCGGGTGCCGCGGCCGCGCATCTGCTGGTAAAGGATGGTCGAGCGGGTGAAGCGGGCGAAGACCAGGCTGACCACTTCCGGGCAGTCGAAGCCAGTGTCGAGCATGTTCACCGAGACCAGGATCTGGGGGAAGGTCTCCTTCTTGAAGCGCTTGATCTTGGTCATGCCGTCGACCGTGTCGTCGTCGCCCATGCCGGAGACCACGTAGTCCGCATAGCGCACCTCCGGTGAGGTCTTCTTGTCGGCGAAGGCCTGGTCGAACATGTTGGCCAGGGTTTCGGCGTGGCGCTTGGTGACGGCGAAGACGATCACCTTGCCGAATAGCGGCTTGCGCAGGACGCCCTTGGCGTCTAGGTAGCCGTTGTCCATGACCTGGCGGAACTCGCGCACCATGGCCCGGTTGCGCTCGGGGATGGTGATCTTGCGTTCGAGGGCCGCCGGGTCGATGGTGATGGTCCTGGCGCCATCGAACATCTCTTCCAGTTCGGCCCGGGTGGTGCCGTCCATCGCCGACCAGTCGAGCTCTTCGCGCGCCACCTCGAAGCCGCCTTCGGCGGCTGTCTTGACGGTCTGGGCCTTGTAAATCTGGTACGGCACGAGGTAGCCCTCGCGGATGGCGTCCTTCATCTTGTAGCTGAAGGTGGGCCGGTCGACCTCGAAGAAGCGCAGGGTGTCGCGGATGGCGAGTTGATCGTCCTCGTCGTTGAAAGTCGATGGGTCGGCGATGCACGGCGTGGCCGTGAGGCCCACCTGCACGCCGTCGAAGTGCTTGAGCACGCCGCTCCACTTGCCGTAGATCGAGCGGTGACACTCGTCGGAGATCACCAAGTCGAAGTACCCAGCCGAATACTCGTGATAGATGTTCACCATGCTCTGCAGCGTGGTGATGGTGATGCGCTTCTCGTCCTGGAACCGACGGCCGGCGCGCAGCACATAGGCAGGGAAGTCCGGTAGATGCTCGGCGAAGGCATCCTCGGTCTGCTTGGCGAGGGGAATCCGATCGACCAGGAAGAGGACGCGAGTGATCGCGTTGGCCTCGAACAGGCGCTTGATGAAGGCGGCAGCCGTGCGGGTTTTGCCGGTGCCGGTGGCCATCTCGACCAGGAGCTTGCGGCGCCCGGCCTGGATCTCGCGGCACAGGGCGTCGATGCAGTCGTTCTGGTAGTCGCGCTCGACGATGTGCTTGTCGATGTCGACCGACAGCACGTTGCGCTTCACTTGGGCGGTGGCAGCTCGGCGCTCCAGGTCGCCCTGGGAGAAGAAGGTCTTGACCGGGCGCGGGAAGGCCTCGGTCTGCCACTCCCAGAAGCGGATCTCGTTGCCGTTGGCCAGGAAGATGTAGGGGACCTTGAGCTGGGCGGCGTAGGCCTTGGCCTGGTGCTCGGCTTCAGCCGGGTTGATGGCCGCCTTCTTGGCCTCGACGACGGCCAGTGACCGGCCGTTGCGGTCGCACAGCACGTAGTCGGCCTTGGTCCGGTCGGGCAGCACGTACTCGAAGCGCACGGCGTTCGTGTTCGTAATCTCCCAGCCCTGGTCGCGGAGCTGGGCATCGATCTTGACTCGCGAGAACGCTTCGTTGGTCATCCCCCGAGAGCCCTTCAGTCTTGTTCGCCTCTTTATAGCGTGCCAGCACGTGCTAGGCCACAGCTACGTTTGTCGGGCGGGGGGCCTACTTGTATTGCGGGATTTGCGAGGGCAAGCCTACGCGCATGAAGTACCGCGCGAAGGCCTGTGAGAAGTGTTCGAGGAACGGCGAGTCCAGGCGCAAGCGCTCCCCAGCCGCTTCGGCCTTCTTTTCGAGATAAGCGGGTGGCAGGCTGAATATCAGTCCGAAGTCAACAACCAACGCAGTGCTGTTGTCGTCAGGGTTGTCCGGACTTCCCAGTAGGTGCAGGGCGTCTCGTCGTCCCTTGCGAACCTCTTCCCAACGGCCTTTTTGCGCGAAGCTTGGACTAATGGCCTCGAATTCCGCGAGCGTGTAGGCCGGGCACATCGCTACAAGCTCGACCTTGTTGTTCTCCAGGTCACAGCTCTGCGTGACGATGATGAGCGTCTGTGTGGCGACCGTCAGGGCCTCGGCAGCGCCCTCGCCCCCAGCGCCGAAGTCAGCCCCATACTGCGGAATCAGACAATCCGGCAGCAGATCGCCTTGAGCGAGAGCCTTCTCGGTGACTTTTCTCCAGAACGGCTTTGCTGCCATCAGCGCTAGTCTTCGAGGGGGAAGTGTCGGGGCTTTAGCTTGCCAATGAATGTATATGTTGCCTGTACTGTGAATACAGGCTTGAGTGGCACTCGGTTGTGAGTCAACTCGCTTTGGCTTTGCATCATCGCTTGCAGCGCCTCGGCCAGATCGCGTACCGCGGCGCTGAGCTTTGTGGCTTCGACACTGTATCCGCGCGCTCCAGTGGCTACGCTCATCTCGCGCACGTTTTCGCGCATCCTGCGGGCTTCTTGTCCTTGTGCCGGTGCGGAAAATACAAGGCGCAGATGCGGCCCGGGTGCGTACTGACGTTCTTCCTGGGCTGGGAGTTGTGCGTAGGCGGTTGTCATTGAAAGAGTCTCCTTGCCTCGTCGGTGATGCATGCTTCAAAAACTCTGTTTTTCTCGTTTCGCAGCTGCTCTAGCTGTTCCCACAACTCCGCCTCGTCCTTTGGTAGGTCAGATGTGCGAAAGACATCAATGTCCAACACCACAGCGATGGTCCTTGGCTTCGACGGCTCGATGATGGTTTCGTTGATGACGCAGGCCGTGCGTGTGTCGGGCAATGGCACCTGTAGTTGCATGAAGTAGCCTGACAGGCCTTGCGGCAAGTCGTTGGAGAGCTGGGGTGCTGTCCGCAGATACCTGGAAAAATCGTCCAAGGGGAGCGGGATATCCAGCCGGTTTACGTAGCGCAGGGCAATGCGCGTGATGCTCGTCGGTGTTGCTGCCGCTCTGTACTTGTCCCAGAGGCGTCGCGCCTCGGCGCTGACCTCTGACCAGCTCGGATATTTGGCCAGCCTACTGAAGGTGAAGCCGTTTGTACGTGCTTGGCAGATGTGCAGGTTGTCGGTGCTTCGGTACAGGTACCCCATCGGTTCTGACTTGGCCGTGGTGACTGCGTTTGCTTCAGGACCAAACGTCAACTCGGTGGTTGTCGCAAATAACTTCTCCGGCAACGGATAGCCTGGCTCGCCGGCAAACGCTTCTGCCAACCTGTCCACAGACATTGACGCTGCCACCTGGATGTCAATGACAGCCTCCGTGATTGGCGCATTTGGGTAGCGGGTGCCTGGTGTCATGTCCGACTCTTGCCGCGAACCCTTGAGATATCGACGCCCAAAGGTAGCGGGTGGAGGGTTAAGGTTCTACTAATCACTGTGCTCCGTCAGTTGCCACACGGCCGATGTCGGCGCTCAGAAGCGGCCAGCGCTGTGAGGCGTACTGCTCCGCCGCGTCGCGCACGATCCAGGCCACGGAGACCTTCTTTTCCTTCGCGATGTCTTCGAGTGCCTTGTACACCTCGGCAGGGAAGCTGATGGAGGCGCGTACGGTTTTTGGTTTGGTCGCTGTCGCGCTCACAAGTTGTTTCGCCTTCGCCGCCATGGGCATCATCCACCTTCAAGGATCTGCACCACACTACACCACGGTGGTGCAAGCAGGAACCCCCAAAGTGACTGACGGCATCGGCGCGTTTGTGCGCTTCGATCCTGGCCAAGGCTGTGAGCCGGTAACACATGCGTGTTCCTCTAGACCTACGAGCGCCGCGCCATGTGCTCGGCGCTGGCGGCTTGGTGCGCGGTATCAGAGGTCTGCACGCCAATCTCCACGGTGTGCAACCGCGTGACCAGTGGAACGGAACCATTTTCTGTACTTGTGCAGCCTCGTCGTGAAGTTGATCCTAGTTGATGATTTCGCCCGCGATCCGCAAGTTGGACCTGGCGTTGTCTGCGCATTGCAGCGGCTTCTCTGGGCGGTCGTACGGGCACGGTGGTGGAGCAGTCTCAGCTACTCGACGTCGTGGAAAGGGCGCGGGTGCGTATTCCGGCCCAACTTGACCGGAATACGCACCCGACGCGAGCGAGCTCGCCTGGATGCGACGATGGATTTCAGGTTTATTTTCTCTTCTTCACAGCATCCTTGGCGCCTTGAACGGCAGTACCAACGGCAGCGCCGCGAGCGGTGGACAGCGCTCCCGCCGCAGCACCGGCCTTAACTGCGTCGGATATCGAGCGAGCCCCCGCCGTCACGGTGCCCTTGAAAGCGCCACTGGCGGCACCACCGATGATTGCGTTGCCGAGCGGGTCCGGCCTGATCGGCGGGTCTACCCTCTCGAGGCGGGCACGTTCCTGGATCTGCGCCTGCTCCGCCTTGTTGAAATTGGCACCCGCACCTGCAACCTGTGCGTGTGCAGCTGCAACGAAGATAGGCGTGATTGCGAAGGCGGTGACGAACCGGAGAAATTGCGGTTTCATGATGTGGCTCCTACATCCTGCGGCACACGTGGCCGCGCATAAAGGGGTTGTGCGATACGCGGACGCGCAGCCTTCCTGGCTGCGCGCCCGAGGGGGCTTACTTCTTCTTGCCTTCGGGCAAGGGAAACGTCCCCGTCAGCGAGCCGCCAAGGGTGGGCGGCACCTGCGGATGCAGCTGAGGGCCCTTGATTTCGACTCGGCCGCCATTTCGGAGGGGCACGATCACTGTCGGGGCGATACCGAACTCGCGGCCGTGTTGGATCGTCAACTCCGGCTTCGGCGGCATCGGCAACGGGGTCGGCATCGGCCTGGTGAAATCGGGCCTGGTCGGCACCGACGGAACGTACCGGGGTTTCAGGTCGTTCTGCGTGATCGGCCTGGGCGTCAGCATCGGCGCCGACCGCAGATCGGCCGACACCGCTTGGCCGCCGATGATGGCAAGAGCGGCGGGGACCGCCTTGATGAGTGCTTTGATAGTCATCTGAAATACTCCTCGCTGGGGCCGAGCGACATGCATCGGTTGGTCGCTAGATTTCCAACTAGCCAGCAAGTGCGAAAGGCATCAGATGCCAAGATGTACAGAGCGTGACCACATCTTTCCGAAGCGGGTAGTCGACCCAGGATTTGCCAAAGTGGAAACTTCCTCGCTGGCTTGCTATCGGAGACTCGTTAACCTTCCGTCCATCCCAACTTCGGGGTATGCGATGACAGACGACGACAGGCTGCTTGCTTCCGAATTCGACGAGTTCATCACGGACAACTACACGTCCGCGAAGGACTTCTTGAAAGACGTCGAGAGCAAGACTGGCTGGAAAGGTACGGAGCCGACCCTCTCGAAAATCCGGGGCGGGACACGGAAGATGCCTGACAAGCTCAGGCGCTGGTTCACCATCGAGGCGCATTTCGGGGCGGTCTACGTTGAAGAGGACAAGGACGGTTCCAAGCTGTTGCGCCTTTTGCGTTGGGCCATGGAAGATAAGGACTACGAGGTGCTGGTCCACTCCGCAACGGAATTCATTGAGGCCTACAACGCGGGGTGCATGCGATCCGAAGGGCCTGAGTTCCTGCCGCGCCTGCACGCCTATCGCGCTGTTGGGTATCGTGGGATGGATTCCGTCGGTGAGACGATCCGGGACTACAAAACGGCGGCGGAACTTGCCCGTCAAACTGCGCCGCGCCTATGCCCGAGGTATGAGATCAGCGCTATCGTGTGGGAGAGTGAGAGCGTCGATAACTCCTACAAGTCGCGCAAGGTTGGCAAGACCTACTGGGACCAGAGGCTCAGGGCCATGGTTAGTCAGCTGGACAAGATAGAGACCAGCTATCAGAAAGACGAAACCCTGCGGCTGCAGTCGCTCCTTCGGAACACCAGCCGACTCGATGACAGGAAGCTGTTCGATGACTGGTTGGCGGCAGCGCGTAAGCATCTTGGCTTCGGCGCCACTCCAGAAAAGCGGGATGCATACCTCCGCAAGTGGATGTCGGATGAGAAAGACAAGAAAGACAAGGACTTCAGGAATGCCCGGTCTTACCAGTCGTTCGCCGACCTGTTCAATCGCTAGAAAGGATTAGCAATGAAGAAGCTCTTGTGTTCTGCACTGGCCGCTACCTGCTTCTGGATAGCCAACGACTCAGTATCGATACCCGAAGCAGTCTCAAGCAACCACGACCGACCAGTTGTTCTGGCAAAGGCGGGTGAAACAGGCGTCTAGGGGTTAGAGGTTGCGCCAGTCTCGCGGCGGGACAGGCGCGGCGTCTATCCACAGGCCGCGCTTCAGGCTGCGGGCTTCGGCCTCGATGGCCACCAGTGCAAAGCAGTCTAGTGAGAGCCCCTGTCGCTCACTACTGATTTGCTGCGCGAATGCTAGCTCTGCTTCGGACAACTCAACGATACCGAGCCCGAGCGTGTTCAGATATGGCAGGGTCTCCTGCGCAAGTTCCGTTTCATAGAGCAGGTCCGGCACGACCATTTGCAAGCTACATGCGAAGGCTGCTTCGAGTAGTCCTCCTCTCTCTAGATCGATCAGGTTCGACATGTCAGAGACGAGAGTTGTCATGTTCGGTCAGGCAGCCTGGGCCATCAGACGTCTGTCCAGTTCACTGACACTGACGCGAAGGAGTGCTGCCCCCTTGGGCTCAGACACGGCTCCCTCTGCCACGGCACGCAGGCACAGTCGTTCCATGCACAGGCGTACTTCGGGCTCGAAGCTGGACGGTTCGTTCGAACCGGGGTGGTTCCAACCCTGCTTGCTGATCTCACTCCACAGGCGTCCGCATGCTGTCTTGTGGTTCACATCGCAGTGAAGGTGATGCATGCGGGGGTCATTTGGATCCGCCGACGACGTGAGCCAAGCGCTCCTGTACCCAGACCAACATCCGTCCTTGTACATTAGTTGCCGATGGCGTCCGCTACAGAGGGCGCGGAGGGTAGTGAATGGACAGCATGGATTACTGGCGGCTCAATGACGAACTGAGTGTCTTGGATGCCGCGTTGTTGATTGTGGGCTGCGATCCGTCTGGCGAATCCTCATACGCGGAAGGGTGGGCCATCGAGCAGCGCCCCGAGGGCTACGAGGCGGCCAAGAGAGCGCTGATGACCGCGATCAACGGAAAGCGACTGAGGGCGTCGATACGGTATAGCGCGCGTGAATATGGATGGGCCGAGCGACTGAATGACATTGAAGCTTCCGAAGCCGAGTTCATGACGATCTCAGGCTCTTCGCTTGAAGATGATGAGCGCCTCTCCAAGCAGGGAGACTTTGTGTACCAGATTTTTCCCGACTGGAAGCTGACCACGGTGAAAGTAGACGACTTGCGAACGTGGCTTGCCCAGCGCGGATTGCGGCCGACATTCTTCTTTCCCGAGGGTAGGAGCGAGACGGCCGACTACCTGAATCCGCATCATCCGCGCTATGCCCCGAAGTTGGCCGCGGCAGTGCGGGCCTGGCAGGCCGTTGATGACCCGAAAGGTGTGCATCCGAGACAGGCCCTGGAGAAGTGGCTGCGCGAACACAGCGTGGAGTTTGGCCTTACGAAAGAGGACGGCAAGCTGAGTGAGAAGGGCATCGGTGAATGCTCGACGGTAGCCAACTGGCGGCCCGGAGGTGGCGCGCCGAAGACGCCGACCCGGAATACGCCCACCCCTTAAGTTTCTGAAAGGACGTGGTTTTGCGTGTGGCGCGGTCAGCAAACCAACCACTGATTCCACCGCTGCCCCACTACCCCTGGTCGTCGTTTGAGGGGTGAGTTTTCTGAATCCCACCGCCTTTTCGGACCAGGCGGCGGCCGGTCTACTGCGAGCCATGTTCCCGGATCGGCCGGGGACGCTCACCAAGGGCGAACATGGCTCAGCAACTACAGTCCGCATTGACCATCTTGCGGCGCAAGCAAGTCGAGTTGGAAACCGGCTATTCCCGATCCACGATCTACCAGCGCATTTCCCAGGGTCTCTTCATCAAGCCGGTGAGCCTGGGGGCGCGAGCTGTGGGTTTCCCTGCGGGGGAGGTGGCGGCGCTCAATGCGGCGCGCATCGCGGGCAAGACCGACCGTGACATTCGGGCGCTCGTGACAAAGCTGGAAGCGGCACGGACCGCGACGGTGTCGGAGTGAGGTCGCGCACCGTGCCTAGCGGTTGCCCCTCCCGGGCGATCGGCCCCAGTCAGCGCCCCATGCCTGGCAACTTCCAGCAGGTTGGTTTCCATCGGGATCGCTTGCCAGCTCCCGCGAGGTTCTACGCCGACGAGGGTGTCAGGTTGCTAGGCGTTGGTCGGTGGCGCGATGCGCTCTGCCCGTTCCACGAGGACACGAGACCCTCCCTTCGCGTGCTTCTCGAAACCGGCGCCTTTCGGTGCATGGCGTGCGGGACCCGCGGCGGTGACGTGCTGGCCTTCTACCAACGGCGCCACGGTGTCGGTTTCGTGGATGCCGCACGCGCGCTCGGCGCTTGGGGAGTGATGCCGTGACCGCCGCTGCCGAAACACCTCAGGCGGGTGCTAGGCGGCTATCGGCGCCCGCCCTGCGGGACGGGTTCGTTCCGGAGGCGCTGCACACGTACACCGACTGCGAAGGTGCGATCCTCTACTGGCGCATCCGGGCAAAGCACCCGGTCACAGGGGCTAAGTGGATTCGCCCCATGAAGCGAAAAGGTGGGGGTTTCGTGCTCGGTGAACCGACTGCCGATGACTGCCCCGCTGGCAAGCCCCTGTACCGTTTGCACGACGTCGCGAGGCGCCCCGAGGAGACGGTGATCGTCACCGAAGGCGAACTCAAGGCCGACAAGTTGGCAGACCTGGGTTTGCTGGCCACCACGTCGGGGTCCGCTGATTCGGCGGGCAGGGCAGATTGGCGGCCGCTGGCCGGGCGCGAAGTGATCATCTGGCCCGACAACGACGAGGCCGGGCAGCGGTATGCGGAAGCCGTTATTGGATTGCTGAAGCCACTGGGTAGCGTCATCAGCGTCATCGACGTGAGTACGCTGGGACTTCCCGAGAAGGGCGATGCGGCTGACTGGGTGGCAGGGAATCCGGACGCTACAGCGGTGGATGTGCTGGCATTGCGTCGCGAGCCGAACACTGGGAAGGACAACTTCGATGGGTGGACCCCACCCGCGGCGGACGATACCACTAGCAAAGTACCCAACACCTGCAAGTACGGAAACGGGAAGTTCATGTTGACCGAGGGCGGTGTGTTCTTCACCGGGACCGATGATCAAGGTAACGAGAAGGCCCCGGTTTGGGTGTGTTCACCCCTCTGGACAATTGCGAAGACGCGAGACACCCGTAGCGGTGAGTGGGGGCGGCTGCTGGAGTGGTTTGACGATGACGGTGTGAGGCACCAGTGGTCGATGCCGCTCGAGTTGCTCGAAGGCGACGGGGTGGACGTCCGGCGCGAACTGGCGCGCCTCGGTCTGCACATCGCGACGTCGAAGCATGGGCGTGACCTACTAGCTGCCTACCTAAAGGTCTGGCCGGTGGAAGCGAGAGCGCGCTGCGTCGACCGGCTCGGTTGGCACGGGCAGGTGTACGCCACCCCTGCCGAGTCCATCGGCGCGACGGATGAGATCGTCGTTTTCCAGAACGCCCATGCGATCGAACCGGCGTTGGCAGCGAAGGGTACGGTGGACTCATGGCGGGAATCCGTCGCGGCGCTTGCTGTTGGCAACTCGCGGCTGGTCTTCGCGATTTCCGTGGCCTTTGCCGCGCCGCTTGCCGATGTCGCCGGCGAGGATTCAGGGGGATTCCACCTCCGGGGCAAGTCGTCGTCCGGGAAATCGACGGCGCTGAAGGTGGCGGCATCGGTCTGGGGTGAGCCGACAACCTACGCGCGGGTCTGGCGTGCGACAACGAATGGGCTCGAAGGTCTAGCGGCGCTGCACAACGATGGGTTGCTGATCCTTGATGAACTGAGTCAGTGCGATCCGAAAGAGGCGGGGGAGGCGGCCTACCTTCTAGCGAACGGGCAGGGGAAGGCGCGCGCTGGCCGCAGCGGTACGGCGCGGGCGTCACAACGGTGGCGGGTGTTGTTTCTGAGTGCTGGTGAGGAATCACTATCCGCGTTGATGGCTCGTGGCGGTCGCAAGGTGAACACGGGGCAGGAGATCCGGTTGGCCGACTTCGATGCAGACGCCGGTGCTGGCTTCGGGGCCTTCGAGGTGTTGCATGACCAAGCAACCGGGGCGGCGTTTTCCGAGGCGGTCAAGGTGGCCGCGTCGCGTCACTACGGCGCGGTCGGCTTGGCGTGGTTGCGCTTCATCGTCCCTGATCGTAGTCGCATGGTCAGCGATCTCATGGGCGCGGTTCAGCACTTCGTGTCGGATGTCGTACCCCCGGGAGCATCGGGGCAGGTCGCCCGAGTCGCACGGCGGTTCGCGCTGGTGGCTGCTGCTGGCGAGCTTGCGACGAAGTGCGGGTTGACCGGCTGGGTAGTAGGGGAGGCGACACACGCGGTGCGAGCGTGCTTCGAATCTTGGCTGGATTGCTTCGGTGGGATCGGCAACCGCGAAGAACGCGACTTGCTCGCCCAGGTGCGGGCGTTCTTCGAGGCCCATGGGGCTAGCCGGTTTGAGGATGCCGAGGAGAGGGACGACCAGCAGCGCGTGATTAACCGGGCGGGCTTCTACCGTGGCGGCGCGAATGGGGTCCGAGAGTATCTGGTGTTGCCAGAAGCCTTCAAGAACGAGGTGTGCAAAGGGCGGGATTCGAAAGCAGCCGAGAAACTGCTGATCGAGCACGGCTGGATCGAGCCTGGCGGCGACGGCCGGGCGACGCAGAAGCCACGTTTGCACGGGCTCGGCACGACGGCCCGAGTCTACGTGTTCAGCGCCAAGGTCTTGGGGGCGGACGAGTGATAGCCGAGGCAGCTTAGGCATTGTGGTTCCGGGTGACAGGCTAGCAAGTGCCGCGGGGACAAGCGGGGACAGTGGGGACGTTAGTGTTACCAGGGACTTACGAAGTCCTAGAGTGGCGGCCAGCTCGGGGACAATTGGGGACGCAGGGCGTCGGTTGGTCGCATGTCCCCCGGAGTCCCCAAGCGGTCCCCGGCTGTTCTTGGTCGAGAAAGCCAATGGAATGAGAGTGTCCCCAGCGTCCCCGTTTGTCCCCGGAAAGGGCCAACGTACTCGTGAGGCCGGCCAACATCGCA
>VYKP01000160.1_pt1 | contig 16270 bp, 16 predicted proteins | sample 5114551 | NCBI WGS metagenome assembly VYKP01 (sample SAMN12291777, study PRJNA351875) | freshwater metagenome | isolation source: freshwater lake | place: USA: Michigan, Baseline Lake | collected 2013-08-09
GAACTGCCATCGGCGAGGGTGGTGGCACAAACCCCGCTTTAGCAAGGGCTGGTGCCACTTCTTCATCCCAGTTCAACATACTCTTCTCCTAATTCGTACTTGTTCTATTGTTTTAATTAAGCTTACTGACAGGCTTCACATTCTTCAAATCCTGGGTCTCCAGGCCGCATGGTGCAAACCGGACCATCCGCCGCAATCGCACCGGCAGTACTGGCAGCCCCACTAGAGACCGCATTAAGTTGGCCAGTGGCAACCGTTGATTTCTCAACATGGGTTGCCGCCATCGTCCGCAAGTAATACGTTGTTTTTAAACCCCGAATCCAAGCCAACTTATACGTGTCATCCAACTTCTTACCTGAGGCACCGGCCATATAGATATTGAGCGATTGCGCTTGATCGATCCACTTCTGGCGACGTGAAGCAGCCTCAACCAACCAGCTTGGCTCAACCTCAAAGGCGGTGGCATATAAATCACGTAAATCTTGGGGAACGCGATCAATTTTGGACAGAGTGCCATCAAAATACTTCAAATCAGCGATCATGACCTCATCCCAGAGTCCGCGATCTTTTAAGTCCCGCACCAGGTAGTCATTTACCACGGTGAACTCGCCAGAAAGATTCGATTTCACAAAGAGGTTCTGGAAGGTTGGCTCAATGCAGGCGGAGACGCCAATAATATTGGAAATCGTGGCGGTTGGAGCAATTGCCACGCAATTGGAGTTGCGCATACCGTGTTGCTTGATCTGGGCGCGCAAGGCGTTCCAATCCATCGTGCTGGACTGATCTACCTCGACATAGCCACCACGCTCCTCTTGAAGCATCTTCAGGGTATCCTGAGGCAGAATGCCGCGATCCCACAATGATCCTTGGTAACTACTGTAGGTACCGCGTTCTTTGGCAAGTTCACTCGACGCCTGATAGGCATAGTAGCAAACCGCTTCCATCGATGTATCAGCAAACTTAACCGCGGCCTCACTCGCATACGGAATGCGTTGCATGTGCAAGCAATCTTGGAAGCCCATAATTCCAAGGCCGACTGGGCGGTGCTTCATATTGGAGTTACGAGCCTTAGCAACCGCGTAGTAATTGATGTCAATTACGTTATCGAGCATTCGCATCGCAGTCTGAATCGTCTTCTTGAGCTTGGCGTGATCGAGCACCATCTGACCATTGGCATCGGTGGTCATATGGGCGGTGAGGTTGACTGAGCCTAGATTGCAAACAGCAATCTCAGTCTCATTGGTGTTGAGGGTAATCTCGGTACACAAATTCGATGAATGAACTACGCCCACATGCTGTTGGGGGCTACGAATATTGCAAGGATCTTTATACGTAATCCAAGGATGTCCGGTCTCAAACAGCATCGCTAACATCTTGCGCCATAACTGAACTGCAGGGATTTTCTTCGATGGCTTAATTTCTCCTGCCTCGGCACGTTTCTCATAGGCAATGTAAGCTTGCTCAAAAGCTTTGCCATACTTATCGTGTAAATCAGGAGTGCTGGATGGAGAAAACAAAGTCCACTCCCCGTTTTCCATCACCCGCTTCATAAACAAATCAGGGATCCAATTGGACGTGTTCATGTCGTGGGTACGACGACGATCGTCACCGGTATTTTTACGAAGCTCCAAGAACTCTTCAATATCCAGGTGCCAACTTTCTAAGTAAGCGCAGACTGCGCCTTTGCGCTTACCGCCTTGATTGACAGCCACCGCTGTGTCGTTCACAACCTTCAGGAACGGGACAACGCCCTGGGACTTGCCATTGGTCCCCTTGATATGACTTCCTAATGCACGCACATTGGTCCAGTCATTCCCCAAGCCACCAGCAAATTTAGATAACAAGGCATTCTCTTTAAGTGCCTCATAAATACCATCTAAGTCGTCATCCACCGTGGTGAGGTAGCAACTCGATAATTGCGAACGCAACGTTGCTGAATTAAACAACGTTGGGGTACTCGACATAAAGTCAAAGGTTGAGAGAACTTCATAAAACTCAATTGCACGGCGCTCACGCTCAGGCTCATTTAAAGCCAAGCCCATCGCCACCCGCATGAAAAACGCCTGCGGCATTTCAATGCGGTGATCTTCGATATGCAAGAAATAACGATCGTAGAGGGTCTGGAGGCCTAAATAATTAAATTGCAAATCCCGGTCAGCATTAAGGGCTGCAGAGATTTTGCTCAGATCAAACTCTAAAAGGCGGGGGTCTAAGAGTTCCGCCTCAATGCCCTTACGAATAAATTGAGGGAAGTAGTTCGGATACTCGGACTGCATATCGCCTTGCAAGACCTCGCGTCCTAGAATCTCCTTACGAATCACATGCATCAATATGCGAGCGGTTACCTGACTGTAAGCAGGATCTTTCTCAATCAAGGTACGGGACGCCAAAATAGCGGAGTCATAGACCTGAGCCATGGGGACGCCATCATAAAGATTCTTGATGGTCTCGGTCATGATGGGGCTAGCATCAATATGGTTACCCAATCCTTCGCACGCCGCCTCAATCACACTGCGTAAAGCAGCCACGTTCAGGGGTTTGCTAACACCGTTGTCATTCACTTGAACGGAAGGCAGGCTTGGGTCCGTAGCTTGTTCTTGGGCAGCACTTTGTTGGGCTGCGCGCTCTTGGTTACGCTTTTCGCGATAAAGAACATAAGCACGGGCAACGTTATGCTCACCGCTACGCATCAAAGCTAACTCAACTTGGTCCTGGATATCTTCAATATGAAACGTTCCGCCATTGGGACGGCTGCGCAATAGTGCACGTACAACGTTCTGGGTTAATTGCTCAACCTGCTCACGAATTCTTGCTGAGGCGGCGCCCTGTCCACCATTAACTGCCAAAAAGGCTTTAGTGACAGCAATTGCAATTTTGGAAGGCTCAAAAGCCACTACCGAACCATTGCGACGAATAATTTTGTAGTCTGAAAGCTGGGTGGTTTGAGCAAGACCTACGCCACCCGCCACATAGTTGGCGGACGGGGTTTGGGTCAAATTACCTACCGGGCTAACGCCTCCATGACTCATGGTGCCTGCTTGGCCAGCTGCTTGAGGATCGGCGAAGGTCATATTGCTCCTGCTATATATATGTATTTATTGGAAAAAAGACAAATTTGTAACAAAAACACTAGATGTAGTGGTTTTGAATCGTTCTAGATACTAAGTATAGGTAAATATTTTATATTAGGTAAGTCCTTTTTTACAGAATTTATTAGTAATTTCCCTATTTTTGATAGAAATGAAATCTTCAAAAAGGGTGATGTAAGCGTACGCTTACCTGATGAAGAAACTGTTAGCGAGAGTCGACCCCAAAGGGCAATTGTTCCTGACTTAGGTTTGCCAATCGTTGTATTCGAGCCCAATCGAATGATTTCCCTGGGTCTGTCTTGCGATCGGGCGCAATATCGCTATGCCCAGCAAAACGCATGGCCGGAAAATTTTTCTCCAATAAAGCAATTAGTTGGCTCAGTGCCGTGTATTGCTCATTTGTAAAAGCCGATTCCCCATCACCTTCCAGCTCAATACCGATTGAGAAATCATTGCAGCGCTCCCGCTCAAAAAATTGCGATACTCCTGCATGCCAAGCCCGCTTATGAACTGACACCAGTTGAACTAATTGTCCATCACGATCAATCAAAAAATGGCTTGAAACCTTCTGCTGCACAATTTGTTCAAAATAAGGGTGAGCACGAGGATCTAGCTTGTTTTGAAAAAAATCAATAATGTGTCCTCGACCGAATTGACCGGGCGGCAAACTAATGTGATGGATCACCACGAGATCGGGCTCAATTTGGGTGGGTCGCTCATCAAAGTTTGGGGAAGCCCGCCATTGCGCTTTGCCCCACCAACCCTTCTGACTAAGACTATCGCGATGATCGACGCAGCAGTAATAGCGACCATCCCAGGCAATGGCATCCTCTTCGGGCAAGTGAAGATCGCAGTAGGAACAAGAGACCATACGCTTTGCCTTTAGCGGCGGCGGCGCTACTTTAGGCTCTGCCGATTTTTCTTGATCTCGCTTTTTCTTAACCACGAACCACCAATAGGCAAAACCCAATCCCAAAGCCAGCAAAATCCATTTCAGCAAAATTAGGCTCTCTGCAAAATCACTTCGGCCACAAAGCGGGTACCTGCATAAGTCAAAAGCAGAGCTACAAATCCACCTAGAACCCACCGCACCGCAGTTGGTCCGCGTAAACCAACGCGTAGGCGCGCAACCACCAAACCACTAAATAAAAGCCATGATAAGAGTGCAAACACCGTTTTATGGTCAAAAACCAGTGGTTTACCAAACAGCTCTTGCGAGAAAAATAAGCCTGAGAAAACGGTCATACTTAAAAGTACATAACCGACATAGAGGAGGCGAAACAAAAAGCTCTCCATGGTCAATAATGGCGGCAGACTCTCAATCCAAGATGGGGCGCCGCCCATGCCATTGGCCATGCCCTTACGCAAAGCACGATCTTGCAGGTTCATTAATACCGCTAGCATTGCTGTTAGGCTAAAAAAGCCTACCGCAAAGGTTGCCACAATAAAATGTGCCTTAAACCAAGGATCAGATACTGCGCGCTGAGAAATGACCGAGCCCGGGAAAAGATCCGGCAAGATTGCACAAAACATCGCCATACTAATGGTCATCAACCGTAAGCTTGAAATTGGCAAGAAAAAGCTTTGAATCCAGTAAAAGCTCAATCCTACCCAAGCCATAAGCGACAAATCCTGCGCGAAACCAAACACAAAGTGCTCGCCGTTAAAAATTGACTCGTATAACAAAATTCCGTGAATGATCAAAACGATCAGAATCAGAATTTGCACTAAGCCAATAAAAAACGGGGTTTCAGGGCGCTTTTGATCGCGATAGCCCAAAACAATAATCAGCAAGAGATAAAGTAGGGATGGCAGCCAACCAAATCCCGAGTAACCTAAAATAGTCATTTCGAAAGTCTAATCGATAAATGCTTGAGAATCTGACCGATCGCCTAAGTCGTGTGGTTAAAACCATGCGAGGGCAAGCTCGCCTAACAGAAAGCAATACCGCGGATATGCTTCGCGAGATTCGTCTTGCTTTACTTGAGGCAGACGTGGCTTTACCGGTTGTTAAGAGCCTGATGGAGCAAATTAAGTTCAAGGCACTCGGTGAGGATGTGATGGACAGCCTAACGCCTGGTCAAGCTTTGGTGGGGGTGGTACAACGCGAGCTAACCCTCATCATGGGCGGAGATGAGGAAAGCCGTGGCAAATTAAATTTAGCCACTCAACCCCCTGCGGTCATCCTAATGGCTGGCTTGCAAGGAGCAGGTAAAACAACATCGGTAGCTAAACTTGCCAAATTTTTACAAGAAAAGTTCAAGAAAAAAGTTCTAACGGTATCGTGCGACGTGTATCGTCCAGCCGCAATCGAACAATTAAAAACCGTCAGCGCTCAAGTTGGAGCCGATTTCTTTCCAAGCTCATCCGATCAAAAACCCATTGACATCGCAAATGCCGCTCTTGATTGGGCTAAGCGCCATTACCACGATGTTTTAATTGTTGATACGGCAGGTCGTTTAGGCATTGATGAGCAAATGATGCAAGAGATCAAATCATTGCATGCCAGTGTGAAACCGATTGAAACCCTTTTTGTTGTCGATGCAATGCTCGGTCAAGACGCTATCAATACGGCACGGGCTTTTCATGAAGCATTGCCTTTGAGCGGCGTCATCCTCACCAAACTGGACGGCGATTCTCGCGGCGGTGCAGCCTTATCGGTTCGTCACATCACCGGGGTGCCCATCAAATTTATTGGTGTTGCAGAAAAGATGGATGGGCTTGAGGCATTTGATGCCGAGCGCATGACCAATCGCATATTGGGCATGGGCGATATCTTGGCACTGGTTGAGCAAGCCCAGCAAAATGTCGATGTTGAGCAAGCTCAAAAGATTGCCAAAAAAATACAAAAGGGCGGCTTTGATCTTGGTGATTTCCGAGAGCAAATTAAGCAAATGCAAAACATGGGGGGCATGGCTAATCTTCTCGATAAACTACCCAGCCAAATCGCACAACAGGCTAGCAAAGCCAACTTAGGAATGGCTGATAAGCAAATGAAACACATGCAAGGGATCATTGATAGTATGACCCCGCAAGAACGAGCAAAGCCTGAGCTCCTTAAGGCGAGTCGTAAACGACGGATTGCTGCGGGCGCGGGTGTTCAGGTCCAAGAGGTCAATCGTCTCTTGGCGCAATTTGAACAAATGCAAGGGATGATGAAACAAATGAAAGGCGGCAAGATGGCCAAAATGATGGGTTCGCTTACCGCTCGCGGAGCCGCCAAAGGGCTTGGCGGCCTGTTCAAAAAGTAGGACTTAAATCAAGTTATTTTTTGCGGTATGGATTGCAGTAGTAATGGTCTGCGCAATTGAGGTAAGCGGAATTAATTGAGCGGCACTTTCACGTCGCCCCTGAAACTCAACCTGACCCTCTTTAAGACCACGCTCGCCAATCACAACACGATAAGGAACTCCGATCAACTCCCAGTCTGCAAACATGGCGCCAGGACGCTCACCGCGATCATCCAAAACCACATCCACGCCAGCAGCAAGAAGTTCTTGATGTAAACGATTCGCAGCCTCACGAACGGCATCAGATTTATCGTAGCCCACAGGACAAATCACGACCTCAAATGGGGCCATGGAAATCGGCCAAATAATCCCCCGCTCGTCATGACCCTGCTCAATAGCAGCGCCTAATAAACGGGTCACACCAATTCCGTAACAGCCCATCACCATGGCTTGAGCTTTGCCGTTTTCATCGAGATAGGTGCACTTCATCGCCTCTGAATAACGGGTCCCCAGTTGAAAAACATGGCCTACCTCAATACCGCGACAAATCTCGACGGTACCTTTGCCATCCGGAGAGGGGTCACCAAGCACTGCATTACGAACATCCGCTACCAGTGGCTCAGGTACATCTCGCCCCCAATTTACACCGGTCAAGTGAAAGCCTTCCGCATTGGCACCGCATACAAAATCGCTCATATTTGCGACTGTCCGATCAGCAATCACTTGGACTGAAGTGGGCAGGCCAACCGGACCCAAATAACCCACCGGGGAACCGCAAGCCACCTGGATTTCCGCATCAGTGGCAAAGCGGAAGGCGCCCAAGCCAGCAATTTTATTAACCTTGATTTCATTGAGCTCATGATCACCCCTGAGCAACACCATGAATAATTTAGCGGGTCCGGTCTCTTGATCAACTGCCAACACTAAAGATTTGATCGTGCGTATCAAATCCATCTTAAGAAATTGTGCAACATCCTCGCAACGCTTTTGACCTGGCGTTGCCACTTTTTGCATACTTTCTTTAGGAGCGGCTCGCTGCGCAATGAGAGCAACCGATTCAGCGGCTTCTAAGTTGGCGGCGTAATCCGAATTGGGGCAATAAACAATCGCATCTTCGCCCGTATCGGCAATCACATGAAACTCTTGACTACCAGACCCTCCGATCGCACCATTGTCGGCAGCGACAGCCCGAAACTGTAAGCCCATGCGCTGAAAGATTCGGACATAGGCATCGAACATGAGGGCATAGGATTTTTTCAAACCCGCCTGATCGCGATCGAATGAATAGGCATCTTTCATGCTGAACTCACGACCTCGCATAATCCCAAAACGAGGGCGGCGCTCATCACGAAATTTTGTCTGGATTTGATAAAAATTGACTGGTAGCTGCTTATAGCTTCTGATCTCCGAACGAGCAAGATCAGTAATGACTTCTTCGGAGGTTGGCTGAATTAGGTAATCGCGCTCATGGCGATCTTTAATACGTAATAACTCGGGTCCCATTTTTTCCCAACGACCCGTCTCTTGCCATAGTTCAGCAGGCTGAACTACTGGCATCAGAAGCTCGATTGCTCCTGCGCGATTCATTTCTTCTCGAATAATGTTCTCAACCTTTCGAATTACCTTAAGCCCGAGAGGGAGATAGTTATAAATTCCGGCACTTAATTTACGAATGAGCCCAGCGCGCACCATCAATTGATGGGACACGATTTCAGCATCCGCTGGAGCCTCTTTCAGGGTTGCAAGAAAGGTTTGTGAAGCTTTCATGAGTGACTATAATCAAATCGTTGATTTTAAAGGATTAAAGATTAAGGGCTAAAAGGTACGATTATGCTTGACCGCGAGGGCTATCGACCTAATGTTGGTATCGTTCTTCTCAATGCTCGTAACGAAGTATTTTGGGGTAAACGAATTGGACAACACTCCTGGCAATTTCCACAAGGAGGAATTGCGCACGGAGAAAGTCCCGAAGAAGCGATGTATCGTGAACTTCATGAAGAGGTAGGGCTTTTTCCCCACCATGTCGAAATTATTGGACGAACCCGTGATTGGATTCGCTACGATGTGCCTGAGGAGTTTTTGCGACGCCAAATCAATCACCGTCATCAGCGCGTCGCCTATAAGGGACAGAAACAAATTTGGTTCTTACTCAGAATGCTAGGTCAGGATCATGAAATTCAGCTTCGAGCCACTGGTCACCCTGAATTTGATGCCTGGCGTTGGCATCCCTATTGGATTGAACTTGATACAGTGATTGATTTCAAGCGCGAGGTATATCAACTGGCACTATCCGAACTTGCCCGTTTTATCGCCACCACCAACCAAATGCAGCAATTAGTCTGGGGGGCACCATTGCATGCCTCACATTCATCATGAATAAATCCTGGCTGCTACTCCTTGCTTCATTCACGTTGGTATTAAGCGCCTGCTTCTCTGATCCCTTAGCGGATGGTACCGACCCTTATGCGCCAACGGTTTTCAAAGAGGGTAATACCCTCATGCCCCTCAATCCGCCGAATAAAAAATATTTGGTGCCTTTTTCTGTTTCGCAAACCACAATTTTCAAGTTTGCGGTCGATACCGAATCCATCAAGATTGGGAACGATGGCGTTACACGCTACATTGTTGTGATTACCAATCCCAGTGGCGGTCAAAACGCATACTTTGAGGGAATTCGGTGCGATACGTTTCAGTGGCGCCTGTATGGCACTCTTGAAGCCAATCAACAATGGCGTGCCAATCCACTGGGAAGCTGGCTAGCCATTAAAGACAATATACCGAATCGCTATCAGGCAGCTTTGGCTCAGGGCGCTTTTTGTAATCTGGCCACGCAAGAAAAGAGTTATGCCAAGGTTGTGAAATCGCTCGATCCCAATAATTTTCTGGGAATCATTGCCCCCGTTGGATCCGAAGCTGAACTACCAACCATTCGTTAATTAGACCTTACTCAACAAGGTTCCAATCGACTCGCCTTGATAGAGTCGCACTAAGACATTGGGCTCACGACCTGAAGCGATTACAGTACTAGCTCCTGTTTGTACCGCTGTTTTAGCTGCCAACACTTTCGTTAGCATTCCGCCTTTGCCTAAATCACTACCAGCACCGCCAGCCATACGCTCCAAAGTGGGGTCGCCAGCAATTGCAAAATCAACCATCGTGGCAGAAGTATCTCTCCGAGGATCGGCGGTATATAGCCCGCCTTGATCGGTCAAAATTACCAAAGCATCGGCGTGAACTAAATTAACGACAAGCGCTGCTAAGCTATCGTTATCTCCAAATTTAATTTCATCGGTGACAACCGTATCGTTCTCATTAATGATCGGAACAACGCCTAAAGACAACAGCGTTTGCAAGGTTGCCTTCGCATTTGCATTGCGCTCCTCATTGGCTAAGTCAGCATTGGTCAATAAAACCTGCGCAGTATGCACACCAAATTTAGCGAAGCACGATTCGTAAACCTGAACCAAGCCCATCTGACCAACCGCTGCTGCTGCTTGGAGCTGATGAATTTCTTGTGGACGCTGAGTCCAGGCCAAGCGCTGCATTCCCTCGGCAATCGCTCCGGAACTCACCATCAATACCTGGCAGCCTTGCTTTAGTAGAGTGGATACCTGCTCTGCCCATGTAGCAATTGCATTTCGATCTAATCCAGCGCCATTATTGGTCACCAAGGTCGATCCAACCTTCACAACAATTCGTTTTGATTCTGAAATCGTTCTTTTCATCGTGATTACTCGTCTAAAAAACGGGGGTCCTCAGCGCGCTCTTCCTCTAGGTCACGATCTTTACGAAGCCCATCTAAATAGTCTTGAATTCCATAACACAGGCGATCGCAACCTTCACCCGTAAGGGCTGAGACCTCAAATACGGGGCCTTTCCATTTAAAGCGCTTTAAGAAATCGGCAATGATGCGCTCTCGCTCCTCGGGTTGCAGCATATCGACCTTATTCAAAACAAGCCATCTTGGCTTTTGATAGAGGGCTTCATCGTATTTACGAAGCTCATTGACAATCGCCTTAGCGTCAGCGACCACATCAACATTCTCATCAAAAGGGGCAATATCAACAAGATGCAACAGCACGCCAGTTCGTTGCAGATGCCTTAAAAACCGATGACCAAGCCCAGCACCCTCGGCAGCTCCTTCAATCAAACCAGGTATGTCTGCAATCACAAAGCTCCGCTCATTGCCAACGCGCACCACCCCCAAATTGGGATGCAAGGTTGTAAACGGATAATCAGCTATCTTTGGGCGGGCATTCGATACTGCGGTAATGAGGGTTGATTTTCCAGCATTGGGCATTCCCAATAAACCCACATCGGCTAAAACTTTTAATTCCAACTTTAACTTGCGGCGCTCACCTGGCTTGCCATTGGTCTTCTGACGTGGAGCACGGTTGGTACTACTTTTGAAATGAATATTGCCCCAACCTCCAACCCCACCTTGAGCAAGGCAAATTCGCTCGCCATGTTTAGTTAAGTCGGCAATTAACTCGTTGGTCTCTAAATCCGCAATGATAGTTCCAACCGGCATCCGCAACTCGATGTCATCTCCGGCACGACCATAACAATCCGCACCTCGTCCGGGCTCGCCATTTTTAGCGGTATGGGTTTTGGAATACCGATAATCAATCAGTGTATTAATGTTTCGATCGGCAATTGCATACACACTTCCGCCGCGACCACCATCACCACCGTCAGGGCCGCCAAACTCGATAAATTTCTCGCGACGCATTGAGGCACTACCAGCACCACCATTGCCGGCAATCACTTCAATTTTGGCTTCGTCAATGAATTTCATAAATAAAAAGGCCTCGCAATCTGCGAGGCCTGTTTCTGTTGATTAACTTAGTTTAAAGAAATCTCAGTCAGGCCGCTTATGAACGAGGCAATACTGAAACTTGCGCTTTCTTCATTGCGCCTTTAACTCCAAACTCGACTTGCCCATCAATCAAGGCAAATAATGTGTGGTCCTTGCCTATGCCAACATTGACGCCAGGATGAACTTTAGTACCACGCTGACGAACAATAATTCCGCCAGCATTGATTGCTTGACCACCATAAACTTTAACGCCTAGGCGTTTTGATTCGGAATCGCGACCGTTGCGTGTTGAGCCGCCGCCTTTTTTCTGTGCCATCTTTCTCTCCTAACTCAGGCCTTAATCGACTTAATCAGAATTTCTGTGTAATTCTGACGATGGCCCTGGTGTTTTTGATAATGCTTACGACGTCGCATCTTAAAGATTTTCACTTTATCGTGACGTCCCTGGGAGACCACAGTAGCCATCACAGCGGCACCATTAACCAAAGGATCGCCTACTTTAAGCGATGTGCCCTCGCCTACGGCGAGAACTTGGTCAAGAGTAATGTCGCTGCCGATGTCCGCTGGTATCTGTTCTATTTTCAATTTTTCGCCAGCAGCAACTTTATACTGTTTGCCACCGGTTTTTATGACCGCGTACATGGTTAAACCTCTCAAAAAGAACTACAAATAATTGCAAATCAACTTATTTGGCGGCATGATTTCCTTAAAAATCGCTGACTTATAGAAAATCCGCGACCATAAGCTGAGCCAAGTATTATATCTTGGATGAATAACACTGTCAAAAACAATCACTTAGGGCAAATTTTGGCCCCCATTAGCCCTGATTTAAAGGCTTTAGATGAGGTTATTCGCCGTCGACTAGCCTCTGAGGTGGTTCTGATTGACCAAATCTCGTCATACATCATTCAATCTGGAGGGAAACGGGTTCGCCCTGCCCTCCTTCTATTAATGGCCAAGGCCTTGGCTGACGGTAAGGAAACTCCTCATGCTCTAGAGCTGGCTGCAGTGGTTGAATTTATCCATACCGCCACCCTACTCCACGATGATGTCGTGGATGAGTCAACGATGCGTCGAGGTAAGCAAACCGCTAACGCCGCCTTCGGAAATGCTGCAAGTGTTCTCGTGGGTGATTTTTTATATTCCCGCGCCTTCCAGATGATGGTTGCCCCTAATGATATTCGGGTGATGCAAATCCTTTCCGATGCTACGAACACCATTGCAGAGGGTGAGGTCTTGCAACTTTTAAATATGAATGATCCCGAGGTGGATGAATCGAGCTACCTCCAGGTCATTCGCTATAAAACAGCAAAATTATTCGAGGCATCTGCTGAGCTCGGTGCGTTAATTTCCCAAGCAAGCGACATTCAACGCGAACTCGCAGCAGCTTTTGGACGACATATTGGTACCGCCTTCCAACTCATGGATGATCTCCTAGACTACACCGCTGATCCCAATGAAATGGGCAAGAATGTGGGCGATGACTTACGCGAAGGTAAGCCCACTCTGCCGCTCATCTTCTTAATGGAAAAAGGTAGCGCTGATCAACAATTACTTGCTCGGGAAGCAATCTCGCAAAACGAGGAGCTGCCCGATGACGTATTTGACCAAATCCTACAAGGTATTCACTCTTCAGGCGCCCTTGAATACACCCAAGATGCCGCGAGGCGCGAGGTGCACCTGGCCCTGAACACGATTAAAGATTTTCCACAAAACCCAGCCAGCGATTCATTGCGAGCTCTATGCGAGTACTCGCTAATTCGTCAGGGATAAAATAGAAATACGGAATGTAGCGCAGCCTGGTAGCGCACCTCGTTCGGGACGAGGGGGTCGGAGGTTCGAATCCTCTCATTCCGACCACTAACTCCCAACTGTATTTAGCCGAATTTCTTTTGCAGTAAGCCGCGCTCTCTCGGCTTCAGCTCGTAAGGCTTCAATTTCGTGCTTTGCCAAACGTTCGATATTCATATAGTCGAGTTTCCAACGGGGATCATCACTCCAGCGCAGGGTACTTTGAACTGTCGTTCGGGGTCCTGGGGCAATTTCTAACACATCAAGAGCTAAGTTAAAAATGATGGATTGCGATTGCGGGTCTTGAGGTCTTGCCGCTGCATTGCCCAAAGGAAAATCATTAAATACAAAACGTGGCACTCCACAATATTCAACAATGTCTTTTGCGGCCCCAACAATCACGGTTGAAAGGCCAGCATTTTCCAAATAACGCGCCAGTAACGAAATACTCTGATGGCAAATTGGACAATTTGGGATCAACATCGCAACATCAACCCCATCGGTTTGACACATTTCCAAAATCCGTGGTGCGTCATTTTCTAGGGTATGCCGTTGGCTGCGATTGGTTGGCAAACCGTAAAATCGAGATGCAAGCTTGGCAATTCGACGATCCAAAACCGCTTGTCTCGCTGCCTTAAGAGGGAACCAGCAAGCCATCTCGGATAAATTGGCGTGCTGTCGATCGATTCCAACATGCGCAATCCTCAAATCAGGGTCACCAAGCGTAATCATTGCGTAAGGCTCATAAAACTTCGCTTGTGCGTTATAAGTGGCTCCAGGACCTTGATCTCCTTTTGAGGAGTCATATGGAACCGCAGTTGTAATTAAAGCCAACGTTGACGCTCGCAACGGCTTTCGTAAAGGGGTAAACGGCACATTGTTGTAATGTGCCCAAACATACGGGTTGTCATAACCGAGTGCCAGGTAATAAGAGCGTGTCCGTTGCATGTATGGAATGGCGCTGTCAAATTCGGGTGCAAACGACAGTTCTGACATTTTTTAGAGTAGCTCTGTGGTAATTGATAAGATCATGGTAATCATAAATACAGGAGAAAGATACTATGGCTCAGTGGCTACGCTACACGCATCAAGGCAATATTGGGTTTGGGCAATTACAGGGTGATCAAATAGCTGTCCATACGGGCGACTTATTTGCTAACCCTAAGGCAAGTGGTGAATACCTCAAAGTTCAGGATGTAACGATTGAAACACCATGCGTTCCCAGTAAATTTATTGCCCTGGTAGATAACTTTCATGCCTTGGTAACCAAGCTTGAGCATACCGTTCCGGATGAACCTTTGTACTTCCTAAAGGCAAGTAATTCTTATTTAGCCGCCGGTCAAGTCATACAGGTCCCAAAATCCTATGCGGGTAAGGTTATTTATGAGGGTGAGCTTGGAATTGTGATTGGGACAAAATGCCATGGGGTTAGCGTCGCAGATGCCGCTCAATACATTTTTGGCTATACCTGTGTCAATGACGTGACTGCTGTCGAGATTTTGAATCGTAACCCAGGCTACGCGCAATGGAGTCGTTCAAAGAGCTTTGATACCTTCGGCGTATTTGGACCAACCATTACCACCAATGTCGATCCTATGGGCTTGTCGATCAAAACGATTCTTAATGACCAAGAGCGTCAAAACTATCCGATGAGAGATATCGTTTTTACACCCTCTCAACTAGTCAGCTTAATTTCACAAGACATGACCCTCATGCCAGGCGATGTGATTGCCTGTGGAACCTCCGTGGGCGTTGGCTCCATGAAACCAGGCAGTCAGGTCAGTATCGTGATCGATGGCGTTGGGCGCCTTGATAATCGCTTTGAATAATTAATACCCGGCGGCTACGGGCAAGATAAGATTCCCCTTAGAATCCTGTACGTTTTGATCTAAGTACTTAGTCAATGCATAAACAGTATTAAGGCAGGGAGTTGGGGTTCCAGTAATTCCACCCAACTCAATCACGGAGCCCAACAAAGCATCGATCTCTAATGAGCGACCAGCCTCCAAATCTTGCAACATGGAGGTTTTATGTTTACCCACTTTTTCAGCTCCAGCAATGCGGCGCTCAATATCGACTCGAAACGTCACCCCAAGTTTTTCAGCAATCGCTTGCGCCTCAGCCATCATATTGCGAGCCAACTCTTTAGTGAGAGGGTAACGGCAAATTCCCTCTAAAGTACCGTGAGTTAAGGCGCTAATTGGATTAAATGTGAGATTACCCCAAAGCTTTAACCAAATCTCTGCACGAATATCATCCAAGATGGGCGATTTAAAGCCTGCGGCACCCATCACATCAGAAATCTTCTGAATACGATCTGTCGATTTACCATCGAGCTCTCCGAGGGGAAAACGCACTCCCTCGACATGTCGAATGACCCCAGGTCCTTGCGTAATGGTGCATTGGGATCAAAATGGTATCGGGTCCAAGTGCGGCAACCAAATCATCAATGACGGGCTCCACTTGATGAGCCTTCACTGCCAAAATAATGACATCTTGTTTTGGCAAACCGCGTAAATTTTCAACAGCTTTAACTTTTGCAATGATCGGCTCAGGATGCTCATCGCTTATTAATGCAAGTCCACGCTCTTCAATGGCTCTCAGGGTAGCCCCACGCGCCATCACGGTTACCTCGTTGCCAGAATTTGCTAGCATTACCGCCAGATAACCGCCAATTGCGCCGCCGCCGCCAATCACACAGATTTTCATAAACACTCCAATTTAAATAAGATTATTGGCAATGGTACGATATTTTTTAGGGCTATTTGGATTTTCCACAACACTTCGCGGGTCTCAATTCATCCATAAAATTATTTTTCACTTTAAGTAAGCTTCTCTCAAGAAAAAAGGTCTACTCTTTTATAAGACTTAAACGCTACTGGTATTTTTAGTAAATTACTAATGAAATGGTATTACCCTAGAACAACAGATTTTGATAGGTTTCAATACCTTAGGCCCCATTTTTGGTTTCATGATGACAGGATGATCCCCACCTATAATCAGGTCTTGCTACTAGATGGGCCTTAATGGGGTGGTCTAAAAACCCTCCGATGATCAATCTATTTTGTCAAAAGAGGACGGTGTGATGCTGCTTTGGTTGGTAATTGCTTATCTCGGCATTTCAATTGCGATTGGTTTATACGGCGCAACAAAAGTACACAATGCCAGAGACTACATTACTGCTGGACGAAATTTGCCCATGGCCTTTGTTCTGGCAATGGTTTTTGCAACCTGGTTTGGAGCAGAGACTGTTCTTGGCATTTCGGCAACCTTTCTGGAGGAGGGATTCAGAGGGCTCATTTCAGACCCTCTTGGGGCATCGGTCTGCTTAATTCTGTTTG
>VYKP01000141.1_pt1 | contig 16202 bp, 18 predicted proteins | sample 5114551 | NCBI WGS metagenome assembly VYKP01 (sample SAMN12291777, study PRJNA351875) | freshwater metagenome | isolation source: freshwater lake | place: USA: Michigan, Baseline Lake | collected 2013-08-09
CCGTCCGCGCCCGCCGCCGCCGCCGCCCGCCGCGCTCTCGGGACCGGCCCAAGCGGCCGACGCGATCTGGGGCGAGGAGCGCATGGCCGCGTCGCGCCAGATGCTGCTGCTAGAGAACGGCGGCATGGGCACCACCGCGGTCATCATCGACCGGCTGGAGCTGGGCTTTGGCGATGGCGAGGAGAGCTGGACCTGGGATCTCGCCGGCTGGACCGGCGGCGACATCAACCGCTTCTGGTGGAAGTCCGAGGGCGAGAGCGACTTCGACGGCGAAGCCGAGGGGGAGCTTCAGGCCCTCTACAGCCGCGCCGTCACGCCCTTCTGGGACGTCCAGGCCGGCATCCGCCAGGACGTCCGCGAGGACGGCGAGGACCCGACGCATCTTGTCCTCGGCCTGCAGGGGCTGGCCCCTTACTGGTGGGAGGTCGACGCCGCCGCCTTCGTCTCGACCGACGGCGACCTGACCGCCCGCGTCGAGGCCGAGTACGACCAGCGCCTGACCCAGCGGCTGATCCTGCAGCCCCGCATCGAGGTCGAGGCCTCGGCGGCGGATGTGCCGGAACTCGGCCTGGGGTCCGGACTGACCCACGTGGAGGCGGGGCTCCGCCTCAGGTACGAGATCGCCCGGGAGTTCGCGCCCTATGCGGGCGTCGAGTGGAGCCGTGAGCTCGGCGGCACGGCCGATCTCACGCGGGCCCTCGGCGGCGAACCGGAACACACCCGTCTCGTCATCGGCCTGAAGGCCTGGTTCTAGGAGGATGCTCATGCGCCATCTCGTCCCACTGCTTGCCGGCGCCCTCGTCGGCGTCGCGCCCGCGGCCGCCCAGGATGCCCATACGGGCCACGGTGCGCATGCCGCCCACGCCGGCCACGGCGCAGCGGTGTCTGCGGCTCACGTTGGCCATGACGTGGTCACCAGCCCGGGGGACGGGGCGATGATGGACGGGGCGCCGGACTGGTTCACCGCCACCTTCCCGCACCCGATGATCCTGAAGACCGTCACCGTCACGGCCGAGGGCGAGGCGCCGGTGACCACGCGCTGTCAGGTTAACCGCCTCCGGCCGCAGCTCACCCTGCCCTGCCTTCTCGGGCCGTAGCGGCCACCCATGCGGTGTTCGCTCCGGCGCGAAAGCGGCGGAGAGTGGATCGGCTGATCAGATGTCGCTGGGTGTAGAAGGTGTTGTAGATCGCGGCGTGAGTGGTGAGGAAACGCTGGGCTGAGGCTTGGCTCTTGAACAGCTGCTGCTGCCGCTCTCGCCGGCGGATCGGCAGGTGGGAGTTCTCCGCCCTGTTGTTCTCCCGCAGCCGTCCCGGTCGGTGCAGGTGGTCGAGCTCCAGCTCCCGCAGCGCCGACCTGTAGGACGCCAGCCCATCGGTCACGATGGCCTGGGGCTCCACCGGCTGGTTGCGAAGGAGGCGCTTCAGCAGGGCCAGGGCCGCGCTGTGATCGCCCCGCTTTTGCACCACGAGATCCAGCACCTCGCCCTCATCGTCCACCGCCCGCCAGACGTACATGCGCCGGCCACCGATGCTACAGACCACCTCATCCAGATGCCGCCGCGGCGAGGGTGCCGGCCGGCGCTTCTTCAGCCGCCGGGCGATCAGCGGGCCGAACTTGATGGTCCAGCACCGGATGGTCTCATGGCTGACCTCAATGCCGCGCTGGGCCAGCAGCTCCTCTACGTCTCGCAGGCTCAGGCTGAAGCGGAAGTACAGCCACACCGCATAGCGGATCACGTCCGCAGGATAGCGGTGGCGCTTGAACGATAGCGGCTTCATCTGATCCGTCCCGAGGGCCTCAGGTGGCCCAACGGAGAGAACAGTTAACGTTAGACTGACAGCACCCCAGCGTCTTCACACAGCCCCCTCATTCGGACACGGGCCGGTTTGGTTACAGCCCCCTTCCACTGGCTCTGGCGAGCGCTTCTGTAACCAACCCCACCGCCGAGCGAATAGATCGGATCCAGCGGCTCAGCTGCCATGATCCAGACCCGGAACCTCCATGTTGTCACTCGCCGTCCTCGCCCTCGTACAGGCCCAGGAGCCCGGGGATCCCTCCGCCCAGCTTTCCGAAATCGTCGTGACCGGGTCGCGACTGCCCTCACGGACGGCGACGGAATCGCCCGCGCCCATCGACGTGCTGAGCCGTCAGGACCTGGTCTCCACCGGGGCGGTCGGCGACGAGCTCGGCCAGGCGATCAGCGTGCTGGCCCCCTCGTTCAACTTTCCCCGCCAGTCGAACTCGGGCACCTCGGATCATATTCGCGCGGGCCAGCTGCGCGGCCTCAGCCCGGACCAGACCCTGGTGCTCGTCAACGGTCGTCGCCGTCATCCCTCGGCCATCGTGAACACCGAGACCAAGATCGGTCGCGGCACGGCGGCCGTCGACCTCAACACCATTCCGCTGCGGGCCGTGGCCCGGGTCGAGGTCCTGCGCGACGGGGCCGGGGCGGTCTATGGCTCCGACGCCATCGCCGGCGTCATCAACGTCATCCTCGACGAGCGCCCATCCGGTTTCGAAGTCTCGACCAGCTACGGCTTCCACCGCACAGACGTCGATCCCATCGACCAGACCCTTACAGATGGTGAGACCTTCACCCTCTCGGCCTCCGGCGGCACGTCCCTCGGCGACGGTGGATTCCTGCGGGGCGGCGTAGACTATCGCGACCGCAACGCGACCAATCGCGCCGGCTTCGACCAAATTCCGTTCTTCATCGCCCCCACTCCGGCCAACCGCGCCCTTGCGGGCCAGCGCAACTACGCCGAGGGAGATCCGGCGGTCGAGGCCGTCAATCTCTGGATCAACGCCGCGGTCCCGCTCGCGGGCGGCGAGCTCTATGGCTTCGGCACGGTCGGTCAGAGCGACAGCGAAGGCGCGACCTTCTTCCGGTATCCCGACGGCTCCGACAATCTGACCGCGCTCTATCCGAATGGCTTCCTGCCGATCACGACGGGCGAGGACGACGACCTCGGCCTGGCCGCAGGCTGGCGCGCGCCGGTCGGCCCATGGGCGGCGGATTTCAGCCTGACCTACGGCCGAAACGAGTTCACCTATGGCGTTCGCAACAGCTTGAACGCCTCGCTCGGAACCACATCGCCACGAGAGTTCCGGTCGGGGACCTATGTCTTCGACCAGACCAGCGCGAACCTGGATCTGACGCGCGCGATCCGCCTGGGCGGCATCGACGCCGAGCTCGCGACCGGTCTCGAATACCGCAACGAAAACTACGAGACGCGCGCCGGCGAGGCGGCCTCCTATGCCGCAGGCGGCCTGCCGCTGGCGATCGGCGCCCAGGGCGCGCCGGGCCTCAGCCCCGAAGATGAGCGATCCGCCTCACGCGATGTCGGGGGTGCCTACCTCGAGATCGGCCTGCGGCCGACCGACCGCCTGCTGGTCGAGGCCGCCGTCCGGGCAGAGACCTACAGCGATTTCGGCGAGACCCTGACCGGCAAGCTGGCCGGCTCCTTCGCCGTCACGCCCGACATTCACCTGCGCGGCGCGGTGTCCAACAGCGTGCGGGCGCCCTTCCTCGGTCAGGTCGCCTTCACCGACCGGACAGTCAATTTCGGAGCGGGCGGAACGCTCGCCAGCACCCGCACCCTGGCCGTCTCGGACCCGATCGCCCGGGCGCTCGGCGCGGAGGATCTGCGCGAGGAGCGCGCCTTCAACCTGTCGGCGGGCCTGACCGCCGAGCCCCTGCCCGGCCTGACGCTGTCGCTCGATGCCTTCCGCATCGAGGTCGACGACCGCATCACCCTGTCCGACCGCTTCTTCGGACCGGCGCTCGAGGCCTTCGTCCAGGCCCAGCCGGGCGGCGCAGGCCTGCAGTCCGTTCGTTTCTTCACCAATGCGGTAGACACCGAGACGGACGGCTTCGACGCCGTGGCCCAGTGGCGCATCCCGCTCACCGCCGGAGAACTGACCCTGGGCGCCGCCTACAGCTATGCCCGGACTGACATCGTCGGCTTCACGGAGACGCCCGCGGCCCTGACGGCCCTAGATCCGGCCTTCCGGCTGATCGGAGTCGAGGAGATCAACACGCTCGAGGAGGCCGCTCCGAAATGGAAGGCGCTCGTCTCCGCGGAATGGAGCACGGAGCGCTATCGTCTGCTCGGACGTCTCAACGGCTATGGCTCGACGGTGCGGGTGTTCAACTTCGGCGGCGGGTTCGAGCCGCGCCAGGAATATGGCGCCGAAACCAGTCTCGACCTCGAGGGGTCGGTAGACCTGACCCCGGCGCTGACGCTGACCGCCGGAGTCTCGAACGCCCTCGACAACTACCCCGACCGGTCGAGCGCCGACATCAACTACTTCGGCAACCTGCCCTACGACATCCTGTCGCCGGTGGGCATCAACGGCCGGTATCTCTACACCCGACTGACGGCGAGGTTCTGATGCACGTATTCTCAAGACGCGGCCTTCTGGTTGGCGGCGCGGCCACCCTCCTGGCGTCGCCGGTCCTCGCTCAGAACGTGGCCGGTTTCGCCGCCAATCGCGCGGGAAGCGGAACCGCGGACCACAGCGCCTTCGACGATCTGCTCTCGCGGCGTGCCCGCAACTCCCGGGACGGCGTGGTGCGCGTGGACTATGCGGGCTGGAGGGCTTCGGTCTCCGATCGCGCGGCCCTGAAGGCCTATATCGCCGGCCTGTCGAGGATGAGCCCGCTCACCCTGACCCGGCCCGAACAGTTCGCCTTCTGGGCCAATCTGTACAATGCGGTGACCATCGACGTCGTGCTCGACGCTTGGCCGGTTCGCTCGATCCGCGACATCCGCTCGGGCCTCATCTCCGGACCGTGGAAACGCAATTCGGCGACGGTCGCCGGGGTGGACCTGTCGCTGGACGACATCGAACACAACATCCTGCGCAAGGGCTGGACCGAGCCGCGTGTGCACTATGCGGTTAACTGCGCCTCTTACAGCTGCCCGAACCTGCCGCTCCGCGCCTTTCGTGGGGCCACGCTCGGTCCGGCGCTCGACGCCGCCGCGCGCGCCTATGTGAACCACGCCCGCGCCGTGCGTTTCGACGGGGACGCCCTCGTCGTGTCATCGATCTATGAGTGGTACGCGGACGACTTCGGGGGATCGGACGCCCGCGTCATCGCCCACCTGGCCCGGTACGCCGCCGCGCCGCTCAGGGCGCGGCTCCAGGCCGCGACGCGGATCGACCGCAACGTCTACGACTGGTCGCTCAACGCGACCCCCGCGAGCTAGCCTCATGGCCTTCCTAAAACGATACGGGCTCCTCGCCCTGCTGGTCATCGCCGTGATCGTCGTCTTCACCAGCGGAGCCCCCCGGTACCTGAGCCTCGACGCGCTCCGGACCCATGAAGCAACCCTTCGGGGCTATATCGACGCCAATCTGCCTCTGGCCCTGCTCGCCTTCATGCTCGTCTATGCCGTCGCGACGGCGGTCAGCTTTCCCGGCGCCGTCATCCTGACGCTGGCGGGCGGTTATCTATTTGGGACATGGGTCGGCGGAACGGCGACCGTGATCGGGGCGACCCTCGGGTCGATCGCCGTCTTCTGTGCCGTGCAAACCTCGCTGGGCCACGCCCTCAGGGCGAAGGCCGAGGCGAAGGGCGGGACCCTCAAGAAGGTGATCGACGGCGTTCGCGACGGGGCCTTCGGCTACATCCTGACCCTGCGGCTGATCCCCGTGGCCCCCTTCTGGCTGGTCAATGTCGCCGCCGCCCTGGCGAATACTCCGTTCAGGGCCTACGCCCTGGCGACCCTGTTCGGGATCATGCCCGCCACCTTCATCTACAGCGGCGTCGGCGCGGGTATCGACGCCCTGGTCGCCCGCGGGAAGACGCCCGATCTGGGCGTCACCTTCGACCCGAACGTGCTCCTGCCCCTGGTTGCCCTGGGCCTGCTTTCGCTGGCGACCACCGTCTTCCAACGGCTTCGCGCCAAGTCCGGTAAAGCGTCTTGACCAGGAAAATCACCAAGGCCGACCTCGTCGTCATCGGGGCCGGCTCCGGCGGGCTGTCGGTCGCCGCGGGCGCGGCCCAGCTCGGCCTGAAGGTCGTCCTTTTTGAAAAGGGCGAGATGGGCGGCGACTGCCTCAACTACGGCTGCGTGCCCTCCAAGGCCCTGATCGCCGCCGCCGCCGCCGGCCATGAGGCGCGTCACGCCGAACGACTGGGCGTCACGGCCGGCCCTGTGTCCGTCGACTTCACCCGGGTCATGGATCACGTGCGCGGGGCCATCGCCGCCATCGCGCCCAACGACAGCCAGGCCCGCTTCGAAGGGTTCGGGGTGCGGGTCGTGCGCGAGCCCGCGCGGTTCGAGGACGCCCGCACCGTCGCAAGCGACAGCCTCCGGGTGCGCGCGCGCAAGATCGTCGTCGCCACAGGGTCGCGCGCCGTCGTCCCGCCGATCGAAGGCTTGGCGGACATCGCCTATCTGACCAATGAGTCGATCTTCGACCTGACGGACCGCCCCGACCGCCTGATCGTTCTCGGCGGCGGGCCGATCGGGGTGGAACTCGGACAGGCCTTCCGCCGCCTCGGCTCCGAAGTCGTCCTTGTCGAGGCCGGAACCCTGCTGGGCCGTGAGGATCCAGACGCATCCGAAGTGGTCGTTCGCCAGCTGCGCGAGGACGGCGTCGAGGTCATGGCGGGTTACAAGGCGGTCCGGGTCGAGGCCGGGCCGATCGTGGTGCTCCAGAAGGACGGCGAGGATATCCGGATCACGGGCTCCCATCTGCTGGTCGCGGTCGGACGCCGCCCCTCACTCGACGGACTGGACCTGCAAAAGGCCGGCGTCGAAACCGACCGCAACGGCATCGTCACGGACCGGTCGCTGCGCAGCAGCAACCCGCGTGTCTTCGCTGTCGGCGACGCCGCCGGGCGCGGACAGTTCACCCATCTCGCCGGCGCCCATGCCGCCCTGTTCGTCCGCCGCGCGGTGTTCGGCCTGCCCGTCAACGCCGATGATCTGCAGGTTCCGCGCGTCACCTATGCCGATCCGGAATTGGCCTCGATCGGCCTGGGCGAAGCCGCGGCGCGCGAGCGGCACGGCGATGACGTCCGGATCGAGGTCTTTCCCTTCAAGGAAAACGACCGGGCCGTGGCGGAGACGGACACGCGCGGCTTCGGCAAGCTCATCACCACCCGCAAGGGCAAGGTGCTGGGCGTCACCCTGGTCGGCCGCCATGCCGGCGATCACATCCACCTCTGGTCTCTGATGATGTCGGCGGGGCTCAAGCTCAGCCAGCTCACCGGCATGATCGCGCCCTACCCCACCCGCGGCGAGATCAGCAAACGGCTGGCGGGCCAGTGGTATACGCCGGCCCTGTTCTCGGCGCGCACCCGGGCGCTTGTCTCAGTTCTCAAACGCTTCGCCTGAGCCGCGCCGTGATCAATCGCATCCTGACCACCCTCGGGCTCCTCGTGCTGCTGGTCCTGCTTCCTTTGCTCGAAATCCGCGACACCCATGTGTTCAACCCCGACTGGCCGCCGCATGCGCGGCTGCACGAGGTCTGGCAGTTGACGACAAACGCTGGAGTCTCCCTCGTCGGCCTGTGGCTGATCTGGAGGCGCGGGGCGGTGCAACTGGCCAGCGTGCTCGGTCTCTGCATGATCGGCGGCGCCCTGGTCGCCCACGGTCTGGCCCCGGCCTATGGCGGTGCCCTGACCTATCCCGGCGGCCCCGGCGGGATCATCCTCGGCGTGCCCGCGGCGGTCATTGTTCCGCTGGCGGCCTGCCTGACCTTCATCGCCGCCATCCTGATGGACCAGCGCGCGCCCCGGTCCGCCGGCTGAGACGGGACGGGCGGGCGTCGCCCGCTAGGCCTTGGGCAACCACGCTTCCAGCGGCGCATAGCCGTCCCGCGCCAGACCCTCGCCGCGCGCGGCGAGATCGCTGTCTTCCAGCACCAGACCGTGACCCTCGACGTAGCGGTTCATGAAGTTGAACAGGGCGGCCGTAGTGATCGCGTCGTGCAGGGCGCGCTCGTCCCAGCCCGCGGCGAACACCGCCTCGGCGTCGGCCCTTACCATGCGCGACGGCGTCAGGGTCAGTTTGCGCACATAGCGCAGCAGGGGCTGGATGCGCGGTTCGGCCGCCGAGCAGGTCTCATCCTCGACCAGCCGCTCCAGCAAGGCTTCCTCGATGCCGAAGGCGCGGGCCGTGGCGGCGTGCACGCCGTGGCAATAGGTGCAGGCGTTCAGACCCGAGACAAAGGCGGCGATCAGTTCACGCTCGCCTGCGCTCAGGGGCGAGTCGCCCCGCAGCACGGCGGTGTGGAAGGCGATCAGCAGCCGGGACGCCTCGGGATTGAGAGTCATCGCGTTGCGGACGGCGGCGTCCGGGCCGAGCGAGGGGAAAAAGCTCATGGTCTAACCCTTGTTGTCCAGCTCCTTGCAGAGGTCCTGCATGCGGTGGAGGTGATCTTCGGGATCGTCCGGCGCGCCGCCGTCCGGCCGCCCGTCCGGCAGCTGCTCGGTCGCGACCATCGCGCTCTCGGTCAAGGTCCGGTGCACCGGACAGCGATCGGCGATCTCCAGCAGGCGGGCCAGTTGGTCCCCGTCGAGCGCGCCCGTGAAGCCGATCTTTCGGGTGAAGACATCGCGGGCCGAAGCAGTCTTGGCGACATGGCAGACCTCGACAACCACGCGCTCCAGCGGCCAGCCCTTGCGATCAGCATAGAGGCGGCAGGTCATCGCCGTGCAGGCACCGAGGCCGGCGCCCAGCAGATCGTAGGGCGTGGGACCCGAGCCGAGCCCGCCGACGCTGGCCGGCTCGTCGGCCAGGAAGCTGCCGGAAGCCGTCGTGACTCGCACCTGGAATTTCCCGTCGCCGGTCTCCTCGACGCGCAGCCCCTGCATCGCCGCCGCCGCCTCGCCCTGGTCGGTCAGGTCGCCGACATAGCGTCCCGCCCAGGCGGCGATCACCGCCGCCGCATACGCCGCGTCGGCCGCCCGCGTCAGCAGATGATTGGCGTCGTCGAGCGAGACGAAGCTCTTGGGATGGCGCGCCGCCTGGAAGATGCCCGACGCATTGTCGATCGAGACGATGTCGTCGACCGGCGAGTGCAGGACCAGTAGGGCGCGCTTCAGCCCTGCGATCCGGTCCTTCTGATTATGAGACCGGATGTCCTCGACAAAGCCGGCGCCGAGCTCGAAATCGCGCCCCGCGATCGACACGGGTACGCGCCACCCCGGCGGTGCGCCCTCCAGAGCCTCGCCCACATGGGTCAGCACGTGTTCGGCATCGAACGGCGTCCCGATCACGGCCACCGCAGCCACCGAGTCCAGGGCTCCGGCCGCGGCCAGCGCCGCCGCCCCGCCGAAGCTGTGGCCGATCAGCAGGCGCGCCGTCCGGCCCGTCGCCTCCATGGCCCGGGCGGCGCAGACCACGTCCTGGATGTCGCCCGACAGGCCCTTGCCGAATTCGCCTTCGCTCTCCCCAAGGCCGGTGAAGTCGAAGCGCAGCACGCCGATGCCGTGATCCGCCAGGGCGCGGCTGATCCGCGTCGCCGCCAGTGAGGTCTTGTCGCAGGTGAAGCAGTGGGCGAACACCGCCCAGGCCCGCACCGGCCCCGACCCGGTCTCCAGCACCCCCGTCAGCCTGCGCCCGGCGGGATTGGCGAAGTCGAAGTCTACGGCCGTCATGGTCAGCGATACTCCGGGTTAGGATGATCAAAGCGCGCGCCGTTGTCCCAAGCGGTTCGCTGGTTGCCATGGGCGGGTATGCCGCCAGCGTCCTTCAGCATCCTCGCCATATGCATCAGGTTCCAGGCCATGAAGGTGGTGTTGCGTTGGATGAAGTCATTGTCGAGCCCGACCTTGCCGTCGTCGCCATAGGAGGGGCCGGGACCCGCCTCCCCGATCCAGCCCGCGTCCGCCTGGGGCGGGATCACATAGCCGAGATGCTGCAGCGAATAGAGGATGTTCATGGCGCAGTGTTTGATCCCGTCCTCATTGCCGGTGACGATGCAGCCGCCGACGCGCCCGTAGTAGGCGTACTGCCCCTTCTCGTTCAGCTTGCCGGACCAGCCGTAGAGGCGTTCGATCACCCGGGTGCAGATCGACGACTTGTCGCCCAGCCAGATCGGCGTGCCGATGACCAGGATGTCTGCGGCCATCACCTGCTTCTGGATCGCGGGCCAGCCATCGCTGTCCCAGCCGTGCTCAGTCATGTCGGGCTGAACGCCGGGCGGGATGTCCAGGTCCGCCGCGCGGATCGTCGAGGTCCGCACGCCCTGTTTGGCCATAATGGCGATGGCGACATCCATCAGAGCCTGGGTGTGCGAGGGCTCGCTGGACCGCTTCAGGCTGGTGTTGATGAACAGGGCGGTGAGGTCGCCATATGAGGTCATGGGGACTGGTCCCCTCCAGGAAAGGCCGGCGCGCGCATACGCCGGACGAAGCCGAGGTCAAGGTAACGCTTCAGTCGCAGGGCCGGGCGCCCCAGCGACCACAAGCCGCCGCGGATCGCCAGTCCTTGGCCGTCGCCCAGGTCCATGATCGACAGCCAGCTCCGCTGGGGGTTGAAGCGGCGAACCGGTCGTCCGCCGGCCAGGGCGGCCAGATTGTTCAGCAGGACCGACGCGGCGCGGACCCCGAAGACGCCCGCCGTGGGCCGGGGCGCATGGTCGAGCACGGCGCAATCCCCGACGCCGAAGATGGCCTCATCCGCGATAGAGCAAAGCGAGGGCGTGACCCGCAGGCGGCTGTCCGCCGACAGGGGAAGGCCGAGGGCCGCGACCAGCGGCGGCGGGCGCAGCCCGGTCGCCCAGACCATGTGATCGCACGGCAAGCGCTGACCATCCGACAGGCGGCAATAGCCCGCACCACGTTCCGCGACGGATGCATGCAGGATCGTCACGCCCCGGTCCGTCAGGACCCGATGCAGCCGCCGAAGCGCCTCCGGCGGCCCCCAGACGGGCGCCCCACGCGACGCCAGGAATACATGGCAGGGCAGGCCGAGACGCCCGAGCAGACCGGCGATCGCCGCAGCCACTTCACATCCCGTCTGCCCTCCGCCGGCGACGACCACGGTCGGGGGGCTGGCGCCCTTTCGTACGGATTCCTCAATCGCATCGCGAAGCGCGAACAGGCGATCCAGCGGCTTGACGGTCCACTCGCCCGCGTCCGCCGGCTTGGCCGCGCGGGCCGAAGCCTCGCTGCCGATGTTGAGAGAGACCGCATCGAACGACAGGCTCTCGCCGGTGTCCAGCTGCAGCCGCCTCCCGGCGCGATCGATGGCGGCGACCCGGCCGGGGCGGTAGTCGACGCCGGCGTGGCGGGCCAGCGCGGCGACATCGATCGCCGCGGCCTCCGGCGCCAAGGCCCCGGACAGGACGCCCGTGGCCAGACCCGAATAATGAAAGGTCCGGGGGGCGACGAGCGTCAGCCTCACCCCCGCGCGGCGCAGCCGGGCGGACTGGTGCAGCAGATCCAGATGGGCATGGCCTGCGCCAACGAGAACGGCGTGCACCTTGCAGGAATCGATGGCGCTCACCTCACACCCGGGATCCGGGCCCAGACCGGGTCGGTCGCCGGGCGCTCAAGCCGCGGTCTCGCGGCGAGCCATCATGATCTGATCCACCGAATACAGGGTATCGGAGCGACGCAGGAGAAACAGGGCGAAACAGGCCGCGAGCATCGGCCAGGCGGCGAAGAACAGCAGGTTCTCGAAGGGATCGAAATACTGCCGCCACGACGCCAGGGTGGAGACCGCGTGCATCGCGAAGACGGCGCCGTAGGACAGGGTGCGCAGGGCGCCGGCCAGGAAGGCGATCACGACCACGCCCTGGACAAGCCCCAGAACCATGAGCACCAAAGGCCCCTGGGCGTCGAGACCGTAGAAGTTGGAGAAGACCGCGCCGGCGTGATCAGGGTTGACGAACTTGTCGAGGGTCCACATCGCCATCACCAGGCCGACGCCGAGTCGCAGGAGGAGGAGCGAGAGCGGAAGCTGCCGGGCCGGAGCAATCATGGGCGAAATCCTGTGACGGACGCGATCCGCGCCCGTCGACTATTCGCGACCGCGGGGCTATGGTTACAGTGCGGCCCCGATGAAACCTTTCCCGCCCGATCCGAATAGGGCCCGTCATGGTCCAGTGGTCCCTTCGGAGCGCGGGCGTCACGATGCCGGAGGTCCGTTGAACCTGTTCGCGAAAACGACCGCGCGCGTCGCCCCGACAGTTGAAGCGGCGAAGCGGGTCAGTCTCCCCTTGCCCGTCCCGTCGGCCCGCGCCTGCGACGTCCTGCCGATCTCGGTCGTCATTCCTGTCCTCAACGCTGGCCGCATGCTCCGGGCGACGCTGGAGGACCTGCGTCCCACAGAGCAGGTCGTCGTGGTCGACGGCGGCTCCAGAGACGGTTCGCCTGTGATCGCGGCGCGGTTCGGCTTGGACCTGCTGGCCGGCCCGGCGGGCCGTGGTCGCCAACTGGCCCGCGGCGCCGAAGCAGCGACAGCGCCGTGGCTGCTTTTCCTGCACGCCGATACCCGGCTGGATCCCCAAGCCTGGGCGGCGATCCGGGCCTATGTGGCGCAGCCGGACAATCGCCGACGCGCGGCGGTGTTCCGCCTGCGCCTCGACGATCCGGCCTGGCAGGCGCGCGTGCTCGAGGTCGGCGTCAGACTCCGCGTGGCGGCCCTCGCCCTGCCCTATGGCGATCAGGGACTGCTGATTCACCGGTCCCTCTATGACGCCGTCGGGGGCTTCTCTCCCCTGCCGCTGATGGAGGACGTCGATCTGGTGCGGCGGCTGGGGCGACGACGTCTTCGTCTGCTGCACGGCGCCGCCGTCACTTCGGCGGAACGCTGGCGCCGCCGCGGCTGGCTTCGCCAGAGCCTGTTGAACCAGCGCTGTCTCGCCCTGTTCCTGATGGGCACCTCCGCCGACCGGATCGCCCGCCTCTATGACCGTTGACCGAAGCCGACGCCATCTGGTGATCTTCGCCCGCCGTCCGGGTCTGGGCGTCGGCAAGCGACGGCTCGCGCGCGACGTCGGCGATGTCGAGGCCTTGAGGTTCGCCCGCGGTGCCCTGGAGCGCCTGACCCGCACCCTGGGCCACGATCCGCGGTGGACGCTGCGGATCGCTACGGCGCCGGACCGCCCCAACGACTGGACCCGCCCCTGGCCGGCGCTCGCCCAAGGTGCTGGCGATCTCGGCGCCCGGATGTCGCGCGTGGTCCGCGCACTGCCGCCTGGACCGGTCGTCATCCTGGGATCGGACACCCCTACGGTAACCCGGCCGGACGTGGCGTCAGCCTTCGCCGCCCTCGGGTCGAACGAGGCGGTGTTCGGTCCGGCCGACGATGGCGGCTACTGGCTGATCGGCCTGCGTCGGGGTCCGCGCGCGCATCTGCCGTTCGACAACGTCCGATGGTCGACGGAGCACGCCTTGGATGACACGCTGCAGGCGATGGGTCCACGGCGCTACGCCCTGCTCGGTGTTCGCGAGGACGTCGACGACGGGGCGTCTCTTGGCCGGTACCGCGCCCGGAGACGCGGCGGCTGAGGCCCTCGCCCGGGCTTCAACCGGATCCGAATTTCCGCGGGCAGACCGCGGCCAGCTTACGGACCTGGTCCGGCGGCCAGAGGGCGGGGTCGGTCACCACCGCGAAGTCCAGGCCGCTGTCGATGGCCGAGGCCGGCCGCTCATCCGGCAACGCCCGGACCAGCCGGCCGATGAGGTCCCGCGCGGTCTCCGCATTGCTCTTCAACATCGCGAGGACCCCGGCCACCTCGACATGCGCCGTCTCCGCACGCCAGCAGTCATAGTCGGTGACCATGCAGACGCTGGCGTAGGGCAGTTCCGCCTCCCGGGCGAGGCGGGCTTCGGGCATGGCCGTCATGCCGATGACCGATGCGCCCCAGGAACGATAGAGTTCACTCTCGGCGCGGGTCGAAAACTGCGGCCCCTCCACCGCGACATAAACCCCGCCCTCGACCGTCGGCGCCCCTGCTTCGCGCGCCGCCGCGGCCGCGAACCCCGAGAGACGCGGACACACCGGATCGGCCATGGAGACATGGGCGACGACGCCGTTGTCGAAAAAGCTGGCGGGACGCGACACGGTGCGATCGATGAATTGGTCGACCACCACGAAGGTGCCGGGCGCCAGTTCCTCGCGCAGGGAGCCGACCGCCGAGATCGACAGGAGATCGGTGCACCCAGCCCGCTTCAACACGTCGATATTGGCCCGGGCGTTGACCGACCCGGGCGGAATCCGGTGGCCGACGCCGTGACGCGGCAGGAAGACCAGCCGGACACCGTCCAGCCTGCCGGTCACCAGTGCGTCAGACGGCGCGCCCCAGGGCGAGTCGATCACTACCGTCTCGCGGTCGGTCAAACCCTCGATCTCGTAGAGACCCGAGCCGCCGATGACCCCGAGGACCCACTCTCCGCTACCGCCTGCCCTCACTTGGCCAGCATCCGGTAGGACAGGCCCAGAACCACGCCGAAGGCGATGTGCGAGGCGATCGAGATCGTGTTTCTCGCCATGGCGAACCAGGGGAAGATCGCCGTGAAGCCGTAGAAGTTAACGACATAGAGCCCGAGGCCCACGACGGCGCCGGCCACGACAGCCATCACCAGACCGAAGCGGCGGGCGACGAGTGTGAACCCGACGCCGATCACGATGGACAGCATGAGGTGGACGGCCATGGCGGACATCAGGATCATGAGGTCGAAGGTCGCCGGCGGCGGCAGGACGCCTTCGCCCAAGACGATCGCGGCGATCATGCGCGGCGGTCCCCATGGGCTGTCGCCGGCCATGGCGACCAGTCCCATCTCCATCATCATGAAGACCACCCCGGCGATCAGGCCCGCCAGGGCCCCCGCCTTGAGGCCGACTCCGCGCGACGCGGCGGGCTGTACCAGCGTGTTCATATCAACCTCCCAGGTGTTGGCGCGCGGCCATCGGGACTATTCGTCGGCTCGGAAAAAAAGTTACCGCACGCCTCCCTGTTCCAGTCACTCCACCGCTGGAAAATGCAGCGTGTTTCTGGCCGGTCGTCGATTGGCGCACTTGAGTGGAGGATCGGGCCGGGCATACGACCTCTCTTAATCTGTCGCCAATAGCGGTCGTCTGGAGGCAACAACTGTCATCGACGGGCCGCGCGCCCCTCAGCTGACCGGCTATTCGACAGGGCTGAAGCGAAGAATGCCCACCACCCGAGCAGGAGATTTGCTGTCGGAGGGGTGATTTACTCCGTCATTCACTGGCACTGCCTCGATGTCGAACGGGCTCAGGTCCTCCAAACAGGCGACGTTGACGCCGTATTGGCCAGGGTTGGAGCGTCGCTGATTGACCTGCCCCCTTCCTGATCCCTCGGTTTGAGTGAGAGTCCGGCCCCGATTTGATTTGCTCCCCGGGAACTGGGTCACGGGGGTCAGACCAAATCTAGGGTCTGTACCCAATTGAGTTGATCTTGCTGTTGTGATTCAAGGTTCTGAGGAGGCTTGGATCATGGCGGATCATTTCTGGTTGTCGGATGCACAGTGGGCGGTGATCGAGCCGCACATCCCCAAGGTCTATAAGGGCAAGCGACGCGTGGATGATCGGCGGGTGATCTCCGGCATTGTGCATCGGCTGCGCGAGGGGTGCCGATGGCGGGCTCTTCCGGACGTCTACGGGCCCTATACGACTGTGTTCAACCGCTACAATCGCTGGAGCAAGCGGGGTTTGTGGCAGCGGATCCTGGCGTCGCTCAGCGAGGCGGCCGACCCGCCGGTGACGGCCATGATCGACTCGACCTCGGTCAAGGCGCACCGCTCGGCGGCGGGCGCAAAAGGGGGGCCTCGGCTCACGCCATAGGCCAGTCGCGCGGCGGTCGGACGACCAAGGTCCACATGCTGGTGGACGAGGCGGGCAGACCTCGCGTCGTGCAGCTCTCGCCCGGCCAGGCCTCCGACATCGTCGCCGCCCACGACCTGATCGTCGCCAGCCGACCCAGCCTGCACCTGCTCGCGGACCGGGCCTACGACGGCGACGCCCTGCGTCGAATGCTCATCGAGCGCGGCACGACCCCGGTGATCCCCAACAAGATCAATCGCGTGAACCGACACCCGTTCAACGCCGCGGCCTACAGGCTCAGGAACGCCGTCGAGCGGGCGTTCTGTCGCCTCAAGGACTTCCGCGCCGTCGCCACCCGCTACGACAAGACCGCCAGGAACTATCTAGCCGGACTCTGCATCGCCGCCGCCATCACGCTCTGGGCCAAATGAGTCCGGACCCTA
>VYKP01000142.1_pt1 | contig 16158 bp, 17 predicted proteins | sample 5114551 | NCBI WGS metagenome assembly VYKP01 (sample SAMN12291777, study PRJNA351875) | freshwater metagenome | isolation source: freshwater lake | place: USA: Michigan, Baseline Lake | collected 2013-08-09
CATTTTCAAGTAAAAAATGTACCCAGTAGCCTCTTTTCAATTTTTTCTTAGAAGCGACCTGCAGTAAGGGTTTTGTTAATTTTTTAGTATTTATGTATGGGGGAAGTCCAGGTAGAAGGGGAAACACTATTTAATGATGCAGCCGCACTCGTCACCTTTAATTTGCTCTTGGTGATTTACGCCACCGGAACCATCAGCACCACACAAGTCATCGAGGAAGTGTTGATCGTTGCTCTGGGTGGGGGATTAGTGGGCGCTGTCCTAGGCTATCTGTGTCTTCCCATCTATGTGCGCTTACGGGATCCGCTTAGTAGCCTGCTGCTTACGGTTGCGCTTGCCTTGGGAGCTTTTCAACTCGGGCAGTTTTTGGGTGTATCGGGAGCGGTAGCGGTAGTTATTGCCGGACTTGTCTTTGGTAACTTGGGGCTGCCTCGCAGCGCCTCTGCATCCGATCGCATTACTCTGATCAGTTTTTGGGAATATGCTGGTTTTATCGTCAATACCTTTATTTTTCTGCTTATTGGCATTGAAATCAACCCCTTGACCATCTGGCAAACCTTGCCATCGATTGTGCTGGTCATTTTGGCTTATCAATTGGGACGTATTCTGTCAGTATATTCTTTACTATCGCTACTTCGCTGGATCGATCGACCGATCCCCTTACGCTGGCAACATATTCTGATTTTGGGCAACATCAAGGGTTCCCTCTCCATGGCCCTAGCGGTTGCCATTCCTTTGGCTCTAACAGGACGGGAATTGATCATCGAGCTAGTCTTTGGGGCTGTGTTATTTTCTCTGGTTATCCAAGGATTAGCCTTACCCTGGTTAATTAAAAAGCTGGATATTAGTCAGGTTTCGGCAGTAACACGGGAGATTGGGCAGTTACAGCTGCAGTTGATCGCGTCGAAAGCGGCACAGGATGAGTTAGCCAATTTACTGAAATCCGGCGTTTTACCGAAAGCAGTGTACGAAGAACTGTGGGCATCTTATCAGGCAAAAGTGGCGGTATCGGAACGGCGGCTGCGGGATGCTTATAATCAGTCTCGATCGGGCCAAAGGTCGCCTAACAACAGTCAGTTAGATGCCATTCGACGACGATTGTTCCTCGCTGAGAAAGCAGCCTTGAGCGATGCACTTCGCAAACGCATTGTACCAGAAGACTTGGTACAATCCTACGTTAAAGGTTTGGATGAGAAACTTCTATCGTTGGACGATGATTAGTTTGAATGCCGAGGTAATCGATCATCGGTTTGACGAATTCCGGACGAGTAACCACCAGAATAGTTGAGTCTGCTTCTAGGACGGTATTGCCGTTGGGAATCTCTAAACTGGCACAAGGGTGACACTGATAGCCAATAATCAGCGAACCGGTCGGAAAGTTGGCATCTTGAGCGATTTGGGCAACGGTACGCCCAGCTACATAACAATCCTTGGGGACGGGCAGCTTTAGCACCTCCACTTGTCCCTGTTCAAAGTGCATCATCGATTCTACTTCGGGGTATTCGATCGCATTGGCCATGGTGACAACGGCTAAATCAATCGTGCTGATGATGTGACTAGCTCTAGCAAGACGATAGGCCTCGAGAAATTCGCGATCGCACATTCTCACCACAATATGGGAAATGCCATAACTTCTAGACAAGGTGACTAGGGCTAGATTCATCGCATCGTCTCTCAGGGCGGCAACAACCGCGTTAGCTTGTCGAATCCCCGCCTCTAACAGGACTTTTGTACTGACAGCACTCCCCTCAAAGGCCATGACACCGATTTTTTCCCTAGCAAACCGACAAGCTAATGGGTCCACATCAACGATGGCGACGGTGTGTCCCAAGTCTAAAAGCTGTTGGGCTAAACCTAGCCCCATCATTCCCGCCCCACCAATTAAAACGTACATAGCGGCTCTTCACTTAACAAAATACTGCCTAAGTAGGTAGGCGTTAAAAATTATCAGATGCCCCCTTATTAAGGGGGGATTAAGGGGGGATCGGCACCCCCCTTATCAAGGGGGGCAGGGGGGATCGAACCTAAAATCCATTTTTAATTTAATTATAACCAGCTACTTAATTAAGTGGTTTCAATTAGATTATAATCAGCTACTTACCCAAAAAATCTCCACAGACAACATCAAATAAATTTATTTTGATCAATTCAAATACAAGAAAAAACAACTCTGGCAGTTATCTTAAGGGTGAGGCAGGAAGTCTCTGATTTTAGGAAACACTGGAACCAGAGATGATGCTAAATCTCGTCATTTCGTCCCTACCACAATTTGGGCATTTTGTCAAAAAAAATTTGACTTTGCAACAAAACTACACAAAAATTAGATCAACGTTGTTAGGGAAAAAAGGGATAATTGGCGAAAGTGTTTGGTTTGGCTAAAAGGGAAAGTCTAGATTTAGCAATGGTTTCAAGGCAAGCTAGACCCTAAAAAGTCCAAAAAAGCACAGAAAAACCTACCGTAGCATAATGTAAAATTATACCAGAATCGCTGGAAGTATTGCTATCTCGTAAATAAATAGAAATTATTCTCAATAAATTCTTGAGTAAAAATAAATATTACCAATTGTAAATTTAAATATTTTTAAGTATTGAAGGTATTTGCATATAAAATACTTATCATTTTGCCCCGATTGCCTCTAACTTTTCCCTCCCCACAGCAATCACCGGGTAAGTAGAAAATTTCTCACTCTTTCTCCTAGAGATGAAGTACAGAGTAATCCTTACTCATCAAGTATTTTAGCAACAATAACTAACCTCATCTTTCTGAGAAAGGCTGTAGCGAAAGAACATCTGATCAGTGGGAGCGTTACTTTTCATGCTTCCTAAATTTTATGCGAAGTTGTCGGGTTTCCTCGATCGAACTGTTCTAGGTTTGGGAAATGGAGTCAAGATAGAGAGTATCAGGACATATATCTTGTTCGTTCGGCCAAGTTATCGTACCATCTAAAATTTTTACTTGATTAAAATACTGTTTGTTTTTAAGTTCTTGAAAGATGCCAAAATCGAGCAGTGGTGAACAATCATAAATTTTCTTTTCTTCATTAGTAAAGATGAGTTGTAATTGATAGTTTGGCAAAGGGATAACTTCTTTAACTCTAGGATTCATGATTTATCTCAGTGGTTCAATATTATACAGTTGTTGTCCTGAAATCGAAGGACTGTCGCTCGGAAATAGCCTCGATCGAATAAAATTCTTTCATCGACAATCGCGAAAGAGTTGACGATCAAACTCTCGGATAATTTCCGTTTAAATAGGGGAATATAATCGGCTATCTCCATCTAATTCGATCATAAACTTATCTCTTTTCTAGCTGCCAATAGCATTTCATAATAAACATTCCACTCGAAATAATCCATAGCGTCCCCTAGCTCACCGGAACGAAATCTAGGATAGAATTCTTCCGAACTCATGCGATATTGATTTTCGTATTGCTTGACACGGGTTTCTAAATCCAAAATTTGAGCGTTAGTCTGCAAATTTTCCCGTTGTTCGCTCTCAATTTTTCGATTCAGTAACTCTCTTTCTTCCTCGGAGAGAGAAAGAATAATTCGCGCGAGAGAATCAATCAGTTGGGTATTCATTAGACCTCGACCTAATATTATCTCAAGACTAAAAGTCTTTTTAGTTAAGGAATCTATCCGAATAAAAATTATTTTAATTGCCTCATATTTTTTCAGTAAAATTGAATTAGCAACGATAGATATACATTCCAGCCATCGAACTGCTTAGTTAGTATATAAACTAAAAGCAAGCTGTGACTGGGTTATAATTTTTGGAGATGTCTATTTAAGAACTGTAGCAGATTCGATCGAGAACCGCTGCCTTGACTGCTAGGAAATAATGGATAGATGAGGCTGCACCTATCCACCCTAGATATCTAAATCTGCGGGGCTAAATTTCTTGTGAATCTGAGGAAAACCTAACTGTTTAATCACTTGATGTTTGCGTTCTTCCTCAAGGGATGACAACTGATTATAATTAACCCAGTGAATACAGTTAACCGGACAAGTCTCGATCGCTTCTTGAATAATTTCTTCTTCGTCACCGTCCTGATTATAGACACGAGAGCGACCGTATTCACCTTCAATAAAAAAGGTATTGGGGGCAACGTGGGCGCAGTGTTTACAACCAATACAAGTGACCTCATCGACGTAAATCGCTTTCTGGCGCAGTAAACCGCCCAATTCCGGTTCAAAACCAGTGCGGTCGGGGGAATCTCTTAGGAATCCCCCTAACTCTGGTTCAAAACCAGAGCGTTCGGGAGAAAAATCAGCCATTAGGCGCTCCAACGTTGTACCACTAGACGAATAGAACCATCAGTATTTTTTTCCTGTGCTGCCACCTGAAAACCCTGTTTAGCAGTTTCTGCCAGAATGGTGTGGTAGGCATAACCTTGATTTACTTTTCTTAAAAATCCTTCTACGGTTAGGGGTTGTTGCCAGTATTGTAAATCGGCAACTAACTCGTACTCGTTACCATTCCAGCGAAAACCGATATCGTAATTGTTATCTTGTTCAATTACCACCTCTGCGCTTAAAGTTTGACCTTGATAACCTTTGACGGGGTGGGAACCCTCTTTCCATTCCATCCCCATATCGCTGAGGGCGGCTTTTAGGTAGGATAGATCGCGGATTTTGGTTTTGATATTGCTAAAGTGTGACATGGCTTTTCAGTGGCTTAAATAAAGGGATTGGGAAAAATGAAAAATTACCAGTCGCTAAAAGTGGCTGCGTTGCTGACTTTCTCTGACTGGCTGACGGTTTGATGGTAATAATCCGAGGTTTTCTCTTGAGACATCAGCTGCCCGAGTTGTGCCTCGATCGCCGCCGTCACCTCTTGACAAGATGAACCGACTATGCCTGTCACCTTTTCCATGACGCGACCATCGGGATAGATGATAAACTCTAGGCTTTCCATGCTCATAGCTCTTCTCGGCGTGATCTGGGGTTTGTAAAGCTCCCTATCGTTTTAATTTACGATAGTTTGCTAATCGTAGCAATCTGGTTAAAATTTTAGCAAAACTTTATATTATCTCGACCAACCACTTTCATTTTTTGTAAGTTTCCCGTAACTTTTCTTCATCGTCAAGGGCGAACCTTAACCTAGTAGGCATAATTTAACAAAACTACACAAAAAAGACGACCTGAAGCGATAAATTGAAAATAAAGGAGATGCAACGGCGAACCACGACCGCCGAGATCATAGAATTTTGTCTATAGGAATCAAAACAAGTATGAATAAACAAATAGCCAGCGATCGCATTCGGATCGGTGTTTTAGGTTTTGGTGGTTTGGGACAGGCTGCCGCTAGAATTCTCGCCCCCAAACAGGAAATGCTTTGGACTGCCGCCGCCGATAAAGCCGGTTTTGCATACCACAAAGACGGTCTAGATGTCAATACCTGTAACAAAATTTATCATGACCGAGGTTCGATCGGTTATCTGGAAAATTACGGCAGTCTCAGCCAGAACAGTATCGAGGAATTAATCAAAACTGCCGATGTAGAAGGCTATTTTCTCGCCTTACCAAATTTACCTAACAATTTCATGGCCGGTATCGCTAAAACTTTCATTCGCTTAGGTTGGCGCGGGGTTTTAGTCGATGCTCTCAAACGTACCAGTGCTATGGAACAAATCTTAGCACTACAAGCAGACCTAGAAGCTGCCGGCATCACCTACATGACCGGCTGCGGTGCTACCCCCGGACTGTTAACTGCGGCTGCTGCCCTAGCTGCCCAGAGTTATGCGGAGATTCATAGCGTTAAAATTACCTTTGGCGTGGGAATTGCCAACTGGGAGGCTTATCGTGCCACTATTCGCGAAGATATCGCCCATTTACCCGGTTACGATCCAGAAACAGCCCACCAGATGAGTGACGCAGAAGTGGAAATGCTGTTAAATAAAACCAATGGCATTCTCAGCCTCGAAAATATGGAACACGCGGACGATATTATGCTGGAATTGGCTGGAATTTGTGGACGCGATCGGGTTTCCGTCGGGGGTGTGGTGGATACGCGCAACCCGAAAAAGCCTTTAAGTACCAATGTTAAAGTCACGGGGCGGACTTTTGAAGGCAAAATTTCCACCCATACCTTCACTTTAGGTGATGAAACCAGTATGGCGGCTAATGTCTGTGGGCCAGCTTTCGGTTATCTGAAAGCGGGGATTTCCCTCCATCGTCGCGGTATCTACGGATTATGGACAGCAGCGGAGATTATGCCGCAATTTGTGCGTTAGGGGTTTCTCTGGCGTAAAATAGCTAAAACTTTCGGGAAAATAGCGGGTAAGGGAGCGATCGCTTCTAGGCTCTCCCCCGTGACCGGATGTATTAAGATTAAACGATAGGCGTGGAGTAATTGCCCTGGTAGATTAATTCCGATGGAACGACCAGAACTATAGAGGGGATCCCCAAGAATCGGATGACCGATGTGGCTGCTATGAACGCGAATTTGATGAGTTCTGCCCGTTTCTAGGCGAAATTCCATTAAGGTGTAGTTGCCTAGTCTTTCCTTGATTTGCCAGTGAGTGACAGCATTTCTACCTCCTTTTTCCACGGCAATAATAGCCATCTTTTGGCGATCGCTGCGGTGACGACCGATCGGCAGATCAATTGTACCTGTTTCGCTTTTGGGGACACCGTGGACGAGGGCCATGTATTCCCGGCGGGCAGTTTTGGTTTTTAATTGTGCCTGTAGGTGTTGATGGGCCTGGTCGGTTTTGGCAATAACAATCGCACCCGTGGTATCCTTATCTAAACGGTGAACTATACCGGGGCGTTGAATTCCACCAATTCCGGCTAAATTTGGACAGTGATGTAGTAAAGCATTGACTAAGGTTCCCGATTCGTGGCCGGGGGCCGGATGAACCACTAAATCAGCCGGTTTATTGATAATAATCAGATATTCGTCTTCGTAAAGAATCTCAAGCTCGATCGCCTCGGCGCTTAATTGCAGGGGTTGACTGTCAGGAATGGTAATCTTTAGGCGATCGCCTTGAGCAACTTTAGTATTTTTATTGGTGCAAATTTGACCATTTAACTGTATATATCCCTGTTCTATCAGTTTTTGCAGCCTCGATCTCGATAAATCGGGCAATTGTGACCCCATCCAAGCGTCTAAACGTTCTTTTTTTCCCACAACTTCTAAGTTTAATTGGTTCATCGATTTTTAGTCATCAGGGTGTAAGGTTTAGGAGAACCAAGAAAAACTGACTTGAGATTATTTAAACTTAGCTCAACAATTCCAGTTATTTTAACAGTAATTGAACTTGCTCCAAAACCCATCTTCAATTTAATTATAACCAGCTACTTAACGACAAAAGCCAGAGTAAATCAGTAGAGATTTCCTCATCTCCAAAAAATAGAGAGACGTTGCTATAATCAACGTCTCTAGATCAGAAATTAATCAATCAGAGTAAGCCAAGCTGTTTTAAACAAGCGAATTTTGACCACTTTAGTCAACAAAAAAACCATTTAAAACTCCTGAAATGATCGAAACCACGATCGAACCGAATAAAGCGGCAAAGAATGATTTTACCTCAAAGCCACTGATAAAATAGGAGGCTAAAGAAAAGGAAATGGCATTAACCACAAAAATAAATAACCCTAGGGTTAAAATAGTTAAAGGCAGGGTAAAAAGAATCAACAGGGGTCTAATAATAGCATTAATTAAACCCAAAGCCACAGCAGCTATCAAAGCCACGGTAAAATCTTTAATTTCTATACCGGGTACTATTCGCGCTGTAATCAATAAAGAGACGGCGGTAATCAACCAACGGAGGAAAAAAGATAACATAAGTCCATCCATCTAAGATAGTTCATCCTCATCTATTCTAATCGCCATCGCCCCTTAAAAAGACGGAAGTTTTCAGGAGATGACAACGAAAACCGACGTTGACTGCTGCCGCTGCTCGAAAACCAGAGCGGGAACATAGTATCGGTTACACTGGTTATAAACAGGAGGATTTGCTCGGACTATCACCCCCCGGACAGAGGCAGCACTAAAGATGATATCTAGAAAAAATTTTAGCCAAAGCCAGCAAGTACCAATCGGTAAAACGAGAATTATTCAGGGAGCAACTGGCACTTTAATGCTAATGAGTCTGCTTTCTCTCCTCTTAGCGACACCTAGTTTAGCATCTCCTGAGCCACCCAATTCGGTCATCGCCGCTACCCGTCAAGATTTGAGTCGGAAAACCAATATATCCGTTAATCGCTTGCAAATTCAAGCAACACAACCACAAACCTGGCCCGATGGTTGTTTAGGATTAGCTAAACCGGGAGAATTATGTACTCAAGCACTGGTGCAAGGATGGCGAATTATTCTGACTGATAAGCAAAAAACTTGGGTTTATCGCACCGATAGCAGCGGCGCTAATCTCCGCTTAGAAAAGTGAATTTCTTTTGCTCTTTTCTGGCTGCTTTTTCGGCATCCCCAAGGCAGTGTTTTCCTGATTTGATGATCATCCTCCCGGGTTTGGGTGATGAAAATCGGCTGAGAATGGCTCTATGATTTGTTTCAAGAACCCAGTCGTATATAGAAACCCTATTTAATTAATAATCCCAGTTTTTTGCTCTTTTTTGCCTTATAACCCCAGTGAGGCTGGGAAAAGTAAACAGTAATTTAGTCAACAGCTCTCAACTATCGTTAAGATGGGTAGGAGAAGGTAAAGTTTTATATGTCCCCTTCAACTGCGTTTAGGAGTTCCTGCTAAAGATGACACAAGCTACTCAGATTCAAGGAAAAGGAATTTTACTCAGTCAGGCTGCCCTCAAACACCTTACCATGCTCAAAGAGCAACAGGGCAAGGATTTATGTCTGCGCGTGGGTGTGCGTCAAGGTGGTTGTTCCGGAATGTCTTATATGATGGATTTTGAGCATCCTAGCAATATTAGCCCCCAAGATGAGGTTTTCGATTACGATGGCTTCAAAATTGTCTCTGATAAAAAAAGTCTGCTCTATCTCTACGGTCTCATGTTAGATTACAGCAACGCGATGATCGGCGGTGGTTTCCAATTCACTAATCCCAACGCTAGTCAAACCTGCGGTTGTGGTAAGTCTTTCGGCGTTTAATTATTTCTCTGGGGTGATACCTTTCACCCCCGCCTCTGACGGGCGATTTTTTTTGGTTTTCTCCCCCATTATACCAGTCAGTTATCAGCTTCTGAAGGCAAAAGGCAAAAGAAAGAATCTGGCAATTCTCTTACTTAAAAAGAAGGTTAGAAACTAAAAACTATCAGACACCCCCCTTATCAAGGGCAGCAGGGGGAGAACCCAAATAACCAGATTTAGTATAACCCCTAAACTAATACACTTGTGCTGTAGCTTGCCCAAAAAAATTCCGGAAAAGGGAATGAGGGAAAAAAGGGAAAAAAAGAGAAAAAGGGTTACAAAGTCCTCCCAGCACCGCACACCACGGGAAAGTTAGACAAGGAGAGATTATTTTGATTGATTTTCCTTAATATTGTTGAAAGCTTGCTCACTTTTAGCAAGTGTTATTTTTCGCTTTTATTGTTTAAACAGGGATGGCGGTTTCTAGGGAAATTTTCAGATTCCTGTTCTCAGAAATCCTATAGTTAAGTTTTTCAAAACCAATAACTTCGCCTTTTTGATTTTTCATTAAAATAACTTCGTCGCCGGTTTCTTCGCAGAGATATTCCGAGGAGCGATCGCCAAACCACACGGTTAAGGTATTGCCCATCGGATCATAATAAACGTTTACTTCTGCCATAAAATTTCCCCTTCTTTAATTGCATCGGTGGGATAAGTGGTAATTAGGAAACCATCACCATTGAGTTTTCGGATAATGGCACAGAGCCAACGTTTTGGTCGTTGAAGTTGATAAAAAAGATAAACATTGGGGTCACTGCGGCTACGTCGAATTTCATCAGGTTGGCTAAGGGTTTCTTTAATTGGCTCTTCCGGTTTCTGTGTGGAAACGAGATCTATACTGATAGTTTCTTCTGCAGCTCGACTGAGCATCGCCGAACGTCAAAATAGTCTTAAAAGTCTTGTCCGGTAAACATTTTGCGATTCCATAAGCAAAAATTATCACACAAAGTCGAGAAGAGTCATTCATCCACATAACCCACCTCCCGTTCTGTGTTATCATTATACCATGCTCACACAGAACCTAGAAGAGCCAATTTATGGAAAACTTCTCTCTCACTCGTTTTCAAGCAGCCACTTCTCTCAAAGAAATCCATTTAACCTTATCTCCCTCCCCCCTGACAACCCAGAGAGAAATTGATGCTTTTTATCGACAGGAAATGAATGAGGTTAGGGGTGGGGATAAAATCAAACGTCTCAAACTAGGATTAGAACGAGCCTTAGAAGCTAAAGACTATTATAAAGCTTGTTTAATGGGACATCCAGGGGTAGGTAAATCAACAGAATTAACCCGCTTAATTAATGATGCTGAGATTGACAATAAATTTCGTGCTATTCGATTTAGTATTCTAAGTGATCTTGATCCTCTTAATTTTAATCCCCTTGATGTTGTTTTGTTGATGGTAATTGAAATTGTCGAACAAACGGCTGCAATTGCTCAAAAACCAAGGAAAGAAAATTTACAAAATCTCTTGAATTGGTTTAATCAAGAAGAAACTACCCATAAAGAAACTAGAGAAAGCAAAGTTACAATAGAAGCAGGAGGAGGTATTAAAGGGGATTCTCTTTGGTCGCAAATGCTAGGACTTTTTGCTTCTCTTAAGGGTGAATTACGCTTTGCTTCAACCAGAGAAAAAAAAGTAGTAGAATATCGCATTCGTCGATTTAATGATTTAATTTTCGTTGCCAATCAACTCCTTGATGATTGTAATCAAAAATTGCAAGAAAAAGAAAAACGTCAATGGTTAATAATCGGTGAAGATTTTGATAAAGCAGGTATTCCAACGGAAAGAATTACAGATTTATTTATTAAATACTCTAATATTTTTAAAGACTTAAATATTCATCTTATTTTTAATTTACCAATTGCATTGTATAATTCATCTCCAGCGATTCGTCTAGCTTTTCTCCCTGAAAATAGTCTGATCATTCCAGATACGGCTGTTTTTCATCAACAACAAAATCACTCTCCCAATCAACAAGGACGAAGTGCTGTGAGAAAAGTATTAGAAGTACGAGTTAATTCTGACTTATTTGAGCAGGGACAGATAGAACGTATTATTGTAGCTTCTGGAGGCAATATTAGGGATATTTTCTATTTAGTAAATTATGCCTCAGATACGGCAATTCTAGATAATAAAAAAACGATTGATGCCGATGCTGTTAACATTGCTATTAGCAATTTACGAACAGAATACGAACGTCGTTTAGGGGATAGTAATTTTGACATTGATCACGTTAGTTATGACGATAAAGCTGCACTTTTAAAGCGAATTTACGACGGGGATAAAAAAGCACAAATTCCTAATGAAGTATTATATGCTTTACTAAATGATCGGGCGATTCAAGAACTAGATAAAGGTAACGGTGAACGGTGTTTTGGGGTGCATCCTTTGGTCGTAGATATTTTAAATTCTCAAAATATTATTCCTTTTTCTTCTCAAGGAGGTGTTCCTGGTGGTACATCAAGCAAATAAATCTGAATTAATTCCGGGAAGTATTGCCGATACTATAGCACGGTTGTTATTGTGGAGTCAAAGGTGTTCCAGAAGTTTAGCACGGGTTGAATTTTCTTCGGAGTTTTCCCGTCAAAAAGTAATTAGAGAATTGCGGAATCAATTTAAAGAAAAAGAAATCCCTTTTCATGAAATTAAATTGCCTCTTTTGGAAAACCCTTCTGTTGTGTTTAATTTTCTTTTTAAAGAATTAGAAAATATAGCATCAGGTGTGGTTTCTATTAGTGGGTTTGAAACAGCCTTCGTCAAAGAAATTCCCTTGGTGGAAGCTTTACGGGTAATTAATTTTAATCGAGAGAATTTAGCCCAATTTAATCTAAGACAAATCTGGTGGATGTCTCGTCCATTTCATAGTACAGCAATTCGAGTTATGCCCGATTTAAACTCTTGGTTTTCGTTGCGGTTGTTCCTCACAGAAGATACTCTTAATATTTTCAACTTTTCGGGTCATAGTGTTTATGGTAACGTTGACAATGTAGTTGGTGATAAAATCAATGTTTTATCTAATCATAATTTACCGAATCGTGGGAGTAGGGAATTTATTGGTAGAGAAAGGGAATTACAACAAATTCATGACTTTTTAAATGAAGATAATCAATATACAATGATTGCTTTAAGTGGGATGGGGGGAGTTGGAAAAACAGAATTAGCGTTACAGTATGCTTGGAGAGAGTGGGATAATAAAACTTTTTTAGGGGGAATATGTTGGTTAAATGCCCTCAATAATGACCCAGGGATTCAGATTGTTAACTTTGCGAGTCAATATCTTAAGTTAATGCTACCAGATCAAGGCACATTGACGGAACGAGTCCGCTACTGTTGGCAACATTGGATAGAAGGAGATGTATTGATAATCTTTGATGATGTACGAGATTATGAACAAATTCAGCCTTACTTACCACCAAAACAAGATAAACGCTTTAAGGTATTAATTACAACTCGCTTTAACTATTTATCACAAGCAATACATACAATAAACCTAGGCCTGTTAACAGCAGAAGAGGGATTAAAATTATTAGAAATTTATCTAGGAAATGAACGCATTGATGCCGAGTTAGAACAAGCTAAAGAACTTTGTCAGGATTTGGGTTATTTACCCTTGGCGTTAGAATTGGTGGCAAGGTTGCTGGTACGACGACAGGATTGGGAAATTAGCAAAATACGGGATAAATTAGCCGAAAAAGGCTTAGATGAGCCAATCTTAGCCAAAAATCCCAAGTTTGATACAGAAATGACTGGGGAAAGAGGGGTGAAAGCTGCCTTTAATCTCAGTTGGGAGGAGTTGAACAGCGAACCAGAAGCCCAAATTTTGGCACTTTACCTCAGCTTATTCGCTCTTGCGCCCTTTCCCAAAGAAATGATTCTGGATTTATTTCCCGATGAAGTTGGGGATACAGTGGAGGAATGGTTAACCGATAGTTTAGTCCATCTGAGCTTAGTTCAGGATAAGGGTGATGGTTGGTATGAAGTTCATACCCTGCTGCGTCGCTATTTTCGGGATAAGTTAGAAGCATCATCCCACGCAGAACCCGCAAAACGCCGTTATTGCGAGATTATGGCCAAAAAATCGGCGGAAATGCCCCAGAATCCGACTCTGAAAAAAGTTGAAGAATTTACACCTTTCATTCCCCATCTACAAGCATCTGTCAAGGAATATTCAGAATATATTGCTGATGAGGATTTATTTTGGTCCTATACGGGTTTAGCTCGTTATTATGACGGACAAGGATTGTATGCTACTGCTGAACCCTACTATCAAGATTGCTTAACCGCAACTCGAACCCACTTAGGAGACAATCATCCCGATGTGGCAACTTCCCTCAACAATTTAGCAGCATTGTACTATTCCCAAGGCAGGTACACAGAAGCAGAACCTCTCTATCTAGAAGCATTAGATTTGAGAAAACGACTCTTAGGAGACAATCATCCCGATGTGGCAACTTCCCTCAACAATTTAGCAGCATTGTACCAATCCCAAGGCAGGTACACAGAAGCAGAACCTCTCCATCTAGAAGCTTTAGATTTGTATAAACGACTCTTAGGAGACAATCATCCCGATGTGGCAAGTTCCCTCAACAATTTAGCAGCATTGTACGATTCCCAAGGCAGGTACACAGAAGCGGAACCTCTCTATCTACAAGCATTAGATTTGAGAAAACGACTCTTAGGAGACAATCATCCCGATGTGGCAAGTTCCCTCAACAATTTAGCAGCATTGTACGATTCCCAAGGCAGGTACACAGAAGCGGAACCTCTCTATCTAGAAGCTTTAGATTTGAGAAAACGACTCTTAGGAGACAATCATCCCGATGTGGCAAGTTCCCTCAACAATTTAGCAGTATTGTACGAATCCCAAGGCAGGTACACAGAAGCGGAACCTCTCTATCTAGAAGCTTTAGATTTGAGAAAACGACTCTTAGGAGACAATCATCCCGATGTGGCAAGTTCCCTCAACAATTTAGCATACTTGTACAATTCCCAAGGCAGGTACACAGAAGCGGAACCTCTTTATTCTGAAGCATTACAAATTTGTGAACAATCATTAGGAATAGCGCATCCAACAACAATGACGGTTCGAGGAAATTATGCTATCTGCCTTCGTCGTGGGAGATAGCGTCTTAACTGTGATTTATGGGATTATGGGATGGACTATAATTGATCATTGATAAAGACTTGCCAAATACAACACAATCATAGTATTCACTCAATCATTCAAATCACAACTTAGACTTATTATAGAAAAACGTAGGGTGCGTTAGACGGCCAAAATTTCTGCTTTAACTTCAAGCTAACAATCCGTCGTAACGCACCACCACCATTGACTGTGATTGGAATGATTGAATGATGAACTATAATTGAATTAATCACTGATAACTGATAACTGATAACTGATAACTGATAACTGATTTACCCACCAAACCCAAGAGAGCCATTAACTTTTTGGTTAGGATAGGCAAGGGGTGGTTAGATATGTGGTTAATTGTGTCTAGCTACTTATTAAAACCGGGCCAAAACGAGGGTGAGTTAATAAGATAACCCACCCTGAAAGAGATTTAGCGATCGACTGACCCCATAATAATATCAATACTGCCCAAAATCGCCATAATATCGGCAACTTTTACCCCTTTGAGGATATGAGGCAGAATTTGAAGATTATTAAAATCGGCGGCCCGAATTTTCCAACGCCAAGGGAAAACATCATCATTACCGACGATAAAGATACCTAATTCCCCTTTACCACTTTCCAAGCGCACATAATGTTCACCTTTAGGAATCTTAAAAGTGGGGGCGACTTTTTTGGCGATATATTGATAGTCAAAATCATTCCAAGCTGATTTTTTCCCTTCTGCCATCCGTTTCGCTTCCAGATTTTCGTAGGGACCACCGGGTAAACCTTTCAGTGCTTGCCGGATAATCTTCACCGATTCGCGCATTTCCCGAATCCGCACCAGATAACGAGCAAAACAATCGCCGGCGGTTTCCCAATGCACTTCCCAGTCAAAATCGTCGTAACACTCGTAATGGTCAACTTTTCTTAAATCCCATTTCACCCCAGAAGCGCGTAACATCGGACCGGATAAACCCCAGTTAATCGCTTCATCTCTGGTAATGCAGCCTACCCCTTCAATACGACGGCGGAAAATAGGGTTATTAGTGATTAATTTCTCGTATTCGTCCACTTTTGGGTCAAAATAGTCACAGAAATCCACGCACTTATCCACCCATCCGTAGGGTAAATCCACCGCCACGCCACCAATACGGAAATAATTATTATTAATTAACCGCATTCCCGTGGCAGCTTCCCAGAGGTCATAAATCATCTCCCGTTCCCGGAAAATGTAGAAAAAGGGAGTTTGTGCGCCTACATCCGCCATAAAGGGGCCTAACCAGAGTAAATGGTTAGCGATGCGGTTGAGTTCCAACATAATTACCCGGATATATTGCGCTCGTTTGGGAACGGCGATATCGGCTAATTTTTCGGGAGCATTGACCGTAATCGCCTCATTAAACATCCCTGCGGCGTAATCCCATCGACTAACGTAGGGAACGTACATGACATTAGTGCGATTTTCGGCAATTTTTTCCATGCCCCGATGAAGATAACCGATCACGGGTTCACAGTCAATCACGTCTTCCCCGTCAAGGGTGACGATTAAGCGCAAAACTCCGTGCATTGACGGGTGATGGGGTCCCATGTTTAAAACCATGGGTTCTGTTCTCGTTTCAATTTTTGCCATAGGGCTACCGATGATCCCGAAAATCTTTTTAAAGTTATTATAGGTAAACGCTTCGACAATACACAAGGACTATAGGGTATCAGTAATCAGTGATCAGTAATCAGTAATCAGTAATCAGTAATCAGTAATCAGTAATCAGTAATCAGGAGACAGGAGATTATTTTTATTTATTCTCCCCATTTCCCCACTTCCCCACCTCCCCACACCCCACACCCCACACCCCACACCCCACACCCCCACTTCCTCACTTCCCCACACCCCACTTCCCCACTTCCCCACTACCCCACCTCCCCACCTC
>VYKP01000154.1_pt1 | contig 15715 bp, 15 predicted proteins | sample 5114551 | NCBI WGS metagenome assembly VYKP01 (sample SAMN12291777, study PRJNA351875) | freshwater metagenome | isolation source: freshwater lake | place: USA: Michigan, Baseline Lake | collected 2013-08-09
GGTTCGGGTTCCGCTTTAACGGCCGGTATACGAGCATTCGCAATCACCGGATTTTCTTGCTCTACATGAAGAACTAAGCTCACGCCTTTGGGCAGAGTAACTTCTTTGGCATGAATCGATTGGCCGACAACGATTTTGCTGAGATCAACTTCCAAGAATTCAGGAAGATCGCCTGGTAAGCATGTGATTTCGATTTCATTGGCAACGTGGCTGACAACTGCGCCACCAAACTTGACTGCCTCTGATTCTTCAGCGCCCTTGAAGTGCAGGGGAACGCGCATATGAATTTTCTCAGTGGCCGATACACGTTGGAAATCAACGTGCAAAACCAATGGTTTAAATGGATGCATCTGGTAATCACGCAATAAGGCTTTTTGTGATTTACCGTTTAATTCGATATCCAAAATGGATGAGTGGAAAGCTTCTTTCCGCAAAGCGTGAAATAAAGCGTTGTGGTCTAACTCGATTGCGCAGGGAGATTCTTGCTTTCCGCCATAGATAATTCCGGGGGTTTTCCCAGAATTGCGCAGGCGGCGGCTCGCACCAGTGCCCTGTACGCTACGTTCAAATGCAACTACTTTCATGATGACTCCAAATTAAGGGTTAATTTCCGTCCGCGACCAAACGGAAAGCCTTAGATTATAGCTTGAAAGAGTAAAAATTCGGTAGGAATCAGTTGCTTACGTAGCTATTCAGCAAAAAGCGACATCACAGAATCGCCTTTGGTGATTCGCAAAATGGTCTCTGCGAGGAGAGGGGCAACACTTAACTGCCTGATTTTATTGACTGATTTTGTATCTTGATTTAGTGGAATTGTGTCAGTAACCACTAACTCATCAATTTCAGATTCTGCAATACGGGCGGCAGCACCACCGGACAGAACTGGGTGGGTGCAATAGGCTGTAACGCTCTTAGCGCCGCGTTCTTTAAGAACCTCAGCCGCCTTACACAGGGTGCCGCCTGTGTCAATAATGTCGTCCATGATGACGCAGTGGCGGTTTTCCACCTCACCAATTAAATGCATTACTTCAGAGACGTTGGGCTTTGGTCTACGTTTATCAATAATTGCCAAATCACAGCTTAATTGCTTAGCAAAGGCTCTAGCGCGCACCACACCGCCAATGTCAGGGGATACTACCGTGAGATCGGGCTGATTTTTTGCTCGTAGATCCCCTAAAAGAACGGGAGATGCATAGATATTATCGACTGGGATATCAAAAAATCCTTGGATCTGGTCTGCATGCAAGTCCATGGTGAGCACGCGTTCTACGCCAGCAACGGATTGCAGCATATTGGCAACAATTCTGGCTGAAATCGCAACCCGTGCAGAGCGTGGACGGCGGTCTTGGCGGGCATAGCCAAAGTAGGGAATAACAGCGGTAATTCGGTTGGCTGATGCCCTTTTAAGGGCATCAATCATGATCATGAGTTCCATCAGGTTGTCGTTGGTGGGATCACAGGTCGACTGGATTACAACGACATTCTTGCCGCGAACATTTTCCTGGATTTCAACCTGGATCTCACCATCGGAAAACCGACCAACAAAGGCCTTTCCGAGCTGTAATTGCATCTGGCTAGCAACTGCCTCTGCAAGGGTGGGATTGGCGTTGCCAGTGAAGATGGTGAGCGCGTCAGAGTTCATGGTCTTAACTAGTATTGGTTAACCAGCATAACAGTGGCAGGGGAGGAAGGACTCGAACCCTCGCATGCCGGAATCAAAATCCGGTGCCTTGACCAACTTGGCGACTCCCCTACTGCCTCATACTGATAAAACCGAATTGTAAGCGGGATTTTGTTTTAGTCCCCGAACAAGCCGACCCACCCACCCTGAGGGAAGATTGAGCATCTTTTGTTCCAGATCGTATCGCTTGATCGATTCTGGTAGGACGGCAAACACACTACTACCCGATCCAGACATTCGACGAGTAGCATCTGGGAGCGTTTGAGCTAACCAATTTAATGCTCGATTTACTTCAGGGCAGAGCTCACAAGCTACTGGTTGTAGGTCGTTTGTGAATTGCCCAACATCACCAGTATTTGCGAGAAAGTCCCTCATTGTAATCGGAGCATGATTTCGGGTCAATTGATTGGATTGAAACACGGTCTGAGTTGCAACCGACTCTCCTGGAAAAATGATTAGGAACTCTTGATTTGGTAAATCAATGCATTCAAGTTGCTCGCCAATTCCCTGTACAAATGCATTGTGACCAAATAAAAAGAATGGCACATCGGCACCTAACTGCAATCCAAGTTCACTCAATTCAGTTTTAGGAAGATGAAGGTTCCAGAGTTGGTTCAAAGCAATCAACACGGTGGCCGCATCGGATGATCCTCCACCTAAGCCTGCCCCAATCGGAATATTTTTTTCAAGATGAATTTCAACTCCGTATGGATAGTTCGTGTGGCTTTTCAGTAATTGGGCAGCACGCACTACCAAATCTTTTTCAGGGGGAATAGTTGGGTTGCCGCCATGTCGAATAATTGTGTTTCGATCGATCGTACTAAAACACAATCGATCACACCAATCTACCAACTGAAACACGGATTGAAGTTCGTGATATCCGTTTGGACGTCGACCGGTTACATGAAGAAATAAATTAATTTTGGCTGGAGCAAGAAGCTCGAGGCGATTACTCATTCACTTGATCAAAAATTAAGCGCACATCAATCGAGCCAGTATTCGTGTTTCTGGTCATGGTGAGGCGCTCGATCTTCTTGCTTTCATTCCACACGTAGGCCAAATCCCATCCATCTTGGGAGATACGCTTTACTTGACCCTGATTATCACGTTCAAGACGCGCCGGGCTGCCGGCACGTAGTTGTCCATTGAGCCAATTGGATAAACCCCGCGCAGGAAGTGGTAACCCTAAGGTATTCTGAATTAAGGTATCTGCATCAATGGCACTCACTTTTTTGCCATCCCGTTCTAGGATCGCTTCACCGGGGTTAATTGTAATTTTGGCAATTGCGCCGCCCATTGGCCCTCGAATTTCTAGGGTGTCGCTTAAGCCATTTTTGGTGAGAGTAAAGCTACCCGATCCGCCTTGATTATTGTTAGTAGGTCGATCACTTGCTCTCACTGCAAAACGACCATCCCATTGACTTGCGACGATATCCATGGAGATTGCCCAAGATGGTTTTAGGCGCTTTAAGGTCTCCCGGAGGGTGGCATTATTCGCATCGATTAGCTCGCCTTGTCGCCAAGCTTCCTCTGCTTCAATGGGCCGATTTAGGATCCACAGCACTTCGCCAAGATGGGCAGCAATATCTGCCTCAGGTTTAATCCGAAATGCGTCTCGAAGCTGTTTTAAGGCAAGTTCTTTATTGCCTAAGCGAAAGTTAACCCAACCCAAACTATCTAAAATAAAGGGATCTTTGGGATCCAGGTTATGGGCTTTAACGATAAGCTCATAGGCATTTTTAAGTCGGATGTTTCGGTCGGCTAAGGAGTACCCAAGCGCATTGAGTGCTTGAATATCATTTGGATTGCGCTCGATGATGGTTCGTAACGTTTTTTCCATCACCTCAAACTGACCAGACTTTTCGGCTGCTAGAGCATAGGTATATAAAATTTGTGGATTGGTAGGGGGCGGAACCAGGGCCGCAACAATTCTGTAATACGCGTTTAAAGCTGCACCCTCATCTTGAGCCCGACTCAATAAGCTCTGCCACTGTTGCAAAATTTGTTCACGCTCTTTAAGGCTTTGTCCCTTTAGAAGGGCGATCGCTGGTGCAACAGCATCAGACCACCGTTGATTGAGCATCAGCAGAGTGACCAATACTTCTTTAGGCTTACTTTGACCAGGCTTTGATAATTCATCCCAAGTTTGTGCAGCGATTAAAGCAAGATCCGCCGCATTTGCTGCAATTGCAATCTCCATCGCGCGTTGAGCTAAGGCGGGATCGGCGGTTTGACGTGCCAGACTCAAGTAGGTTTGATAGGCCAATCCAGCCTCACCACGTTGTAGAGCAATTTCAGAAGCAAGTATTTCAAACACCTGCTCACTCGTGGCCCCTTTGGTCTGTGCTGAAGTGAGCGGGATAAAACCCAAAGAGCAGCACCAAGCAGCCCAAAGCAATAGATGCTTCAGACGCAGTTTTGCCAAAATGAAAGTAAATCGGTTACCCATCAGCACATTCTAATCCTCGAAACTACAATATACCGATGCCAGAATTACCAGAGGTCGAAGTCACTCGCTTGGGAATCAAGCCACACCTAGAGGGGCGCCAGATCACCCATGTGGATGTAATTGATGGGCGACTGCGTTGGCCTGTTCTTCGGGGCTTGCCAAAAATTCTGATGGGCCAACGGCTTGATGTGATCGAACGCCGGGGGAAGTATTTATTACTCAAAATGACCAATGGCTACTTGATCATTCACTTGGGTATGACCGGCGTACTGCGTGTGCTAGCGCAGAAAGATCCCCTAAAGCCACACGATCGGGTCGTGATTCATTTCGATCAACTTACTTTGCGACTCCACGACCCCCGAAAATTTGGCGCTGTCTTATGGCACCCAGCCACCAAGGGCGATGTATTGCATCACCCTTTAATTCAAAAATTAGGGCCAGAGCCGCTTGCCGAGGAGTTTGCTGGGCAATTGGGTGCGACACGTTTATATCAGTATTCTCGTAAGCGGAGCATTTCAGTAAAAGCGTTTTTGTTGGCTGGCCAAGCGGTGGTTGGCGTCGGCAATATTTATTGCTCGGAATCCTTGTTTGAAGCGGGGATTCACCCGGGCGTATCCGCTGGTAAGTTAACCAAAGCTCAATGTGAGCGGTTGGCCCATGCTGTCCGAACCATTTTAAAGAGAGCCATTGCAGCCGGTGGAAGTAGCCTGCGCGATTTTGTGGATGCGCATGGTGAACCGGGTTACTTCATGATGCAAACTAAAGTTTACGATCGAGCCAACGAACCTTGTCGGGTGTGTAAAACACCGATTCGGCAAATTACCCAGAATCTGCGCTCGACCTACTATTGCCCTCAGTGCCAAAAACGATAGGTATGGGATTTCGTTTCTCCCAGGCTTTGATACGTTGGTCAAAGCAATATGGTCGTCAAGGTCTGCCTTGGCAAGGTCACAAAGACCCATATGCAATTTGGGTTTCGGAGATTATGTTGCAGCAGACCCAGGTGAGCACGGTGATCGAGCGGTACCCACTTTTTATGCGTCAATTTCCAACGGTTAAAGCGCTGGCAACCGTAGATTTAGATGCAGTCATGGCCTTGTGGAGTGGGTTAGGGTACTACTCGCGTGCGCGCAATCTTCATCGCTGTGCACAAGAGGTCATGGCAAAGTATGCGGGGAAGTTTCCCAATACAGCCCAAGAGCTTGAGACATTACCTGGGATTGGCCGATCCACGGCAGGTGCGATTGCTGCCTTTGCATTTGAGGAGCGTGCTCCAATCCTCGATGCCAATGTTAAGCGAGTGATTAGTCGTTTCTTTGGCATTACCAGTGATCAGCAAAGGAACAAGACTGTGCAATTACTTTGGGAGCATGCAGGCGCAATTCTTCCTAAGTCAAAGTCTCAAATGCCCCTATATACACAAGCGCTTATGGACTTTGGTGCTACTTGGTGTACTCCGAAGACTGCCAAATGCCTAAGTCAGGACCGGTCGTGCCCAATGATGAGTGAGTGCAAAGCATATGAACTTGGTCTGGTGAATCGCATTCCAGCAAAAAAGAAGAAAAAGCCATCCCCAATATTCACAACCCACATCTTTTTGGTTCGTCATCACGATGAGGTGTTGCTTGAGAAGCGACCTGTAAAAGCGATTTGGGGTGGTCTTTATTCTTTGATTGAGACCCCTTGGGAGCCTTTAGCCGAAAAGATCATTCACCCGAAATCGATTGATGTCAAAGACTTACTTAATCAAACTTGCCTTGCAAACCATCTATCCAAAAACGACATAGACTCGATCGTTTCAATTGAAGAGAGCCATGCAATCGAGCATGTTTTTAGTCATCGTCGTCTGCAAATGCAACCTTGGGTCATTCATCTCAAGCGGAAATGGCCATGCGCAGGCGCTTCACTCAATTGGGTTTGCACTAGTCGATTGATGGAGTATGGCTTGCCTCAGCCAATACGAACCTTTTTAGAATCTAATTCACGATGACGCTCTAAGACGTACACGTCTTTGATTGCTGCCTTAGAAAAAAATTGCTGCAACTGATGGACGAGATAGACTGATCGATGCTGTCCGCCTGTGCAACCAATTGCTACGGTGAGATAGCTGCGACCATCTTTTAGATAATGCGGTAACCATTTTTGGATATGCGACTCAATATCGGTCAGCATTTGTGAGACTTCAGGAAACTGACATAAGTAATCAGCAACCGCTTGATCCAAGCCATTTTGATCGCGTAAGGCTACTTCGTAATGGGGGTTTGGGAGGCAACGAACATCAAAAACAATATCTGCTTCACTGGGTACACCCCCTTTAAATGCAAATGACTCAAATATCAGCGCCAAACCAATAGGTCTCTCTTTTAATTGATCGGCAATCCAATGTCGAAGGGTGTGGGCTGGAATGTGTCCAGTGTCAATTTGTTGAGCTTCATTGGATAAAGGAGCGAGCAACTCCCGCTCTTTTTCAATCGCATCAATTAAGGTGCTCGACTGATTGGGATGGGAAAGTGGGTGACGGCGGCGTGTTTCTGAGAAACGCTGAACTAAGGTATTCGTGTCCGCATTTAAAAATAAGACATCAACCTGATGTTGATGACGTAGCTTTTTTAGAAGTGCAGGTAACTCAGATATCGACGCACCGCGCCTAGCATCAATTGCAATCGCAATATACTGACAGCACTCACCTTCCATTGTCTCAACCAATTGTTCGATCAGTGATACCGGTAAGTTATCAACGCAATCGTATCCAGCATCCTCAAATGCGCGTAATGCAACTGATTTTCCAGAACCAGAGATACCCGTAATGAGTTGGATACGCATCTTATAAAAGACGGCCTTGGGATTTATTATTTTCGCTCTCAAGATTCATTTGATTGCGTTGGCGCTCAATAAAGTCTTTCAGCGTATCAATGCCCCTCAGTTGCAAAATCGTATTGCGAACAGCTGCTTCAACAAGAACTGCTAAGTTTCGTCCGGCAGCCACCTGAATCTTTACTGTCCGAATCGGAATATCGAGAACCTCAACAAACTGAGACTCAATCGGTAAGCGTTCGAATTCGCCATCATTACGACGAACCAATTGCACAATTAAGCGTAATTTCAATTTGCGGCGGACTGCTGTCTCACCAAATATTGTCCGAATGTCCAATAAACCAAGACCCCGAACTTCGAGCAAGTCCCGCAAAATTTCTGGGCATCGACCTTCAATATAATCGGGTCCCAGTCGAGTAAAGTCAACGGCATCGTCAGCCACCAAACCATGACCCCGAGAAATTAGCTCAAGACCTAATTCGCTCTTTCCTAAGCCGGATTCGCCAGTAATTAAGACACCGAGGCCTAAGATATCCATAAAAACCCCGTGCATCGTGATGCAAGGTGCCCCAATCTTAGTTAAATAGAACCGGAGGTGATCAATGACCTCTGCAGCAGAAGTATTGGTAGCAAAAAGGGGCGTGGAGGAGCGTTGGCAATAAAGTTGCAATTCCTCATCCGCATTACAGCCATCGGCCACAATGATGCAGGGCGGGTTACTAGCAATCAAGGCGGAGATTTGGGTTTGGCGCTCAGCACTTGGTAGTTTGGCGTGGTAATCAATCTCTTGGTTCCCAAAGATCTGTATTCGGCTTGGATGGATCATATTCAAGTGACCAACCAAATCCGAAGAAGCTGCGGCAGACCGCACAGCGACTGCGTTAAATTTTCGGTCTGCGCCCTCTAGACCGCTGATCCAAGACAGTTTTAAATCCCCGATATTTTCATCAAAGATTTGTTGAGCTGTGACATCTTCAAGTAAAAGTTGCTGGCTCATTGCAAAGCCTCCCAATCGCAAATCAAGTCCCTTACTTTCTCAGGATCGGTCTCATTTTGCAACTGGTCACGTGATTGAGGATTGGTGAGAAGTTGGGCAATTACCGCTAGGATTTCAAGATGCGCTTGGGTTGCATTTTCAGGGACTAGGAGAAAAATAAGAAGCGAAACAGGTTTGCCGTCTGGGGATCCAAACTCAATTGGGGTCAGAAGCTTAAAGACAGCCGCACAGGGCTCTTGTAGACCCTTAATTCTCCCGTGGGGGATGGCCACCCCAAATCCTAGACCGGTTGACCCTAGGGCCTCTCGGGCGCTTAGGAAACTTAAGAGGGTATCGGATGGAATTTGTAGTTTAGTCGCGAAATACTGACAAGCAATTTCGAATGCTTGCGTCTTACTAGACGCTTGTGCATTCAAATGAATGCTGTCAGTAGTGAATAGGCGACTAAGTACGTTCATGACCCCTGATTATAGGGGTCAATACACTAAACGTTATTGCAGATGTTTATCGTGATGATGGTCCTGAATTCGTTCTTTGTGCTTGATGACTTGTCGATCCAGTTTGTCGATAACGGCATCCATTGCATGATACAAATCCTCATGGTGGGCCTGAGCAAATAATTCTTTACCCTTCAGATGCAGTGTTAATTCAGCCGTTTGTCTGAGCCCCTTTTCTTTCGCTTTATCAACCATAAGAAATGCTGAGGCATCAATCACATGATCAAAATGCTTTCGAATTCGTTCAAGACGATTTTCTAAGTGATCGCGGATGCCTGGAGTAACTTCGAGATGACGGCTGTTGATGCGTAAATTCATTACAAACCTCCATAGTGAAAAGCTACAAAGATGATTTATTCAAAATAATGAAGATAAAAAAGGTTTTAAGTGAAGGTAGGAGTCCTTTAAAAAAAGAGGATTAAAAAATTGACTGTTTACTTGATGATTTTTAATTAGGTTATCAGCGATTTGATTTAAAACCAATCAATTCAATAAAAACCTTATGTGAAAGTACGATTTATTGCTGCGCAGTATTTTTTGTAAAGTTTTTTACCAACAAAAGCAATAGCTTACATGCGGAAATTTTCACCCAAATAAACCCTTCGAACCGCATCATTTTGGATAATCTCATCGGGCTTACCTGCAGCCAGGACACTACCTTCGCTAATGATGTAAGCGTGGTCGCAAATACCAAGGGTTTCTCGCACATTGTGATCGGTAATTAGGACCCCGATTTGGCGGTCTCTTAGAAAGCGGACAATCCGTTGAATCTCGCCTACGGCAATTGGGTCGACGCCAGCAAATGGCTCATCGAGCAGAATAAATTTAGGGGAAGAGGCGAGCGCTCTTGCAATTTCAACCCGTCGCCTTTCTCCACCGGATAGGGAAAGAGCCGGATTGTTGCGTAAGTGACTAATTTGTAATTCACCCAGCAGTTCATCTAAACGATCCTGGATTTGCTTTTTGCTTAGCGGCTTGCCATTGGTTTCTTGAAGCTCTAGTACCGCTTGTATATTTTCTGCCACGTTTAGTTTACGAAAAACAGAGGCCTCTTGAGGTAAGTAGGATAGGCCCATTCGGGCACGCTGATGGATGGGGAGATGGCTAATTTTTTTCTGATTTAAGCGTATATCACCACCATCGAGAGGAACTAAGCCAACGATCATATAAAACGAGGTTGTTTTACCAGCACCATTTGGGCCCAATAAACCAACTACCTCACCACTCGATACTTCAATACTCACATCGCGAACAACGGTGCGTGAGCCATAGCGTTTTTGAAGCGATACCGCCTGAAGAACTGAAGGAGATGCAGAAGCCATCTTATTTGATAACAACTTTCTTTCTGGGTGACAGGATCGCTCTTGATTCCGGGGGGCGATTTAAATCCACTTTTTGCGGTTTGATCTTATAGCTTTCTTTGACATCTTCGTATTCAATTTGCCAACCTTGGAGCTGATCGAGCATTTGCATATTAAGGAGACGCTTGACAGTGGCATTTCCAACGAGCAAGAGCTTTTCCTTTTGATCATCATAAAGAATATCTTTAGCGATGCCTTGCATAAACTCATCTTGTAAGGTTTCGCGACGTTGGCGCATTGATGCTGGCAAATTGGACTTGCCATTTAGATCAATCATTTGATAGCCCTCTGGTGTCACTAGAATAAAGCCACGCTCACCAGTACCAACCATGCTGCCACGAATTAAAAGAACATCGCCAGTTAGAGTGTATTTTTGTTTTACATCATCAAAATCAACTTGATCGGCGTTAATAATGAGCGGTTTGTCCCGATCGGTCTGATTTGCTTGGGCAGATAGTGGCAGCGCACTCAGAGCAAGAATAAAAATGAGAACTCTCAATTGCGCCCCTTTTGCTCACTTGGCTCAATTCGTCCACGAACTTGGCCTTTGAGGCTAGCACTGTGATCGACATTATTAAATGTTCCGCCACCACTTGAATTCATGATTGACATTCCCTGTTGAAGCTCTAACGGCTTATCGGTTCGAACAATATCATCATTGATTAAAACCTGAAAGTAGCTTGACCGCGCAAGTAATTGGGGGGCAGCCTTACGATCTCCAATCGCTTCTTGAGCCGGTCGAAATATTTCACTATTTTCGTATAGATCCAAAATCGTTAAATCACCATCAACATGGCCGCGATCGGCACGGACCGTAACTGGCGCACCTTGATCTTGAAAAATGCGAATCCGGGGCCGTTCTAAATCAATTGATGCATCATCTTCGTAGTGAGTCAATTTTTTCCCTAGAACGCGGTATTTTGTCTGTCCTTGTTCATTGAGATTGGATAGGGATGCATTTTTGAGAATGTAATCAGGCACGTGTTGAGGAACGCGCGCAAGCGCGAGTGACTCTGGTGGTGTGCTCCGTTTGACTAGCCAGAAAGTCGCCAAGGTAAGCGTACCCATCAACAAAAAGGGCAGTATGCGAAGTAAACCCCGAACGACCCACAGATAAATGATGTATCGAGAAAGTCGCATAAAGGATTTACTCAGCCTTTAGCTTTGGCAAGTAGCGAATCGTATTGATCCTGGGCTTTAAGGATCAAATCGCATGCTTCACGAACAGCACCAAAGCCACCCTTGGCGCGTGTAACGTAGTGCGCAATTTGACGAACAGCCTCATGTGCCTGAGCCGGAGCAATGCGCAATGCTGCAGACTGCATGATCGCCAGATCAGGCCAGTCATCCCCCATGACCGCTAGGTCGATGGCAGGATTGCATGTAACTTTTTTTTGTAAGTCATCAAGCGCTGATTTTTTATCTTGAACGCCAGTAAAAACATGCGCAATCCCGAGTTCATCACAACGTCCAAGGACCATTTTGGAGTGGCGACCAGTAATGACAGCACATTCAACCCCAATACTTTGGAGCAGTTTGATACCCAACCCATCTTGAATATCAAACCCCTTGACCAATTCTCTACCGTCTGGCCCGAAAAAAACCTGACCGTTGGTTAGAACGCCATCGACATCAAGTACCAATAAGCGAATTTGAGCCGCCCGTTCTAAAGCCTGGGGGTAGTGCGTTAATGGGTTTGTTGTGTGTGTCTGAAGAGTTGGTGCCATCGATCAAATTACCTTGGCTGCAAATAGGTCGTGTAAGTTGAGGGCCCCTAGTAAGTGTTTTTTGGGATCGGCCACGATTAAGTGATTAATCCGATGTTGCTCCATCATTCCAATCGCTTCTTCAGCGATTAAATCGGGCGGGATTGTTCTTGGATTGGGGGTCATGGCATCCACCAAACTGATGGAGCTCATGCTCACCTCTTTTTCCATAAGCCGTCGCAAATCGCCATCGGTCAAAATACCCAACACCTGATTGGCGTCATTCACAATCACGACTAAGCCCATTTTTTGGCGACTCATTTCAGTGAGTGCTTCTGCAAAGGTTGCCTTCTCATTAATTTTGGGGGTACTTGAGAGATCACGCATGACTTCTGAGACATGGGCAATCAGTTTTCGGCCCAGCCTTCCACCGGGGTGGGACCGCAAAAAGTCTTCGGCTTTAAAGCCGCGAGCATCTAAAAGGGAAACAGCCAATGCATCACCCATTGCTAAGGCTGCCGTTGTGCTGGTTGTTGGCGCCATATTGAGCGGGCACGCTTCCTTATCAACGCTAATGTCAAGATGCGCATCCGCTAATTTGGCAAGTGAGGAATTGGGATCACCCGTTAATGCAATTAACTTTGCGCCAGTTCTTTTGATGATCGGAACAATCGTAAGTAATTCTTCGGTTTCACCAGAGTTTGAAATCGCTACGAATACATCGTCGCGGGTCACCATACCTAAGTCGCCATGACTTGCTTCAGCAGGGTGCACAAAAAATGCAGGAGAGCCTGTTGATGCAAAGGTAGCGGCTACCTTACGCGCAATGTGACCGGATTTACCAATTCCAGAGACAACGATCCGACCGCGGCATTGTTCTAGAAGATCAACCGAAAGCAGCAAGGCCGATTGTCCCCCTTGAGCCAAGCGGTCGCGCATTTTGCGAATCGCATCCGCTTCTAATTCAAGGGTGGCGCAGGCTAATTCTAGAGCGCGTTGGTTCTTTGCATTCATGGGGATAAGTATATGCCGACTGCCCCATTGCTGGATTTAAAGACCAAGCTTCTCGAGATCCTTTTTCTTGATTGGGCTTGAATTAACCCGCTTTTTTAAAAGAGGCTTTAAATATTTGCCTGTAAAGCTAACGGGGTGATTTGCGACTTCTTCGGGGGTTCCAGTTGCAATGATTTGACCACCACCAGCGCCTCCATTGGGCCCAAGATCAATTAACCAGTCTGCCGTTTTAATCACATCCAGATTGTGCTCAATGATGACTACAGTATTTCCCTGTTTTTTAAGAGTATGAATGACCTCAAGTAATAGTTTGATGTCATGAAAATGCAAACCCGTTGTTGGCTCATCAAGGATATAAAGGGTCCGTCCCGTATCCCGTTTTGAGAGCTCTAGCGAGAGTTTGACGCGTTGCGCTTCTCCGCCCGAGAGAGTGGTGGCGCTTTGACCAAGACAGACATACCCTAAGCCAACATCAAGTAAGGTTTTAAGTTTACGTTTCACAACCGGGACCGCTTCGAAGAATTCATGAGCTTGTTCTACCGTCATCGATAAGACCTCATGAATGTTTTTGCCTTTGTAGCGAATATCTAAAGTCTCACGGTTGTAGCGTTTGCCATGACATACATCGCAGGGCACATACACATCCGGTAAGAAATGCATTTCGACCTTGAGGACGCCATCGCCCTCACAGGTTTCGCAGCGGCCACCTTTGACATTAAAAGAGAATCGACCTGCCTCATAACCGCGTTCACGAGCGGCTGGAACTCCCGCAAAGAGTTCTCGAATCGGAGTGAATAAACCAGTATAGGTTGCAGGATTGGAGCGTGGTGTGCGGCCAATCGGCGATTGATCCACATTGATCACTTTGTCGAAGTGTTCAATACCGTCGATGTGATCATGCTCTGCTGGTTCAGCGCTCGAGCCATAAAGATGTTGTGCAACTGCATGATGCAAGGTGTCATTAATCAAAGTCGATTTACCAGATCCGGATACGCCAGTAACGCAAGTCAATAAGCCCACAGGAATATGTGCATCAACACTTTGAAGATTATTACCACTCGCACCAATAATGCTTAGAAAGCGTCCATCATGTTCTGTGCGTTTTTGGGGAACCGCAATTTTTTCCTGACCAGACAGGTAGGCACCGGTTAGTGAAGCAGAATTTTGCTCGACTTCGCTAGGAGTTCCAGTCGCAACAATCTTTCCGCCATGCACGCCCGCACCAGGGCCTATATCAATCACATAGTCTGAGGCCCGAATCATGTCCTCGTCATGCTCTACGACCAAAACACTATTACCAAGATCGCGAAGGTGTTTTAGGGTTGCAATTAAACGATCGTTATCACGCTGATGCAAGCCAATCGATGGTTCATCGAGTACATACATCACACCGGTTAGTCCAGAGCCAATTTGCGAAGCAAGCCGTATTCGTTGTGCCTCGCCACCAGAAAGCGTATCGGCACTGCGTTCTAAGGATAGATAATCCAAGCCCACATCATTCAAAAAGCGTAAACGAGATGCGATCTCCTTAATGATTTTGTCAGCAATTTCTCGTTTGGCGCCCTTTAATTGAATGCTGTTGAAATAGTCTTGGGCTTCACGCAGGGGCAAGGCGCTGATCTCATAAATGGCGCGGGCTTGCTGACCATCACCTACTTTGACAAAGCGGGCCTCCTTGCGTAAACGGGTGCCATTACATTCAGGGCACGCCCGAATATTTTGATAACGAGCTAATTCTTCACGAACCGCTCCTGAGTCGGTTTCTCGATAGCGCCGCTCAAAATTCGCCAAAATTCCTTCAAACGGATGCTCGCGTACTACGGAGCGACCTTTTTCATTGAGGTACTCAAATGGGATGCTTGCGTCTCCAGACCCATAAAGGATTAAGTCTTGGGCTTTTTTGGGTAATTTTTCAAAGGGCTTTTCAAGATCAAAGCCGCCAAACTTTGATAAGGTTTGTAAAAGCTTGAAATAAAACTGGTTACGACGGTCCCACCCTTTGATTGCTCCTGCAGCCAAAGATAGATCGGGATGTACCACTACTCGTTTGGGATCAAAGAAAGAGATGTGACCGAGTCCATCGCAACTGGGGCAGGCGCCCATCGGGTTGTTAAAGGAAAACAGGCGGGGCTCAAGTTCTTGCAATGAGTAGGAGCATATGGGGCATGCAAATTTGCTGGAGAAAATAGTTTCTTCCCCCGAGTCCATATTCACCACCATCGCCTTGCCATCAGCAAGTCGCAGGGCGGTTTCAAACGATTCAGCAAGTCGTTGCTGAATATCCTCCTTGACACGAATTCGATCAACCACCACTTCAATGGAGTGTTTATCATTTTTTTTCAGTTGCGGTAGATGATCGGCTTCGACGATCTCGGCTTTAGCTGCGTTACTCGTGCCACCACCCGAACGAATGCGAAAGCGGACAAATCCTTGTGCTTGGAGATTTTCGAATAAGTCAACAAACTCACCTTTGCGCTCACTGACTACTGGGGCTAAGATCATCAGCTTGGCATCAAGCGGCATTGCCATCACGGTATCAACCATTTGCGAAACACTTTGGGCTTCAAGGGCAAGGTCATGGTCCGGGCAGTAGGGGGTGCCTGCACGCGCAAACAGTAGACGCAAATAATCATGAATCTCTGTGACAGTACCAACCGTTGAGCGCGGGTTATGGCTAGTTGCCTTCTGCTCGATGGAGATCGCAGGCGATAAGCCCTCAATCACATCGACATCGGGCTTTTCCATCAACTGTAGAAATTGGCGAGCGTACGCTGAGAGCGATTCAACATAGCGCCGTTGCCCTTCCGCGTAGAGCGTATCAAAGGCCAAAGAGCTTTTGCCAGAACCAGATAAGCCGGTCAACACCACGAGCTTCTCACGCGGGATATCGAGATTGATATTTTTTAGGTTGTGGGTACGAGCCCCACGGATTTTGATTTCGTTATTCATGATTTTTTAGCGTAACTTGTTAATATAGCCTTTTCCCATGAACTCTTCCGAACTGCGCTCAACCCTTGCTCTCGCCGGTATCTTTGGCTTGCGGATGCTGGGCCTATTCTTGCTTTTACCCGTCTTCTCCTTACATGCCAGGGATTTGCCCGGAGGAGAGAATGCCTTATGGGTAGGTCTGGCTCTGGGAATTTTTAATATTGTTCAGGCCTTTTTTCATATTCCCTTGGGGATTCTCTCTGACCGG
>VYKP01000841.1_pt1 | contig 15669 bp, 19 predicted proteins | sample 5114551 | NCBI WGS metagenome assembly VYKP01 (sample SAMN12291777, study PRJNA351875) | freshwater metagenome | isolation source: freshwater lake | place: USA: Michigan, Baseline Lake | collected 2013-08-09
CAAAGTAAGCGGCGGTGTATCCAATGTGAGCTTCTCGTTTCGGGGCAATGATCGGGTTCGTGAAGCTATTCATACGGTCTTTTTGTACCATGCCATCCAGGCAGGTATGGATATGGGAATTGTGAATGCCGGACAACTTGGCGTATATGCTGACCTCGACCCTGAGTTACGGGAGCGTGTTGAGGATGTGGTTCTAAATCGTTTTAAAGAAAAAGAGGGGCAAACACCTACCGAGCGTTTATTAGCGATTGCCGATCAATACAAGGGCGGAGGCATTAAGCAAGAAGAGAACTTAGTGTGGCGCGAGGCTCCAGTGCGCGAGCGCTTAACCCATGCACTTGTCCATGGCATTACTAATTTTATTGTTGACGATACTGAGGAGTTGCGTGCCGAAATAATGGGTTCAGGTGGGAGACCCATTGAGGTCATTGAGGGGCCGCTCATGGATGGTATGAATGTGGTCGGCGATTTGTTTGGTGCCGGCAAAATGTTTTTACCTCAGGTGGTGAAGAGTGCGCGGGTGATGAAGCAAGCCGTAGCTCATTTAATACCGTATATCGAAGAAGAAAAGAAGCAATTAGTTGCGGCTGGCGGAGAGAGTAAAGCCAAGGGCAAAATCGTGATTGCAACCGTTAAAGGCGATGTACACGATATCGGAAAGAATATTGTGACAGTGGTTTTGCAATGCAATAACTTCGAAGTGGTCAATATGGGGGTGATGGTTCCTTGCGATCAAATTTTGAAGAAGGCCAAGGAAGAAAACGCGGATATTGTTGGCCTGTCTGGATTAATTACGCCTTCGCTCGAAGAGATGACCTATGTTGCTCAAGAAATGCAACGGGATGCATACTTTAGGGATCGAAAAACCCCATTATTAATCGGGGGCGCAACGACTTCTCGTGTTCACACAGCCGTTAAGATTGCTCCCCACTATGAAGGCCCAGTGGTTTACGTTCCGGATGCATCGCGATCAGTTTCAGTTGCAGCCAGTTTGCTATCCGACGAGGGAGCTAAAAAGTTTGTACAGGATTTGTTGGCCGATTATGAGCGTATTCGTCATCAGCATGCGAATCGAAAGAGTACGCCGTTAATTAGCCTACAAGCTGCTCGGGCTAATTGTGAGCAAATTGATTGGGTGAATACTCAACCTAGCAAGCCAAAATTCATTGGTCGCCGGGTATTTAAAAACTATTCCTTAGCCGAGATTGCGAAGTTCATCGACTGGACTCCATTTTTTCAGACCTGGGATCTCGCAGGTAAATTCCCTGCAATTTTGGATGATGAAGTTGTTGGGGTTGAGGCTCGTCGGGTCTATCAGGATGCGCAAGCCATGCTAGAAAAGCTCATTAAAGGCCAATGGCTTCAGGCTGATGCAATTATTGGTCTTTTCCCTGCTAACAGCGATGGGGATGATATTTTGTTTTATGCCGATGAGGAGCGCTCACAACCATTTCTTGTGTGGCATAACTTAAGACAGCAAGCAGAGCGCCCGGTTGTCGATGGCGTGATGCGTCCTAATCGTTGTTTAGCAGACTATGTTGCAAGTAAAGGCAGTGGTGTTCGAGATTACGCAGGGTGTTTTGCTGTTACGACAGGTCATGGTGTTGATGAAAAAGTCGCCCAATTTATGGCTAAGCATGATGACTACAGCGCCATTATGCTTAAAGCCCTAGCAGATCGTTTGGCTGAGGCATTTGCTGAACTGATGCATTGGCGGGTACGAACCGATCTTTGGGGATATGTCGCGAATGAAGAATTAACCCCAGAGGACTTAATCGATGAAAAATATCAAGGCATCCGACCTGCCCCCGGTTATCCAGCTTGCCCCCAGCACGATGTAAAGCAAGCGATGTTTGCTGCTCTGAAGGCCGATGAAATTGGTATGAGTCTGACAGAGTCATTGGCCATGAATCCTGCATCGAGCGTTAGCGGTTTTTATTTGGCTCACCCAAATGCCCAATACTTTAATGTTGGGAGCGGTCAATCGTTTGATCAAATTAAGCGATCGTTAGCAAGCTCTTTAGATTAGTGACTCAGGTACCCCAGACAACAGGCTCTTGGCTTTCCTGAGCACGACGTAAAAGCTCAAGAAATGGATAAGCTCTTCTTCCCAAAGGGCTAAGACCAGCCGATTGATCATCATCATCACTAACGCTTGAACTCGATGCACTATTTTGTTCAGCATTAATTGCTGCTTGCAGTCGTTCGATATATCCCGGAATCTGCTCTGGAAGAAAAATACCTTGATTCTCAAAAGGGCGACCAATGGCATTAAAGATGCGATGGGTCAGATCATCAAGCATGATGACAGGGGCTGCATTTTTGGTCTGAAATTGATGAATCATATGTTTAGCTTACCATCACTGATAAACTTTCACTTCTATGTTGTCTAGTCAAAAAACTCAGCTCACACAATCTATTACCAATGCTCTCAACGCCCTAGCTCAAGAGCGTGGACTTTTGGCTGGAGAATTTCCGATTCCGCATTTGGAGCGGCCAAAAGTTGCTGACCATGGTGATATTGCATGCAATATTGCATTGCAGATTGCAAAGGCTTGGAAGTCTAATCCGCGCGAGCTAGCACAAGCCATTCTTGATCACTTAAATCAATTTCCTGAATACGGTCAGTTGATTGCAAGTGCTGAAATTGCCGGGCCTGGATTCATTAATTTTCGTTTAAGTCTTGCAGCAAAATCGGCAGTGGTGGAGCTTATATTGCGTCAAGGTTCCCGTTTTGGCCGTCGGGATAGCACGGGGGCTCCAGACCCAAGCTTGCCAAAGCGGGCCATGATTGAATTTGTATCTGCTAACCCCACAGGACCCTTGCATGTCGGGCACGGCCGTCAAGCCGCGCTCGGTGACGCATTAGCCAATCTTTTAGATAGCCAAAATACCGATGTTCATCGGGAGTTTTATTACAACGATGCCGGAGTTCAGATTCATAATCTAGCACTATCCGTTGAAGCTCGTTTGCAGGGCTTAAATCCCAAAAGCGCTAATTGGCCTAAGGATGCTTATAACGGCGAATACATTGCTGAGATTGCTCAGTCCTATCAAAGTAGTGGTCACGATTTATCGGATTTGGAGCAAATCCGTCAATATTCAGTCGCCTATTTGCGTAAAGAACAAGACATTGACCTCAAGACCTTTGGTGTTCAATTCGACCAATTTTATTTGGAATCCTCTTTGTACACCGATGGAAGTGTTGAACAAATTATTAGTGATCTTCAAGCGGTTAATAAAACCTATGAGGCAGAGGGCGCTTTATGGCTAAAGACCACCCTAGATGGAGACGACAAAGATCGTGTGATGCGCAAGTCTGATGGTACGTATACCTATTTTGTGCCAGATGTTGCTTATCACATTAATAAGTGGAGCCGCGGTTTTGAGAAAGTGATTAACGTCCAAGGCAGTGATCATCACGGCACCATCGCTCGAGTCCGTTCTGGAATTCAGGGGGTTGCGCAAAAACGCGATTGGCCAATTCCGACAACCTATCCCGATTATGTGTTGCATAAGATGGTGACTGTCATTCGCGATGGTGAGGAGGTTAAGCTCTCCAAACGCGTCGGCTCGTATGTGACTTTGCGGGATTTGGTCGAATGGTCTGGTGGCGTTCATGCGCAAATGAGCGATGCAGAACGCAATCTAGCCTTACAGCGTGGGCGCGATGCAGTCCGCTTTTTCTTAATCTCTCGCAAGGCGGATACCGAATTTGTATTTGATGTAAATCTAGCGTTGCAGCAAAATGATGAGAATCCCGTCTTTTATGTGCAATATGCCCACGCACGAATTTGTTCTATTCTCCAGCAATGGGGTGGTGAGCCCAGCGCCCTAGAGAACGCAAATTTAAGTTTGCTAGATAGCAAAGCAGCCGATCACTTATTGCGGCGATTATCGGAGTATCCAGAGGTACTAGCCAATGCCGCCCATGACTTGGCTCCGCATGCGGTCGCCTTCTATCTGCGTGAGCTCGCAGGGGATTTCCATGCTTTCTACAACGCGGATCGTGTCTTGGTGGACAATGAGCAACTCAAATTAGCGCGGTTAGCGTTGCTAGCTGCTACACGGCAAGTCTTGGAAAATGGTCTAAAAATTTTAGGGGTTAGTGCCCCGAAAAAGATGTAATTACTCAGATGTAATTACTCTCTAAGCTCGTATTTTTGAGCAGCGGTTAAGATAGAGGGCATGGCCGACTTTAAATCATCTAGAACATCAGAAAAGCAATCTGCAAGCTATCTTCTAGGCTCCTCCGAGTCTGGCGGAATGATTATGGGCGTTCTGATTGGCGTTTTTGTTGGGGTTGGATTAGCGCTGATTGTGGCCTGGTATTTAATGAAATCTCAGCCACAAGAAAAGCCTGGTGTTCGGGCTCCAAATGCCCCAGCATTTATGAAGCCAATGCCGCCAAAATCGGACAAAGAGACCGAGGAAGAAACTACCATAGCACCGCCTCAGCTTGATCTGAATAAGTCTCTACAAACCAAAGTTCCAGGTATTGGTGGCGTCGATCCAGCGCGCGATCCGATTGCTGATATTGCAGCGGGCAAGACCCCAGAAACAAAGAACGAGGCAAAAGCTGACACTTATTTTTTGTACAGACCGGAGTATTTAGCCAACGCGCAGAAGCAGATGCCCAAAAAGCAAATTTAGCGATGCAGGGCATCCAAGCGCAATTGAGCGAGAGTGCCGTCGATGGCAATTCAGTTTGGCGGGTTCGAATCGGACCTTTCGGTAGCATTGAAGATACGACCTCAGTGCGCAGTAAATTAACTATTCTTGGAATTAAACCAACCGTTATTCGTGTGAATCGATCATGAAATCTGTATTCAAAACTTTTTTTCTAATCCTGACTCTGTTTGGTCTTCAATCACTGGCATTCGCCCAAGCCCCCATTAAGGTTGAAGAGGGCTTTGATTACCGCGTTTTACCGATCGCTCAGCCAATCGATGTAAAAGGCAAGGTTGAGGTTATCGAATTCTTTTGGTATGGTTGCCCACATTGCTTTGAGTTTGAGCCTGAGCTAAAAGCTTGGTTAAAGCGCCAGAATAAAGATGTGGTTTTCAAAAAAGTACCAATTGCTTTTCGTGACGAATTAATGCCTCATAGCCTGTTGTTTTATGCCCTTGACTCAATGGGAAAGGGCGAGGCACTTAATGACAAGGTGATGTATGCAATGCATCGCGAGAACAAGCGACTTCTTAATGAAAATGATATTGCTGACTGGGTGGCAGCACAGGGCGTTGATCGCAATGCATTCTTAGCGGCCTATCGTTCGTTTGCTGTTCTCTCAAAAGCACGTGCAGCAAATCAGTTGGGTAACTCCTACCGCATTGATGGCGTGCCAACGGTTGCAATCCAGGGTAAATACATTACATCCCCATCGATTGCGGGCTCGCGCGCCAAGTCGATCCAGGTCATGGATTTTTTAGTAAATAAAGTTCGTAAAGACGGCTACAAATAAATTTAGATCTTCACAAACTTGCGTAATATCCAAAAATAGATTGGGTAGGGCAAAAGGCGTAAGAACTTTAAAAAGCCTGAAAAGCGCTTCGGAAAATGAATATCAAATTCTCCACGCGCAATGCCATCCAAGATTTCATTGGCTGCGGTTGTCGCTGAGATCAAGGCTGGCATTTCAAAGTCATTTTGCGCAGTCGCTTCAGTTTCTACAAATCCGGGGGAGATCATATGAACCCCGATACCTTTTGGCTGCAGGTCATAAAACAAGGTTTCACAGAAATTAATCATTGCTGCCTTTGTCGGTCCATAAGCCAGCGCCTTCGGCAAACCGCTGTAGCCTGCAACACTACCAACGATTGCAATATGCCCGCTACTGCGATTAAGCATGGCCGGCAATACAGTGGCAACTGCACGCATCGGCCCTAAGATATTCGAATCCACCGTTTTTTGGGCATTAGTCATATTGAAAGTGTCTGCCCGCATCGGGATATAAATACCAGAAACAAAGAGAAGCAGATCTACACCGCCCCACTCTTTTTCTATCTTTTGATAAGCATCTTGAACATCAGCCTCATGCATGACATCAACGGGTAAGATTAAATAATCTTCTTTTGGGTAGCCTTGCGCGATTGCTTCGAGTCGATCAACGCGACGGCTTGACAATGCAACTCGCGCACCCTTTTGAAAAAGAGCCCTCACGCAAGCCTCACCGATACCACTTGATGCCCCAATCACCCATACACGTTGTTGCTTAAAGTTAGAAATCGCTGGCTGATTCATCGATTACCTTATTTAGGTTGGTGGCTAAGTGTAAATTGAACGACGTCAATATTTTGCTGTTTGAAGCCAGCTGCACAATACAGCAAATAAAAGTTCCATAGCCGGATGAAGGGCTCATCAAAACCAAGTTCTCGGATTTCAGGGAGTTTTTGATTAAAGTGCTCATACCAGATGCAAAGGGTTTTAGCATAGTCATGACCAAATGCAAATTCACACTCGATCTGTAGACCCGCTTGCTGCGCATAGTGTTTAAAAGCTTCTCTAGAGGGTAGCATCCCACCTGGAAAAATGTATTGTTGAATAAAGTCTGTACTTTTGCGATAGCGGTCAAACAAATTTTCTGCGATCACGATTGTTTGGATGCATGCTTTACCATTTTTCTTAAGACAGCGAGAAATTGTCTCAAAATACATTGGCCAATATTGCTCACCAACTGCCTCAAACATTTCAATAGAGGCAATCCCATCAAATTGATCCTTACAATCTCGATAGTCTTGCAGTCGTACTTCATGACGATTGGGCCATTGGTGATTCAAACGATCAATCGCAAATGACTGCTGTTCAGTTGACAAGGTAAGACCGGTGACCTGGTGACCGGCAAGCGCGGCTTCCTCCATAAATCCACCCCAACCACAACCAATCTCAAGAACCTTGCTATTTGGTTGAAGTGCTAGAGATTTCAGGATGTTTTGATATTTTGCCCGTTGCGCAAGCTCTAAACTGGTATTGGGATCGGCCTGAAACCAAGCACTTGAGTAGGTCATGCTTGGATCAAGCCATAAGCGATAAAAAGCATTTCCCAAGTCGTAATGCGCATGAATATTTTTTTTGCTACCCGTCTTATTATTACGATTTAGAAAATGACGAAATCGATATACCAGGGATCCAAACCAATTGCCATAAATGGCGCGCTCAAGAATATTGCGATTTTTGACTGCCAAATCGAGCAGTTTCTCAAGATGAGGACTGTCCCAATCGCCGCGGATATACCCTTCAGCAAAACCGATATCACCGTGTCGCAAAATATCCTGAAATGCTGACCAGCGATGAAACCGAATCTCGGCATGCAAAGAATCGGATCGGGCTCCAAATTCACGTTGCTCACCATTGGGAAAGGTCATCACCAGGTAGCCAGCCGATAATTGCTTTAAAAGGCGTTCAATGGTCCTCGCTGCAAGAGTAAGTTTTCCATCCGCTGGCAATTTCTCCGTTTGCGACGGTGATAATTTATGAAGCAGGGATTGTCCGGGCCGAATCATGAACTCACTTCAATTCTGGGAGGTGTTGGTTTTGAATGAAATGGTACCCCCTTTAGCCAAAGTTTGAGCGCTTGCCAATGAATGCGTGCTATGACCCCAAAGGTCATCATTGGGTAGCGAAGCTTTGCACGGTTTAAAGCAGAACGGGATAGGGGAAAATCTTGACCACTAATGCTGGTATAGATAAGCGGCTGATTGTCGGTGTACAGCTCAATACGACATACCGAATCAATTTTGCGTTGGCTATCCTTGGAAAACAGAAAGCGAAACCGATACTCGCCAGAAACGTCACAAAATGGCGATACATGAAAAATCTTCTGACTAATAAGTGTCTCACCGGAATGTAACTCTGATCTATCTCTTTTATGAAGTAGGTAACAATGCCGCTCACCAAAGGTATTATTTACTTCGGCTAAGATCGCTCGTACAGAGTGATGTGCATCGGTGTAGATCCAAAAGCTGACTGGATTGAAAACGTAACCCAGTACTCTTGGAAATGTTTGCAACCAGATTTCACCTTCGGGGATTGAAATGCCCTCTTGGGTAAAAATAGATTCCGCCCATTCCAGGCTGTTTTCTGTGCCCTGTGGGATTGCGATTGCGCTGTCGCATCGGGATCTTTAAGGTGAAGACCCCATAACTAAAGCGATTGCTCACCGGTCTTAAGCGGCTGTGCTTGACTTGACCATAATTAATGAGTGGATTAACCATCGCTTGGAATGCAAAAGCTTTGTTTAGTTTGCTGATTGAAGAGGCGGGCGCTTAAGAGGCGCATGCAGGGAGGCTGCAAGATCGGCTGCCACCAACTCCCCCGAGCGAAGACCATCTTCATGAAAACCGTATCCAGTCCAAGCGCCACAGAACCAAATGCCCCCCTTACCCTGAATTAATGAAAGATTTTTTTGTGCCGAAATGGCCTTCGCATCAAAGATAGGGTGTGAGTAGGCAATTTCCTTAAAAACTAAATCAGGCTTTGGCTCAACTAAGGGGTTAAGACTAACAATAATTGGCTCATGCTGCAATGCAGTTGGTAAGGGTTGGAGCTTGTTGATGAGATAGTCAACACTCACCGCTTGGATTTGATTATTGGAGTAATTTGTTTTGTAGTTCCAGGCTGCCCAGCAGCGTTTTGTACGGGGCAAGAGGTTGGCATCTCGATGCAACACTGCGCGATTTGATTGATAGGGGATAGCTGCCAAGACAGATCGATCAAATTCATCAATCCCATGGAGTAGCTTCAGGCTCTCATCGCTATGGCAGGCCATAACGACCTCATCAAAATAATGGATACCTTGAGCACTAATCAATTCAACGCGTTTATCAGGACTTTGCGGATCGGGCACATTAACTTTTTTGACGGCCTCACGAATTAACTTAAATCGCTCGGGATGCATGGCATTGATTAGTCTTGACACGTACTCTTTTGATCCACCCCTAACCGTTAACCATTGAGGGCGATTATTCACTTGTAAAAGCCCGTGGTTGTGACAAAACCGCACCATGTTTTCGATTGGAAACTCCAGCATTTGTTGGGTGGGGCAGGACCATATCGCACCAATCATCGGTAAAAAATACCACTCCCGAAATGGTCGACTAAAACCATGTTCATCAAGAAATGACGCGATCGATTGCAACTGCTTGGGATCAGTGCTGTGTCCAGCATTTACCTGTTTGGTTGCTAGCGCGGTCGCTAGGCGATTAAACCGCACGATATCCGTAACCATTCTCCAAAATGCTGGACGTAGTAGATTCGTTCGTTGCCCAAATAGGGTATTTAGGTTATCGCCTGACCATTCGAGAGAGTGATCAATTGAGACCGAGAAAGTCATTTCCGATAAGGCAATTGGTACCTGTAATTCCTCGAATAATCGCGTCAATCGTGGGTAGGTTTTTCGGTTAAAGACTAAAAATCCAGTATCCACCCCACACTTAACCACGCCATTGCGATCCGCAATTTCAATATCAACGGTATTGCTGTGTCCTCCAATATGCGAAGCTTCCTCAAATAAGGTGACATGGACCCCTGCATTCTTTTGTAATGCATAGGCACAGCCTAAGCCAGAAATGCCAGCGCCAACAATTGCAACTTTTTTTTGGGGTGAAGAATGGGGGTACGGGTTCACGAGGCTTTGGGCTTTAGTAGTTTTTCAATTTCAGAGGTTATCGATTTGCTATCTGGTTTCGTTAGGCTATTAAAGGAATCAACAATATTGCCGTCACGATCAATTAGGTACTTGTAAAAATTCCACTTGGGCGTGGTACCCGTTTTGGTAATCAACATCTTAAATAAAGGATTCGCTTCTTTGCCACTAACGGAGCTTTTAGCAAACATTGGAAATTTTACATCGTAGGTATTTTTACAAAACTCTGCGATTTCTTTATTTGATCCGGGCTCTTGTTGCCCAAAATCATTGGATGGGAAACCTAAAATCACAAAACCACGATCTTTATAGCGCGCATAAATTTTTTCAAGGGATTCATACTGGCTCGTAAAACCACAAAAACTAGCGGTATTCACCACCATGATGACCTTGCCTTGGTATTGGCAAAGATTTTGTGGGATTTCATCTTGAAGCCTCAGAAAGGTATGTGAAAGCGTTGGGCTGCACTTATTAGCCGACGAGTTTGCGTGCGCATCATTTGGATTAAGCATAGTCACAGTACCAAATAGGGAAATCATGATTAGCCATTTCATTCGGAGACCTCACTTTTAACCTAGAAACCTTGAAGTCTACCGTCTTCCGCCACCTTTTGTGTTTTGGAGAAAATTACCCCTTATTTTCAGGGTAAGGCAGCATTTTTAGGTTGGGAATCATCTAGAATTCGAACTATGGTCCAGCCAATTTTGAAGCCCCCTACCTTTGAAGCAAAACTATGTGACATTGATGGAGATTTGGGGGCAAAGTTAAATACTTTAGTTCGCCCCATGGTTTTCACAAATGGGGTGTTCGATCTCTTGCACCGGGGCCATGTAAGTTATTTGGCACAAGCCCGCCAGCTAGGAATGAGCCTTGTCGTTGGCGTCAACTCCGATGCATCGGTACGCATGTTAGGAAAGGGTTCAGATCGTCCGATTAATGGTCAGGAAGATCGAATGGCCCTTCTCGCCGCATTAGAGAGCGTTGATTTGGTCGTACTGTTCTCAGAACAAACTCCAGTCGAATTGATTCGTCGAATCCGCCCAGATATTTATGTCAAAGGCGGAGACTATGCGATTGGGTCTTTAGAGGAAACCAAGGTCGTGCAGGCTTGGGGTGGAAAGGCATTTGCAATCCCTTTTATTTACGAGCGTTCCACCACAAATCTGCTGGGTAAGATTCGTTCTTAGTTCGCTGTGACCTGGGTGTTGAGCCAGGCCCAAAGTCCACGAAGTACTAAACCCGGCATTTTTTCTACGGGGATTTGATTTCGAATCAAATCATCAAACACGATATTCGTATTGCCGCCATCGATCCATACCCGGGTAATTATTTGATGGTGTTGCTTAGCAAAATTCATCGCCTCTTGAATTGCCCCCAAATGCGCTAGTCGGGATCCTTCGTCAATAGCGCTCGCAGTATCTAATCCAATACCGGACGATTGTTGATGAAGGCTGGCCACATCAAGACCGGCAGTATGTTGCAATAGACTTTGTCGCATTAGACCCAAACCGGGCAGAATCCAGCCGCCATAGTGCATACCGTTGCCACCCAGAAAATCAATGGTCGTAGCGGTACCAGCACTAATTACTAAGGTGTTGTCATTGGATAAATGACGAGCGGCAATCAAAGCGGCCCAGCGATCAGCGCCTAGAGTATGGGTGTTTTGGTATTGGGTCCGTAGTGTGGGGAGTGTCGCCAGGGTTGAAGAAGCTCACTCAATTGTTGGACTGCAGATTCAGCTGCCACACTGCAAAGCCCAATCGCACTTGGGGTTGGGATGGTATTGAAAATATAGTGAGCCAGTTCATCACGGTGTTCTTTTGAACCTAGCAACTTCGTATCAATGGCGCCGGAGTGATCCCATAATTTTTTATCCCGCTCAATGGGGTTACGTTTGCCATCAACGCTAGCCCACTTTAAGCGAGAGTTACCAATATCAATCAATAGGAATGAGCTCATGTGTGCCTTCTGAGGGATACATCGCCGGCATAAATCGTTGTTAGCTCAGCCTTACCAAACTCTTGCAGTAAGAATGCCCCTTCTTCATTGATACCATGCGCAATCCCTGTTTGCTTAATTAAGCCAGATTCAGAAATACTCACGGGCTGATTTCGGTAGGCGTCCCAAAAATCCCACTGCGAGCGAAACGGAACAAATCCTTTAGTGGCAAATAGCTCTAAATAATCACCAAGGGCGTTGAGAATGGCGAGCCAAACTAAATCGGCTTCCATCGGCATGTGTTTTTGATTGAGCTCCGACAGAGCGCTAATGGGTAATTGGGTAGCATTTTCCAGGGCCTTGGAATGAGTTAAGTTCATGCCAATCCCAATAATCATCCAGACTCGTTCATTCGCATTCGAGCTTGAAAGTTTCCCCCCTTCAATCAGAATCCCTCCTAATTTACGTTCGTTAATGAGAAGATCATTGGGCCACTTCAGCGAGAGGCCGTGCTGTCGCAAGCTCATTTCATCAAGTCCGAGACTCTTGGAAATACCCTGGATAACAGCCAGTCCACAAACAAGACTTAGCCCGTGTAGAAATTGCTGTGGTTGATTAAATGGATAAGCAAGCGAGAACGATAAGGATGAGTTTGGCTCGGCAAACCATTGTCGCCCTGCTCGCCCTTTGCCCTTGGTTTGGTGCTTGGCTAAGCGAGAGACGGGATCGATAAGTTCCCTTGAGCGCCAGCGCGCCATCAGGTCATCGTTGGTTGATTCAGTTTGGGCGACGCGCTCAAGAATGCAATTCCAGTTCATTTGTCTATTGTAGAAAGGTCTCGCTAGAATGGGTACTTATGTCAGGTAAAGACGAAAAAGACCCTATCCAGGAACGCGCGGATACCCCAAGAGTGCCACAGCGTATTCATTGGCCTTTACAGGCGATGCCGCTGGCTCGAGCGATCGCGATTATCTATGTTTTCCTGATTGGCTATGGCTGCTTAAACCCTTTTAATGTGGATTGGAAGTTTGGTTTAGATCCATTTGCGTGGTGGACTGGTCCCTTACCAAAATACATCACCTTATTTGATGTCACGATCAATATCTTGGGATACATTCCTTTAGGCTTTATTTTGGTCTTTGCGCTTTATCCTCGCTGGCAAGGATTTCAAGCGATTGCTATCGCCGTAGTATTTAGCGCCTTTCTATCGGGATCGATTGAAAGTGCACAAAGTTGGCTGCCCACTCGAGTGCCTACACAAATTGATTGGATTGCTAATCTAATGGGCGCTTTTATTGGCGCATTGTTAGCTCAACCCTTAGGGCCACACTGGTTATCTGGAACGGCGCTACGTAAGCGTTTTGATTATTGGTTTGGTACACGCTGGCTAAGCGTCGCCCTGTTAATTTTGTTCCCATTTGCACAAATTTATCCCCAAAGTGCATGGCTGGGCATGGGCTTTTTGGGCCTCGGCGTTAATCCAATAGCTAATTGGGGGTTGGGAGGAATTCATCACACTATTTATGAAGTCTTGGTGACCAGCCTTAGTTGGTTTGGCGTTTGCTTATTTTTTTCCCTTGCATTACGCGCCAATATTCCAAAATTAACTCTATTGGCAGGATTATTGGCTATCACAATCATTATTAAATCCTTATTCACATCCCTACAGTTTGGATCGGAGTTTGGCTTTGTATGGTTAAGTGCGGGTGCCATTTGGGGGATGGCGCTCAGTAGTCTCCTGGCTGGTATTTTTATGCGCTTTTCAACCAGCATTCGGCTCATTGCTTGCATCAGCGCTCTAGTGGCTCTCATGATTTTGGTGAACTATTTTCCAGATAATCCATACTTCACCATCAGCCTGCCGCGATGGAATCACAGTCGCTTGGCACATCTCAATGATTTAATGCAATGGCTGTCTTGGTTATGGTTACCAGTAGCATTTATTTGGCTTATTTATTTTGCGCGCCGGGCAAATAACTGAGTTCGGCTAGAAGCGCTAGCCATCGATATAATTTGAGAATGAGCTATCAATATCACCTATTTTTTTGTTTAAATGAGCGAAGTAATGGCGATGATTGCTGTGCTCGACACAATGCCCAAGCGTTATTTGATTTCACTAAAAAACGGGTTAAGGAGCTAGGGCTTAACGGTGCAGGTAAGGTGCGCGTGAATAAAGCCGGCTGCTTAGACCATTGTGCGAATGGTCCGGTCATGGTAGTTTATCCGCAGGGCATATGGTATTCCATGATCGATACCGAGGATGTGGCAGAAATCATCGACTCACATTTGGTGCAAGGTAAGCCTGTCGAACGTTTAATGATTTAGTTGGGCGATTGGCGCATCGCATGAATAGTCGGACCCAAACCACTACGATCCAAGGCCCAGCAGGTCTGATTCAGCTCTCCATTGATTTACCAGAAAGTCTTAAGCAAAATCCCCATACTGTGCTACGAGGGCTGGCCTTGATTGCGCATCCCCACCCGCTTCTTGGGGGAACGATGGATAACAAGGTAGTGCAGACCTTAGCAAGAACCTTTAATCAGCTTGATTATGTGTGCGTGCGCCCAAACTTTCGTGGCGTTGGTTTATCGGAAGGCATTCATGATGAGGGGCGCGGTGAGCTCGATGATTTAATTGTCATTAGCGATTGGATGCGCACCCCAGGCGCTTGGTTGCAAAGCTTGTCTAATGCCAATGAGCAGCCATGGATTACTCATGTCAATCAATTACCCTTGGTGTTGGCCGGTTTCTCATTTGGAAGTTATGTGGGTACTCATTTAGTACAAAAATTGGCTGAGCTTGGTCGACCGGTAGAACGTTTTGTGATGGTTGGTAGCGCAGCGGGTAAATGGGAGTTAGCCGAACGTGTTCCAGCCGATACGATTGTGATTCATGGAGAAAATGATGAGACCATTCCATTGAGTGCTGTATTCGATTGGACCAGGCCTCAAGAATTAACGGTTCATGTTGTGCCAGGAGCGGATCATTTTTTTCATCGCAAGCTGCACTGTATTCGCAATATCATTTTGTCTAACTGGTTGGGCTTTCCGAGAACATCATCATGAACACCAACACTCCAGTGGAGTCCTTGATACAGTATCCCTGTGATTTTCCAATCAAAGTAATGGGTAAAGCCACCCCCGAGTTCTTGCCTGCGGTGATTCATGTTGCTAAGCAATTTGACCCTGATTTTCAGGAGACAAGTATTGAAGAGCGGCCATCGCGTGATGGTAATTACCTCGGTCTAACAATCACGGTGCATGTAACAAGCCGGGAGCAGCTCGATGAAATCTATCGAACCTTATCCACACATCCCTTGGTGAGCGTCGTACTCTAGTGACTGATATGCAGTCGAGCCCAGTGCAAATTCGCTTCTTGGGCATGGTGGATTACCAGAAAGCCTTTGATGCCATGAAACGGTTTACACAGGATCGTTCTGCAACAACGGCAGATGAGATTTGGGTGTTGCAGCACCCTCCAGTCTTTACCTTGGGTTTGGCTGGAGAGCCAACTAATTTGCATACTCCGATTGATTCGATTCCGCTTATTGAGGTTGACCGTGGTGGTGAGATTACCTATCACGGGCCAGGGCAAATCGTGATTTATTTATTACTGGATCTTAGGCGTAAGAAGCTTTTTGTGAAAGAGTTCGTTCGAAGTATCGAGGAAGCGGTGATCCAGACGCTCAGAGCTTACAAGGTGATTGCTGAACGCAAACCAGGAGCCCCTGGCATTTATCTTAGTAACCAGTCTGAGGTAGAAGAGTCTCTTTGGGGTGCGAAGATTGCAGCCCTAGGGCTTAAAATTACCAAACAATGCAGTTATCATGGTTTGGCACTGAATATTGATATGGACTTATCGCCCTTTGATGCTATCCACCCCTGTGGCTATGAGGGCTTACGAACCGTTGATCTCAAATCGTTGGGAATTTGCGAGAATATCGATACCGTTGCAGGAACTTTATTGAATCACCTACAACAGCAATTGCAATTGGAACCTGTTTGATGAGCGATTTAAAAAAAGAATACGATCCCCTGCAAAAACAAAAGTCAGCAGATAAGACCGCGCGGATTCCGATCAAGATCGTG